>JAABUS010001491.1_pt1 | contig 50639 bp, 32 predicted proteins | sample 5560161 | NCBI WGS metagenome assembly JAABUS01 (sample SAMN10711885, study PRJNA513376) | rock metagenome | isolation source: Antarctica rocks | place: Antarctica: Victoria Land, Trio Nunatak nord | collected 2016-01-04 | reverse complement strand
CCTCACCACCTCCCGCTCCGCCATAATGTCCTCGAACTCGCGCTTCGCGCTCTCCTCGATCTTCGCGGTGATCTGGGTGTGGACGCTGCGGAGGATGGGGGCGGAGTGGGTGGCGGGCGTGGGGAAGCAGGCGCTGAAGGCGGCGTCGCTGCATGTTCGGAGGGTTTTCGTGAGGGCGGAGGTGAAGGTTAGGGAGAGGGCGGTGGCGCGGGGGCCGGGGGCGAGGGGAGTGGGTGGGGGAGGGGGGGGGGAGGGCGTGAGGGAGGGGGGCATGGTTGGTGGGTGATGGAGATTGGGGGGAGCGGTTGTGGGTTGGTGTGGGGGTTGATTGATGCTGAGGGGTGGCTATTTGTTGCTTTGTGTATTTGGGAGACGGGCGGGCGCGTTTGCCGAGGTTGAGATGGGGGCCGGGTATAATCGGGTGGGGGATGAAAAAGGGGTTGGTTGCGAACGACACAGGGATTCATCCAGGAGTCAACACCTTGAATATAGTGACCGTGAAATGTTCAAGTAATCTACGGTCATGCTTAAAGTGCGAATGGAGGCTGACGTTTACACAGTGTCATTATTGGGTAGCTCGACTAATTTCAAGACTCGTGATTGAATAGGTATATGGTCTCTTTACCTCAATGGAGCATGGACCTTGTGTCCGTAGAAGCTCGGCTGTATAATCGAAAAAACCCAATCTGAGAGACTTTTCAAAAAAATCAAGTGCTTGTTGCATGTGAATACGCTTGCTCCGGACTGGAACATCTTTTCTTGAGTTCTCCTACATTTCCTCTACAGTCCACGGACATCCTTCTCCATTGTCTTGGAGAGTCCCTGCGACGCTCTCCTGGTACTTCACAAAGCTCACGAGCCATTTCAGATGATGGTAGTCTGTCCCACATAGTGCGCAATCTATAGCGGGTTCCGCGCAAAGAATCCAACTTACCACCGTCGCACTCGCCGCCGCCTTTGGAATACAGGCTTCTACAGCGTCCTTTCATCACAGACAGTAGGGAGCACGAATGCGGTTGCGTTGGCAAGTCTTTGTCGGCTTTAAGTCTCCTCTTTAGTCTGATTTCGTCTAAGATATCTTTTCCGAAACTGGAAATCTTTTAGAAAGCAATCTTCGGGCACGCGGGTATCTCTATTCATACGTGGATCGTCTATCTATCGTGTCCAGGAGCTTTGAAAGTAACCGAATGCTCTGTCGGACGTTGGACTGGAAGTGCGGGGGCCAGACGAGACCTCCCCACCATTTGAAGGGCGCCGAAAGCCTGCGGAAAGATCATGACCTAAGCGACCAGGATATGAATATTCTGAGCGCTGGGCTTGTTCAAGCAACCCAGCCTCTAAGTCCTTCCAAGATACAGGATATTTCTCAGTGAGTCACTAGCTCTGAACCTCCAGTCAGGTTGCAGGTCTCGACCGGAACAGATCTGAGAAACACCCTTTGGAGGGAACGCAATGCTGTTGAATGCTGCCTTGACCTTCGTATATGTCCTGATCGGTAACTTCCGGAGTAGTCTAGTATATAAAGGTCAGTCGATGGATATGACAGAATACAGTACATACTTTATAACGGTAGTTGGAGTCTTTGAACTCCGTTTTCGTCCAGATTCCAGGGAGTCAGGAAGCACGCTAGCCTCCTACCACACCTCGAACGTCGCTTTTATCATCTTCTGTTGCATCAGTCTGCTCATTGTAGGACGGAGCTCGGTTGAACATCCAGTGAACATTGTAGCGATTGTTGCTGATACTGGGGGCGCTCTGCTAGATTATAGTCCGAGTTGGTGGCGGACAATCACAGAGGATAATGACGCGTAGGCCCCGAAGTACTTGAACACCTCTCAAATACACAGCGCCGTCAAATATGGCTTTTCGTAGCTGAACAATGACTTGGGCTCGATGATAGCGTTCCGTCGCATTTCCGGTTAACCTCGCAAGCGGGCCGATTCATTCGTCCAATGCTGACGACGTTCCTCGAAAACCTCAGTGCAACCTCTCCGAATATATCCTCAATATCTTTGTTAAATAGTCAGCGGAATCAAGGCACGCTGTATGTCACGAACCGTTTTCAGCTCAAGAATCATTCTTCTGCCGCCATACAGGCCCTCGCCTCTCCAGAATCCAGAATATGGGAAACGTGGTGCCGTGCAGAATGGCGAACATAACAAAACACCATCCTGAACCCAGCTTGCTAAGCATGACGTCCAAGACAGCCAGCCCTGCAGCAGCAAGCATGCATCTAACAAAGTTGTTGACAGCTTGTACCGAAGCAGATCTATCCGGGTAGTAATCAACAAGCAGTGTATTCAACGACTGTCCTTATCAATTTCAAGTTTCCTGAACACGGACGGGACTCTTACAGTGTAAAGAACCTGATTGGAGAATCCTATCAGGAATTGGATGACGAGAGGTACTGCTATGTGCTAGTCTTGTGAGCTGGGAGCTCCAATCGTTTTGGTAGGGTCTCTTTACCACCCGAGCACGCACAATCCATCCGTATGAGGCGATCAAGGACGCGCAGATGATGATAGAGTACTTGTGCGTCCGAAGCCGGGCGTGTTCGATGGGGAATGTCGAGAGATCGTCCCCTCCGATTCGATCGATGGGAAAACCTTGGGCTTTGGCAATCACCCGATAATCTCGATCTAGGATTCTACCTGCAACGAATTTTAGCTACTTAGAGCTGCTTTTCAAGTTGGACTCAGGGGCCAGGCGAAGAGAAGATTACCAGCTACGATCGAAGCTATCGAGCAAGCAACGCCAAAGGGAATGTAAATCAGACCTGCCTGCAAGCCTGATAAGTGGTATACTGCAACGAATAGGGTGGATGTGGATGCTTGTAAGCAAGAGTGGACCGTATAGTAGATGCCATAGCACAATACAGCTGCTAGAGTCGCACGGTCTTGAAGTAGTACGAGAACCGAAAGTGGGTTTTGGAGCTTGGGGACATCCTTCTGTTTCTCTTGCTGAACAATCGACGATGAATATCGCTCAGGGCGCAAGACGGGAATGAAAGGCGTATTGACGCAAGAAGTGCGGCGGCTCCCATTACCAACAAGACGCCTGCACGTCTCGGGAAGAAAAAGGAACATGATCAAGAATACGAGCGGGGATGCTATGGACAAGAACCAGAAAATGGACGGCCAGGTCCATTTTACGAGAAGTAAGCCGCTAATCATAGGAGCCACACTGAGAGGAGTATTAAGGCTTTGTGCAACCGTCAGTTCTGGCTCCTCTAGTCGCAGTCTTGTGAGGTTCGAGAGCATACAATAATGAGGCGTTTCCAGAGTAGCCCCCTCTCTCGTCTGGTGTTGTCAAGTCGCCAATAACACCATAAGTGATCGAGAAGCCGCCTATAATTCTCGATCTTACTGGTTGTCACAAGCAGAGGTAAGCATAATCATACCCGATATCGCAGCGCTCTGAAGCATTCTTAACATAAACAGCGCCGTAAATGATCTTTGAACTGCGATACCAATGTTTGCAATGGTGTAAACGGCAAGAGAGGCTAAGAGAGTAATGCGACGCCCATATCTGTCGGCAGCATTGCCGGTGATGGCTGGAAAGACGCCTGAGGCGATCATGTATGAGGTCACAGTGAGGTTTATTTTCTGGATGGAGACGCCCATATCATGAGCCATGAACGGGATGGCAGGAAAATAGATGAAGCTGCTGGCGGTCGAGAACCACCCGGCCCAGGCGGCAATGAAGATGATCCATCTCTTTTGCGCTGGCCTGAAGACGGAGTATGGCGGCAATGGCAGAGGCCGAGCAGAGCAACCTTCATCTGGACGCCCTTTGTCTCCCTCGTTGCTGGTTTCTTGAAGGCCTTCAGCCATATAGTTCATCGTCTGATGTCTTCAACGTCAATAGGGCTCTTCAATGAACGGCTCGTGCTACGATATAAGAAATACAATAGTCGCTAGTAGCCTACTTACTCAGGCATACGGTTGAGGGAGTATGCATAATTGATTGTGTGGGATTTACCTACATGTACGGAGGCGACATATAATACCAGAAATACGAAGGCGCTAAGCCTATTGGGTAATCACTCTACGGGCTTCGTGCTTCGTTTTAATGTATTTTGGTGGCGTCAGTTTGAGACACTACTTAAGAAGCGACATTGCTGCGAATTCAATATCATTCTTCATGGGATACTAAGCACTCGCATCCTCTATCTCTAGCCATTCCATGGTACGATATGGCTCACTTTTAATGGAAGATACCACCCGCAGCATAAATGATGGGGCAAGCACAGCTGATGTTTGCTAGCTATCACGAAAAAACCAAACGCTGTTGGGCCCTCTTATCAGTGACTCCATCGTCAAATCGTCCAACTGGGGGTCTTTCGTGTCTTCATCGCCACTCCAGATGGAAAAGGATCTTGACGTCGAGATTCCAGTAACATGTCGCATCACCGTCCCACTCACGTATGAATGCTGCAAACTCCCATTCGCCGACCCAGATGTTGATGCTTTTCCCCCAACTTAAAGCTTCAACGGAATGTCAACTTGAGGATACTCCAAGGGCTTACCGTCAGTGCCTCGATCTGTGCCCACAAGGCATCCATCGCCAAACTGTCAAACCCTTGTTAGTTTGGAATGCACTCCGTATTGAAAAGCCAACCCACGGATAGAACAAATCGTGACTCCTAGTGCCACACCGCGACGCCATGCAGTTCACACAAATGCCTTGACCGAATAATATAGTACGGCTACAACTGCGTGCTGATTGGCGAATCGATATCGGAGGCCATACGACCCGATGAGAACTTCGACGGAATAATCGGAATCCGTTGGGATGTCCGCCCAATGGGTGCCCATAGTCAATCCGCCAAACCGTCGAAATAATGCTACTCAAAGGCCTTCATCTCTTTCATATTCAGCCCATTCATCACCACAGCCAGCTCGCCATGCAGACAGAAAACCACACTATCGTCCGAAGTCCGCACGGGCAATACCTCGTGTCTGACCGACATGTATTCATCCGGCACGTAGAAGTGCTGTGTGTAGCGGCCCGGCACAATATTAGCTAAATTAATGCTGCAGAGCCATGAGTTCTGGTGCAAGAACACAAGACTTCGCGTTCGCTCGCTCACGCCGATAAGATGCTTGCAGTATTTTGGAAGCAAATCACTCAGGAGCATCATCTTGCTTAAATCAAAGAGAAACATTGATGACGACGAAACGTAGCCTGAGGCGTAACGTACGTCGAGCACTAGGGTCTGTGTTTCGGGGTGAATGACTGCGGAATTAATGTCTGTCTCGTCGTTACCCTTGCCAACATCATAATGTAAGTCTGCCTCGAAACCATCGATCTTCGACGGAAAAGCTGAGGCGCTAAACTCTGTCAATTTGTGGTCGAGCATAAGAGCGAATTGTTCTGATCGCTTTACTGGAGAGGGCACTTGAAGCCACCGCCAGACCTTTCTCTCGCCGTGTTCGAATTGTAATGATCCGACGCATGAGCCGCTTGTCATGGAGTAGACTTGGTCTGCTTGTGTTGTTGCCACAAGGAGGTAATCACCACGGGTACTAAAGCATAGCTGCTTGACTCGTCCCTTAATTTGTGCTGCTGAATATGTGTATAAGTGAGTCGGTGAAAGAGCTTGCTTTAGATTCCAGACTTGTATAACACAATTAACGTCGCTTGACGCCACCATGCCGTTCTGGCTGACGGCCAGTCCGCTAACGAAAGCGCCATGAGGATGGGTGTACAGCACCACAATCTGCAGCCCCGTTTTCGTGTCGAAAGCTATGACCTGTCCGTTATGCTTCCCAGCAAAAATGATCGGCAGAGAGGGATGGGCACACAGTGCTGTAATCTTTGACACTCTACGGGCCTCATACTCACCTTCAATGGCAGCGAGGTACAATGCGTCGTCGCTGATACTTTGGTCCTCCTCGATGTTCTTACGGACAAGGGTTGCTGGGTTCCAGATCCGCATGCCAGAATCTGTCACGTCAACCACGCTTGATCCATCTGATACAAAATCGATGATTCGAAACGATGTCGCGGGAGATAAGACATGGTACAGAAGACTTAGCGACTCAAAGTCCCAGATTTGAAGAACCCCTTGCTTGTCCACAGTAGCAAGCGTTCTGCCATCCGGCGAACAAGACGCCGATAGGATTCCGGCAGTACTCGAGGTATCTTGAGCGCTCACCAGGGCCCCAGTATCTGTTTCATACAGAGCGAGTCCGTGGTCGGTATATATTATAAGTAGGAGGCTGAGGTTAGGGTTTGGGTTGAACAACAAAACCGGCGCAAGCCTGTTACATTCATCACGTGGCCACGCAATAACTTCACCACTTTCGACCTCGAAAATACATACGGTACCCCAGCGATATGCCAGGGCAAGTGTCTCCATATCGGCGGATAGAGAAGCAACATCGGGGGCCTTGACGCTGGGCTCCTTATCGCCATCATCATCAGGACTAGTGTACGCAAATGCTTGATCCCCAAGAAGGGTACCGGTCGAGATATCCCATTTGAGGACGTGACCATGTTGAGACACGGCAACAATAGCGTTGGCGGATGAGGTGAGGAGAATGCAGCGGAATCTGAGTCGAATCTGCCATATCGTGTTTCCCATGCGGTCCATGAGGACAACCGATCTGGTCGTGCACGCCGCGACAGACTTGTCCGTGAAATGGATAAGATCAATCGGGTGTTTTTGATGAATCATGCCCTCCTTTTGACAGCTTTTGCGGTTGAAGAAATTGATATCCCCAGATTCCATGCCCACCGCAATAAGGTTCTCGCCACAAGAGACAGCTGCAGCTATGCTGTCTTCTCCGAAATTGACGGATGCAACACAGTCATCCCACGCGTTCTCCCTGTGCCCTACGACCGAAAATCCCGATGGGCCTGGTCGCTTTGCGAATTGTCTGTAGATAGCAGAACTGAGCGGGCAGAATGGGGGAATAACGAAATGGATGGACGACGGATCCTGCAAAAGAGCTGAGCCAAATTTGGTTGCGATCCTGCTCAAGTCTGTCGACCAACTATCGACGATCTGTACTTGGTTACTGAGTGGTGATATGTATTTGGCTCTTCGGTCCAGATAACCCTTTAAATTCTTCGATACCCTGATTAAGGGGTACAGAACGCCCATCTGAGCGACCCTTTCGATCCACGATAGGATATTCGTTCTGAGAAAGAGGTCTAACGCTAGCAGGATCTCGTCAGTCTCGGCTGAGGCAGAGTAGACATGCTCTGAAAATTGTGTGATTGCGTAATTCATTAGCGGTGACGGCTCCAGGTTCTTACGAGCTTGCGACAACATTCTCTGGCTTCGAGGGGGTTTCATTTCGCCACTCGAAAGCAACTTCAAACATGTCAAAGCGATTCTCTCATGCGCCCTTGGCTTGAAGATGTAGAATTCCCCAGCAGACTCGGAGAGAAGGAACTCGCGTACTGTGGTATGGACAAGACTGACCATTCCAGATTGATGGTCGACAAAGATCAGCTGACCACAGAGTCCCTCCACGGCACTTTTGGCGCTGGGAAGAACAGTGTTGATATCCGACTTCAGAGCGTTTGAGAGCTCCGGTATAAAGAGATTTCTTGAGCTTGCCACAACCCAAACAAGCACAGCTCTAGCGACATGTTTTTCGAGAGTGTTTTCAGCCATTGCTCTGACGGTCCTCTCGTAGTAGGGGACCATTCCTTCGGGTATGCTTTGTAGTATTTGCGTAATGCTTTCTGTAGTATATACCTTCTCCAGTTCATCAAGAACTAACCTGACCCATAGAAAACAGGTGTTAGACCTTCGTAATAGGGTCTCAGCTATATCCTTTTTGCCACCCACCAGGTCATTCGCAAGATTTTTAACGCGCTCTTGAATATAGCAACCGATATCACTGGTGCTATCCTCTGCCGATACCTCGATGCATGTTATTGATACTGATGCTTCCAAGGAGCGATGTATTCTTTGGAGTTCAGGGATTTTCCGACTCGTGATAAAGATTCTGAGTGGGAAGCTCAATTGAATGCTCTTGATTAAAGTGAAGAGTTCTTGATACTTGCTGCACTCATCGATCGCATCAATCACCCAATACTGTGGTGTACTTATGCGGGCCTCGAAAAGTGAGCATCTGGGTATACGATGTTCATATAATTGCATTCACTTACCTGGAAGATGCCTCGTTTGAAGACTTTAGTCCAGATGGTGGCGGCGTCATCTTTGTCGAATGTCGATGCTTCCTCACAGATTCCCACCAGCTTCTCACGGACGAAAGCGTTTGACATAGCCATCTGGTATGCGATGGATCTTAAAAAATTGCCAAGAGATCGTGAAGATTTGTTCCCAATGTGAAAGAAATAGTAGGAGCATTCGAGCTGGAATTGACCAAGCTCATCTACAACATGTGCCGCCAGATATGTTTTACCTGTTCCAGGATTGGCAGCGACCCAGAAAATGGATGGGTTCTTCTCTGGCACTGAGATTTCGTCACGAATGAGCTCTCCAGCTGGATCCCTCCAATCTTGAAAGTCATCTCGAGCATCAAGCCACTGGCATGAACCCTCAACTCTGGGGTAGTGTTCATCTGGGTGATCTAATATAGCCAGGAAGGGTTGCAAGACTTTCATTTGTTCACGAGACTGGTGCATAGTGATTTCAATGCCTGTGAGTTATTAGTTATTTGACGTTGTATGATACGATACAAACATGCCGTCTTTCAAGGTATCCTGCGTCGCACTTATAATCGCATTTTTCAACGTCACATAGTTTCGATCATCAGGGCTATCGAATTTGCAAATATCCCGATGATTTGCATTGAGATACTGAACTCTTTCTCGTCTGAAACCGAGTCCTTGAATTGGGAGACCATTAGATTGTTCGTAAGACACTCAAATATGAGCCAGCAAGAGCAGAGGGCCTTACCGAGAATCGCTGAACTCTTTTCTACAACCAAGCTGGACGAAATCCCAAGCTTCATTTGGAGAGTTTCGTAGAAAGAGAATATAGGCAGATCGCTAGCGTACTTCTCAAAGTCTTCGTTGATTAGCTGAGCTGATATGGAGCCAGTCGTGATGTCTGTGAGATATTGACGTGAAGACATTATTCCCGAGATGGTCAAGATGTTATTCAGGACTGCGGCGTAATCGGAACCTCTATGAGGAGTGGCCAGAAAAAATATGCATCGGATGCGTTCTTGGAAATCTGGAATGTTGTTGGCTAGGACAAAAGCCTACCATCATTAACTGTGAGGGCCATCCCTATTCTAGCAGCTCAAAGCTCTTACCTTCTTTATTACGAGTCCGCCCATGGAATGTCCAATCAGTAGTATAGGTCCCTGTGAGATTTAGACAATGCGAGTCAGGAAAGACAGCTCCAACCTTACGTTTGCCTTTTCTCTCAGGTACGGGGAATTGCGCATCTCTTCTAGAAGTGACTGTCCAAAATCGTGAACGTTTAATATGCTGGATTTTGTACTGGCCCAATCAGAGTCGTAACCAAAGCTGTGTATGTTAGCATGGTGCAATTCAGGCTCCAGTGGCAGCCAGAGTTGCGGCCAGAAGTTTCGAGGGTCGTTCCCTTTCCGCCAAGTCTTGATTGAGCCTCCTCGCAGACCATGTACGAATATGATGTCGATAAGTGGCTCAGGGGAAGAATGAAGAAGCCCAAGCCCAAGAGGGCCCCGAGCGGCTTTCTCGTCATCGCCGTCGGTATTTTTCCGAGCCCACGAACTGGTAAACCGCTTCTTGAGGAAGGGGAGGCCCGGCCGTGAAACAGGCTCTACGTAAGTAGAACTCGTATCAGAGCTGTTATCGACGGATGACCTGTGGTGGAAGGGTACTTCGCGGGTGAGGCTTTTAGTGTCGGAACCGTTGCTGACCTGCAATTTTTGAGTACGTTAGCAATGTATAAGCTATGAAGTATGACAGCAGCACGTACCGACATGGCCAGGGAGATATACACATATGTATTGGCATGTCCAATGTCTTGCGAATTGACGGCGACGTGAACCGCGAAGTGAACCAGTCATGGTGCGAGAGCCATGAACCGATGAGGCTGACTGCAGCCCCGGCAATCATTGCAAGTAGAACTCGAACCATATAGCGGTTAGCCTGAGCCCCTCGCGGCCCCCCGGAGCGAATCAACTAAGTTTATGCTCTGCGGCGGGAGGATCTGTCGCCTACGGATAGTCGCAGATCATGTTTGATCTCGCGCCATCGTGGAAGACACCTATATGCACCTGTCTCAAGGCGCTCTTCAGAAGTTTGCCAGTCAGCAACCCGTCAACAATGGGCTATGAGAACCTCGATCCAGCAATCTTGGCAGGTAAGTGGCCTGCTCTTGCTTCATCGTTTGCCGGAAAGCAGCGTCGACGAGACGAAAATACGGCGGAGAAATCGGTGCCGGGCACTAACACTGGTGACAGTTCTTCCAGTCGGGAGTGAAGTGCTATCGGTTGTTCCACATGGCAAGACCAGGGTATGATATACTAGACTAGTATTCTCCGTTAATATGATACTGAATAGCGGACTATCAGTGGTCCATTGGGCTTCGAGTCGACATTGAAGTAGATGGCGAAGAAAAGGAATATTTCCTTAAGGTGAGCTCTTCGATTTTGAGTCCAATTGCGAGACTCTGCTGATGGCTGCTTTCTAGATCATTGAACAAAGTGAATGGAGTGGTATGGCCGAAGGAGAGTATGAATCGCAGAAGGCCTTAGCAGCGATAATACCCGACAACGTCGTGATCCCGATGGCATGGGGCATGTTCGAAGAGGACAAGTCTAAGGCGTTCTTTATGACCCGCTTCCGCGACCTGCGCGATCGTCCACCACCCACAGTGCAATTTCTCGCCATTTTGAAGAAGCTGCATCAGGCGTCCGTATCGCCGACTAGTAAATTCGGATTTCAAGTGACGACGTACAATGGACCTCCTAAGATGGTTAATGATTGGACGGATAGCTGGGAGGAGTACTTTGCGCGTCAATTTCGTTCTGACATCTCGTTTCTGCAGAATGTTTATGGAGAAGATCCTGAATTGGCCGACCTGACAGAAGCATTTGTACAGAAGGTCATTGCTCGGCTCCTGCGGCCTTTGCAGACCGGTGGCAGAGATATCAAGCCTACTCTGTGCCATGGCGACCTGTGGGACGGTAACGTCCAGATTGATGTGAATACAAAGCAGCCTATAGTGTTCGACTCATGCGCCTTCTATGGACATAATGAAAGTCAGCATGCTATCGAACAATATTGGTCAAGGGACATTTGACTGACAGGGATATGCTGTAGTGGACCTTCAAAACATGGGCGACCCCCGCTACATCTTCGGAATGGATTTCATCGACATGTATAAGAATGAAATCGGGGCTTCTGAGCCCCAGCAGGACTTTTACGACCGTCATGATATGTATGCAATGTAAGTTTCCACGTGCTTTTAAACCCGTGGAAACAAAAACTGACCCTTTGCAGTCGTACTGACATCGTTGTGGCTGCTATATGTCCCGAGTGGTTCAAACTCATCGAAACGTGGGTGTCCGAACCTTTCGACAGCTCAGTAGGGTAATTTTTGATGCTTACGACATCCAGGTCGAAAGAAAACATGCGCAAGTTTTTGGCTCGATTCCCTAACGGCTTTGGAGATTTCAAGGAAAATAAAACCCTCTAGTTTTTCCCAAGGATGATACTAAAAGGAGAACTGCAAATGGGTACTTCACTTACGAATGCCTTAGCTTTGTCCCTACGTATCGCCAGAGCGCCCAGGATCCCACCCTAGCCCATAGACTGGTCTTCGTGCGGTTGATTTGGAAATGAGTGGCCATTGATCGACTCTATAAATTACGCGCGGGGCAGTAAGGTAAGACCTTTGTTCATATCTTCACATACGAGGTATGATACAATGATCTAGAGCATTCTACTATCGCCATTCCTGGACCTGGGCCGCACGGCCTTGGCAGCCGAGGACTATTGAACTTCATCCTGGACGTCGAGACGACTTCTCATCATGTACTTTATGCCGGAGAGGATCACATCCTATAATTTCTTCACCTAGATATACCCCTTGACCATCGTATTCTCGATAGAGCTTGTTCGAGCCTCAAAATTTGTCCCGGGGATCTCAACGTAGAACATCAGGTGCAGTTCACCTTTGCCTATCGAATCTGAATCGTTTCACACAATCAAACACCATCAAAGGTCTCGCTTATACGTAGCTCGACCAACGTAGACTTATGGATTATTGGTATTTGGTCTCTTTGCTTAATGGAGCATGGACCTTACTTTTCGATCCATCTTAGATCATCGCTTCCCTGCGGTATCACAAGGCTGCATATAGTCGTCAAAGTATCCAATTGCGCGACCATTGTGTCTACAAGAGACCCATGCGTCACAGGTTCTAAAATGGTAGCCCAAGCCTCCTCGCTCGTTGTGTGGTTTTCTGACTTATCGTTCACATACGATCTCTCTGTAGGACTGACATGGTCTTCTGACTGTGTTAATTGGTATTCCTGGAGTGTGAGACACCGTTGGAATAGCTCTAAGGCTTCTTGGAGAAGGCGAAGTCCATCGATCTGACTGCTAAGTGGGTGTCTCAACTCCGTAGCCGCTTCCACAAAGCTCGTCAAGAGCTGGGCCGTATTACTAGCAAGTGTCAACACGACATTTAATATCGGAGAGGGTAGGGAAGCATACAACAGGAGATCTGGGTTATCCTGTTTGATGTCGAGAGCATATCTGTGAAACTCTAGCGCAAGTTGTAATAGATCCATCAACGAGAATGGCATGAAAGCCAGCAAGCGTGGTTGCTGAGCAAGTTCATATTGTAGTCGGGCCCTGGAACGCATCAGGCCGAGATTCTTCCAGAGCGCCTCTATGTGATGGTTATGACGAACGGGACTACTCACTTGTTGTACGCGAGATCAAAGGACTGAGGATACTTGGCAAGACCTGCATCATAATCCTCTATGGCTCTGATAAAGAACCTTGTCGATTTTGCCGCGTCACCAGCTCGCCATTTCTCACCAGCTTCTTCGAAATCAACGCCCACTGATCATGATTTTAGCAATGGTCTATGCTGCTTGCCTTAGGTTGTTGTTTGGAAGGTCTTGTACCGGCAAGGAACTCGTTCGCATTCTCGGGTCTCTGGGTAACGTATGTTAGAAAACTGACGAAACGCATCTGATGCTTCTCGCATGCACACCGTGCTTTTCTGCTTGCGGGGCTTCTTGACAGCTTTCAAAAACTGCTTGGATTTGACCATCTTTGCCTAAAATGTGGAATGTGACAAGGTCAGCAAAACCGCCAGCTATCCCATCCGCTGGCATGATGCACTTCTCAGGGTGGTTTCCAGAAAAGCTCAACCTTCGGGACATCGTTCAGACCTTCTCAGAGGACCCAACCGTTCAACAAGTGAAATTAAATGACATTTAGCCTCTTTCAGTGTGGATCTTGACTGGTCCGAACAGCCAATTCTAAATTTTTCCAAAAGTATTCTTACGAGTGTGCCAAGGGATACCTAGTGCAACATTTCTTGCCATCGAATGGGATAGGTCAGGGCATCCCAGTGCTGGCGCTTGCCGAATGGAACGTTTTCCATGCATTGATAGTGATGCACTATTGTTTCGTTGCACATTTCGATAAAAAGACAGGATTGAAAAAGTGATAACGGACAGATCGGCCAGAGAAGACGGATAGCAAAGGAGGGAAACCGGGACTCGATCAGAACACACAATCATAGGACGATGAACAAAACACTATTAGAGGACTGATGAGATAATCATACCGATCAGCGTTTTAAGTGCAGTCTACCACGACAGGGAACAATTTCTTCACCAAAAAAGGTCTGGACTCCGTTTTGGATCAAATCCGTACCCGACTGCAGTGAGTAGTAAGGAACAGTGTCTTCCGCTCCGACTATCATATACATTAATGACACCTCGTTACGGCGGAAAGAGTGATTTACTCTGCATCGTGCGTTCGAAGGAGTTTAGGGCGGAGGCAGCAATACCTTATCGTCGACAGGGACTGACGATCGACGGACGATGGCGCAAGTTGCCTCAATGCTCAGACCTCCTTTGCAGAATTATGTTTTGTGTCCAACAAGTCCTAACCCTAGACTAAGCCCTAGACTAAACTCTAACTATTTATAAACGACGCTACAAGGTATAATGCAATAGCTTCGAACAATCGACGAGCACTATAATATATAGTGTAAACTATCTATAAACAATAAGCGTCAATATTAAAATATAATTTTGCTAGAAGATCTAAGAGCAATATGCAATATTTAAGATAAAAATCGATTACAATAATAAATAAGTCTTATTTAAGTAAAAACACATAATAACATTTGTAAATGCGTTCAAAAATAGCTTTATAACTCGCATAAAATAAAACGTTATAACTAGAATAATTGTATTTGTAGATGCTATGTATGCGCTAATTATATGCGTCGCATTAATAATTGCTTATATTTTGTCAATATTTGTTAATTAAAAAGTGTTAAAAATTGCGAAATTGTTCTACTATAGAGTGCTACAAGTTGCGAAATTGTCTTACTATAAAGTGTTACAAGTTGCGAGATCGCTCTATTGTAAAATGTCCAAATACGAATTAAAATTGCGTTCGTACAACTTTAATTTCAAAAACAACTTTAAAAAAAACAATAATCTTGCTTGATTTGTTGATAAACTCTTTTTTTAACACTTGATTCTTTAAAAGATTGTAATATACGTGCGCTATTTAATTAGTTTTAACGTAAAGAAATTGTAAATAAAAGTTAAATTAAAATGTTTAACAATAAATTTTCTTCTTTTAGCGATCGTTCGACGCAAAAGATTGTTAAATAGTATATAACTAAAAATTACGAGACTTTAGCTCGTCGAATTAAAAATAACAATAAAAATTATAGCAAAACTTTATTGTTAATGCGATTCTAAAATGTAATTTTAAGATTTCGAATTTAATCGTAAATTGTTTTTTTTTAACATATTATTTTATTTTATAAGTATTAATGTTAACGATTAATTATTAATGCGTCAACGATAAACACAAATTAAGATAATCTACTTAGCGAAGTTCTTTATAACATTGTTAGTTTACGTGATGTTTAACAAATTATCTCAAACTAAATAAAACAAAAAAGCGAAAAAAAGAATTAATAAAAAAAGATTTTAACGATTCTAAACGAAGCAAAAGGCAAAATCAAAATTATTAGTACTATCGTTAGCGAAGTTTTTAGCATTATTAGGCAAGACAAGTTATGACAAATAAAATCGAAGTAAATGTACAAAAAAAATGCGATAAAAGTAATTTAAACAAAAGATATAAAGATTATTAAAATTATTTATGCAAAGCTTTGTAATAAAAAGACGAAAAAAATTAACGAAATTTGCGTTAATTAAGAAGCAAATTTCGATAATTTTCGATTAAACGATAACTTTAAACATTAAGTTAGATAAATAACTTTAACAACAACGCAATTTTTTTTTGTCGAAATTTATTTGTTTTTTGCTTAAAACGTTATAACTCGTTTGCGAAAAAAAAAGAGAAAGCAAGATTTTACGCGAGATATTTTGTCGTTTAATTAGCAATTCGTCGCGCAACTTATGTTGTTAAAGCAAGAGATTAAGCTTCGCGACGCTTTAGTGTCTTTTACAAATAAACTAGAAATGTTTAAAATAACTTAGAAAGATTTAACGATTATTAACTCTTCAAAGACGTCAATGATTTTAAAAAAAAAAGTAAAATATAAGTTATTACAATTATTAAGAGTAGCAATTGTAACGACAATAAATAGCGACAAAAAAACAAATAACAATAGTACGTTTAACGATGCGTTTGTTAAGTTATTTATTTTTATCAAACGTTTAAAAACGAAAGAAATCGAAGAAATAAAAGATTGCAAATGTTATTTTATAAATGTCGATCTTCTAAAACAAATTAATTATAAGTTAAAAAATAAGATCGAAATGCGTATTAAAAGTAAATTTTTTTTTTACAATTTATTTAATTATAAGATTAACGTCAACGAAGAACTTTTTAAACTTGTGTTATGCTTATATTTGCAAAATCGCTAAATATATTAAGCTAAAGTTTAACAATATTAGACACAAAATTATTTTAAAAAGATTAAAAACTTGCTAACTTAAACAATTAATTTTTAAAAATTTAAAAATTAACGATAAAATCTCTTCTTAATAACGAAAACGAAATTAATCGTTTGTTTTAGAAGATTAGTTTAAGGCCTTTATATATGCGCACATTAAATATTTTCTTCTTAAACAATTAATTATTAATATGTGTCAAATCGTAATTAATGTCACGATTCTAGGCTAGATAGGCTTCGCCCTCCAGTTACCCTCCGGGTCTCCGCCCTCTAGCCTCGGGTATACTACGGGTAACGCCTAGCGCCTTGGCACCCATAGTACTTATCTTTATTTCCTGTACATAGTTAGTTTTGCATAGCTAGTATTTTCGTCAATCAACTACATACTAGTCATTAAAGCTCTAACTCTAACATAATACTAGCTATCTCTTTAGACACGATTTTGCGAATCGTATCCTAAAGATACTTATATTCGCTAAATTTTTTCCTTAGGGACGTACTTTAGATATAGAGTCACTAAAGCAACTTTAAATACAAAGTTACTAAAGCAATTCTAGATATAAAGTCACTAAAATAGGCGCTTTGCGAAGCGTAATTAAGTCGCAACAATAAACATCTTTTAATTGACGTGTAACTTAACGATGTTTAATTTCGTTAATTCTCTAGTAATTTTGTTAGAAGGGATGAACGACAGATTGTCCTAGCTACGACTCAATGAATCTACTAGAATGGGATCAATGAACTTGCTAGAATGAAGAGACGACAAACTGTCTTAACTTCGACTCAATAAATTTGCTAAAATAGAATTAGTGAACTTGCTAGAATAAGATTAGTGAATTTGCTAGAATAAGATTAATAGATTTGCTAGAACGACAATTACAATGCAATTTCGTTGTTACACTTTAAACAACACTTATTTTCGACATCGAAAATTTTGTCTTGCGAATGATATAAGTTCTTCAACATTTGCATGATCTCAAACATATTTAATCTTAAGCTCTCACTCTCGTTCACAAACATTTGTATCATTTGCATTTTATTTATATCTACAACATGATTAACGAAAAATTAGTTTCAAAAAGCAAAGTTAAGTTTAGCTCTAACAAGAATCGCAAGTTATTTAAGAAACTCTTAATAAATAAAGATCAATTAGATGTTAATGTTGTTTCTCGTTACAATTATTATCTTGTAAGCTCTTCATTAAATCAAAATGATTCTAAAGACAATTTAAAGTTCGAAGAGCATTCTAATTTACTTAAGCACAATGCATTCGAATCTTCGTTGTTCGTTCGATTTAATTTTTACGAAATCATAATTAACAAACTTATTGAATTAAATTCGTTTAACAACATAAGTTCGCCAAATACATCAATTCGATCTTTGATGTATTAATCGTTAGATAGCAACTTTGCTCAATTTCGTAACGAACACATCAAAAAAAAAGACAAAAATAAGTTAAATTGACATCGCACTCTAGTTGATTAACTTAACGATTTTAACGAAAGTTAATAAAAAACGTCTTAATCTCTCTAGAAAGCAATCAAGAATAACGTAGAGAAATGACTTCGACTATTTTATAAAAATAGCGTCATCATCGTCAAGCTTCAAATCGATAAAAAAATTAATTTCGACTTTGTTTGTTAGCTAAAAATTCAAATTGACTCTTTGCAAGCTTCTTTGAATTAAGCGAAGTTAATAGTAAGCATTCGCAACAAAACGATGCATCGTCTTTAACAAAAACGCAACGACGCTTTAGCTTAATGCGATTCGTTTAAAACTATTGTACGTCAATTGAAGCAAAAGCTTTCTTTCTCTCGAAGTAAAGAAATTGCACTCATTGAGTCTACTCACGTGACTCACAACTTCAACAACGATAACGAACGTAACTATTCTTATGAATTTAACTTACAAGCAAGAGATCGACTTAACGACGTCTATCTCGTTTGTGATCTTAAATTGAAGCTACGAAACGTAAAGAACAATAAATACTTTTTTAATTCTTTTGTCTTTACTAGGAATCTCGAAAAGTTTAAACAATGAGTCACTACATTAATTTCTAAGTTTAGCAATGCTTTTTGACGTTTCATCTTCAAAAAAGTCAAACTTAATCTTGTTGTCGTCAAGATTATCGATGATGTCTTTAGAGAAATTAAGCATCGTTTGCTCAATAAATCTATTAATTCTTATCTAACAATAAATGATTTGCTTGAAGACTTAAGTGCTTAATGAAACGATTCAAACAAGAAACGACGTAACTTTGTTAAGATTACGTCGTTCAAATTTGTCATAAAAAATATTAAAATCTTCAATCAATACGTTAATCGCTTTACATCTACGATAGCTAGAGTTCTTATATTAGAAGTCAATAAAATGCATTGATTCGACAAAGATTTAAGCTATAAACTTCAAAGTCGCTACGTCACTTTAACAAACTACATCACTTTAAATCAACTTATTAAATTAATTCGTAAAATCGATCTAAAACTTTAGCAAATAAAGAGATTTCGTTTAATTATCACTTGAACTTTCATCTATATACGAGCTATTAATAACATCAACAAACGCAATGATCGCATCGACATCTTCAAGCTTTTTGAACATATTAACACAAATGTTTGCGACATCAATAGCTTCAACACACGTATCTCTATTCGCAATTAAGAACAAAACATAAAAGCATAATCTTAAGCTCTTAAAAACAAGATCAAGTCTCTTAATCTTTGTCAAAAATCTCTTAAGTTAAAACATAGATCGCATTATAAGAACGCTCTTTGCAAAAACAAGTTAACTAAAATTAAAAATAAAGCTTTTGTTAAGCTCAAAGCTCATAACGTTAGCGACTTCGAGTTAACAACACTTAGAGAAAATATTTTCTCTAATATCTTAAATGACAACTTAGATAACTTTAGCAAGTCGAAAAACTAAACGTCTTTAACAAGAGTTGTAGTTCAAAACAAAAGCTAACGCTTATACGAAAGATAATAAAAGAGCTCAAAGTTATGTTTAACTTACAAGATAAAATCTTATTCGTTAAAGTTAAACTTAATTTTAGCGTTATTAATAACAAGTTGCTCAACGACTAGCAACTAAATTTTTACGTCAAGATTCGTTCAAATTAAATCTACTTGCTCTTTAATAAACGTCATGTCAAAACGATGCTATTTATTGACATCAAAGTCTTCGATAGAGTCTTTATAAATAAGAAGTTCGTCAAACTTTATAAACTTTCTATCATGTTACTTCAAAATTCTATTAAATTGCGTTTAACTAATGACAAATTCGTCTCTAATATCATTTATGTCGCTCAAGTTATTATTAATCTTAGCGAACACATTAATATTTTATGATGTTTAATAATTAAACTAGAACGATTCGTAATTATTCTTAACATGCTTTAGATTAAAAAGCATAACGTACAAATTAAAGGCGACACACGATTTCTCGAGTTCAACTTCGATCATTGCATAAAACATTGCTTGTTAAATCAACAATCATTAAAGATCTTTAGCGATCGACGCAAGCAATTAAAACGTTCGTCTTCGAAGTCTCTTAATGAAGTCGACGTTTATTAAATAAGTGTCTCTACATTCTTAAAGCTTGTTAACAAAGAAAACTACGAGATAGTTGTCATGCTATTTAAGCATTTTGCCATGCTAAATTAATTAAAGAAAAACGATAAATATTTAGTTTACATTATAGACGACAATGTTACGATGAACGTTGCAATCATAATTTTCAATAATTACAATAAGTTCTATGCGAAGCTTAAGCGAGATTCTTCTAATTTAAAGCAATTAAAGAAGCAAATTTATTCGAAGTTTAAACACTAAATCAAGCTCTTTAATTCACAAGAAGCTAATAAACTATTGTTAAATAAAAGCATTAATTATGCTATTAATCTTGTTCTAGAAGCAACTTCTTCGATCAAAAAAGTCTATAATATCTTTCATTAAAAAGAAAAGATCATTAGAGTTTATTTAAATAACATGAAAAACAAAGGTCAAATTCGCAACAACATCTTACAATATGTTGTTTTTACCCTTATAGTCAAGAAGTCTAATGAAGATTTGTGCGTCTACGTAAACTATAAAGATTTTAACGCTCTAACGATTAAGAATCGCAATATTTTATCGTTAATTTAAGAGATCTTGCAACGTTTATGCAAAACTAAGTACTACAACAAATTCGATATTATTGTAGTCTTTAACGAAATTCAAATGCGTCTTAATAACGAACACAAAACAATCTTTATTATTCGTTACGATTTGTTTAAGTACGTCGTGATGTCTTTTAGATTATATAATGTCTCGATCACGTTCTAGTCTTTTATCAATGAGACTCTTAGTCTCTATCTAGACAATTTTTGCATCGTCTACATAAATAATATCTTAATCTATAGTAACATTAAAAAGAAATATAAGAATCATATAAATAAAGTTTTCGCTAAGCTTCATGACGCAAGTCTTTATTTAAATATTAACAAATGTGTTTTCTTTATTAAGTAAATTAAATATTTAGATCTAATTATTATTATCGAAGAAATTCGAATAGACTTTAAGAAGATCAAGTGCATTCTTAAGTAAAAAACTTTTATTTGCGTATGCGATGTATAGATCTTTCTAGACTTCGTCAACTTTTATCGACGATTCATTTATAATTATTTGAATTTAACTAAATCTTTGTCAACGCTTAATAAGCTTAAGAACAAGAATCTTAATTTTTTATAACAATTTAACGATTCTAAAGATCTTGCGTTTTAAGCTCTCAAAAAAGTCTTTATTAATTAGTTTATTTTATATCATTTCGATCTTAATCTAAAGATTTGAATCGAAAGCGATGCCTTCGATTTCGTGATTATCGTCGTGCTTTCGTAAATAAGCCCAAATGAATTGCTTCATTTGATGATTTACATGTTTAAAATTATGTCGTTCGCAAAGTGCAATTACAAGATCTACGACAAAAAATTGTTGATTATCGTTCGCGCTTTTAAGAAGTGACATTCAAAGTGTGTCAATACGCTTGTCAAACAATCTATTAAGATCATTATTAATCATTGTAATTTAGAGCATTTTATAACTATTAAACAACTTAATTGTCGTTAAGTTCGCTAGATTAAGTTTTTGTTCAAATTTAACTTTAAGATTATTTATCGATCAAACGTGCTAGGTGCGAAGTCAAACAATTTAATTAGGCGATCGCAAGATTTGCTCTTCGACGAAAACGACTCTCGCAATTAGTTTTAACGACAAACAATTCTTAAACGACACAACTTAGAATCAAGCATAATTAAAGCTATCGCATTGATCTCGCTACTATTAAGTGTTATCTACAATTTAATGATGAAATTGATTTATTTGCTTCGAAATTTTATCGAGTTTAAACTAATTACTAACAAGAGAATCGCAAAAGCTTGCAAAAAGTTCATTTAAATTTCGCTAATAGCTAACGAAGACGTAGAATCATTTACGTCTTCATTGTTTGCAATATTTGCATCACTTTGACAAAGCAAACTTCGCTTCGCTAGATCTCTACTCTTAGTTTCTTCGTTTGTTATTGTCACATTCATAATTTCTTAATCTACAATTTCATTGCCTTTAGTTGTCGATTTTGTCTTTTTTCTAAATACATTTATTTTGTCTACAACTTAATTATTTACATTCGCAATCTTTTCTACAACTTAATTTTCGCTCATTGTTAAAATTAATTTAACAAAAGAGAAGAAGCTTAAGGCAAAACTTAATTTCGAAGTTCTTGTTTAACAAATATTAAAAACATACTTGTATAACGAAAAGATAAGATAAATCATCTAAGTTAAAGAAGCTAATAAACGAAAGATTTTAATTATTTTTCGCAAAACAATTAAGCTAAAACTTAAGAATTGCATAATAATTAAACACTTAACGATTAATGCTAAGCACTTGTTCGTTCGAAACAAGATATATGTATCTCGAAGCACAAATAATACTCTTCAAGTCGAAGCAATTAGATTCTAGCATAAATCATTAAGCGTTAAACATCTAGGTCGAACGACTACTCTTAAGAAAATATAGCGTCACTATTATTGATTTACACTATATTTAGACGTCAAGGAATACGTTAAAAGTTGTTCGATTTGCAAATACGCCAAATTATATTGCGAACATAAGTATAATTTATTAAAGTCTTTGTCTATTTTAAATCGTTATTAGCAAAACATATTTTACGACTTTATCATCTCTTTGTTGTTATGTCGTTATAAAGAAAAAATCTTCTAGCATATCTTAGTAATAATCGATAAATTATTCAAAAATAAGAAGTTTATACTTATGAACTCTTTAAAAGTCAAGGTCGTTGTTTAAGTCTTCATCGACTTCGTTTGACGCATTAAGAACTTCTTAGTCATCATCGTTTTTAATAAAGGCACTCAATTTATTGCTCACTTCTAGCAACGTCTCTATAAAAGATTAGAAATCAAATCTAAATTGTCAATTGCGTTTCACTTAAAAATCAACGATTAAATCGAAAATGTTAATGTCGTTCTTAAGCAATATCTTCGAACATACGTGCAATACAATTAGAATAACTAGATTAATTATCTCGTCATCGTTAAATTCGTCGCAAATAGCTACACTAGCGAGTTTATTAACTTATCATTTTTCTTTGTTATTAAAGACTATTTGTCACGATTAGATTTAAAATTATTCATAATCTTTTTTAACGACATTACGTTCGAAGCTCGTCGCAACATGAAAAATGTTAACAAGATTGTCAAAAAAATCAAGATTTTGCGAGACTTTCTTCGACAAAAGCTTATTTAAACTTAAGTTAAATAAGTGGAATTCGCTAATCGCAAACGCGCTACGATCTCGAAATTCAAAGTTAATAATTAAGTTATGTTTGACATTCGAAATATTAAAACGACTTGATTATGCAAGTTTCTAAAGCATAAGAATGCAAGTCTCTATAAAATTATTTGAGCAATTAACAATTACGTTTACGAATTAGAATTGCTTAAGTCGATGAAGATTTATTTAATATTTCATTCATGACTTTTGCATCTTAACAAGAGCAAGTCTTTGTCAAATTAACGAATTAAGCTTTTGTTGTTCGTCAATGTTGTTAACAACATTGGCGACGATTTCGAATACTACGTCAAAGACATCGAGGCATCACAATATAACATGCGCAAAAATGACGATAACGTGAATTCAAGTCTAATTGTCACTAATTATAGACGCAAAATGCTATAGTATTAAATCCTCTTTACGAGCTACATAAACTACAACGATAGATCTAAATGACTAAACTACTTTATGATTGACGATTGCTTTAACTTCGTCGTCGACTTTCATTACAAATATCTAGACGCAACGAGACCTTACTAGACATTCAAAACGCCTTCTAATTGAAAATCTAATAAGTAAAATGATTCGCACCCATATGTTCTTGCGTTCTACTATCATTGTCGCCAAAACGTCGCCCAACATGCACCTATAGTCTTCGTTGTCGCACCTAGAATCGATCTCGAAAACGCATTGCCAATACATCACTATCGTTGAAAGTCACTCGTCATGCATTCGTAGTCGAAATCAAATTCGATATGCCACCTTGCCTCTTGTTGCACCCAACAAGGACCCTAGAAACGCATTATTGATGCATCACTATTGCCAAAAGTTAGTCGACATGCATTCGAGGTCCTTGTCGTCGCCCCTATAGTGCTCTCGCTAAGCACCTCATGGTCGTCCCTCCTAAAGGTTCTTCGAATTAGGATTGACTTGACATTCCTAAACATACGCACGATTGCGTATAAATTGCTGCCAAGGCACTTTTACGTTATTTTCTCTCTCTATGTTGTAGATTTAGACGAACGTGTTCAAACATAGTCAAAATTTGGCAAATTTCGACTTTTCGTCGTCGCCACCTTCTTCGTCGTCGCCGACCCCCCCCTCAAATCACGTGACTAGTCGACCCCTCGAACCCCCTTAGATGTGATCGATCCCCCGTTTTTCGCGTCACGTGACCCAAACCCCCCCTTAGGATTAGGGTTAGTGACCTTTTGTACCCCCTTCAATTTTTCCACATTTGATGTTTTCTTAAAATTTATTTATCCCCCCCCCCCTATCGACCTCGTCGTCGCCCAATAGATCGCTCGAAACTTAATTTTCACTACTTGACAATCGTTCGACATTCGATTTTCGTTGTTCGACGATCGCTTAACATTCCATTTCGAGCATCAAATCGTATTCGATAGGCGTGCCCAACATTAACCAAAGATAATTGGGAACTAACTAGAACATCATTCGCAACATGCATTCTCTTTGCTTAGCATGTTATTGTTTTTTGCACATTTTGTTTTAAAATTTTCGATTATCCCTCTTTACTTAACGAATTTATCCTTTCGTTCGACGCACACCAAAAACTTCAATTTTGATCGCTAAATAATATTCGACATGTATTTGACGTTAATCGAAGCTTGTATTCGATAAGCACTTAAGATCAATTAAAGTTAATTAGAAACGCTAATTGAGAGACTCGACATCGCTTCGTCAAAGCTCGCGAATAAAAGAAAAAGTAGTGTCACGATTCTAGACTAGATAGACTTCGCCCTTCGATTACTCTTTGAATCTTCGCCCTCTAGTCTCGAGTATACTACGAGTAACGCCTAGCGCCTTGGCACCCATAGTACTTATACCCATTTCCTGTACATAGTTAGTTCTGCATAGCTAGTATTCTCGTCAATCAACTACATACTAGTTATCAAAGCTTTAACCCTAACAATTAATAAGATTTGCGACAATAAAATCTAATTAAAATAATCAATAAAGAGCAATATTATTGTAGAAAATATGTTTAACTAACTTTAAAATAAAATATGCTTCGAAAAACAAATTAAAACGAAAATTAATAAACTTATAATTAAAAAATTTGCAATGTATTAATATTATTAATAAAAACAAAACAACAAACTTAACTATAAATAATTGCGAACAATGTTTTACTTTTTAAGTTAACAAATTATTCGCATAAATTTAAAATATTAAATGTTATACGTTTGTCTTCGACTCGATCGCAATTTTTGTTTAATATTATATTTTTATTATATTAAGTTTGTTGTCGAAAAAAATAATACAAACTTTTATTATATTGACATGTATATATTTAAATACTTAAAGAACAAATACAAGAGCGCAATTATTCAAAATTCGATTTCGTTAAACGACAAAAATAAACAAATTTGTACAAAGATAATGCTAGATTTTTATTAAATAATTGAGAAATAATAAAAGAATATTGTTATATATAAAGACAAGCTTAAGAATGCAAATATCGCGTTTATTTATAATTTAAAGAAACTATAAAAGTTAAAAAATGCGCAAAAATACAACAATTTTGTAAAGATATCTTTGAAAAAAAGAAATGTGCATATTATTAAATCTAAGATTTTGTACAAATTAACGTTAAGTAACATTTGCGTCTTTTGATAAATTATTCTCTCGTAATATATTAACGTGCAAAAGAACGAAAAAACTTTAAACAATGTTAAGTTTAATTAATAAAGCGATTTTGTTGTTGCGCATACAACTTAAATCGCACTTAAACTTATATTGTTAAATTAATTGTATTAATATATCGTTTTATTATAAAAGTTTCTTGCATTAACTTAATTGTATATTAATTTCGTTATAAATTAAACGCTTGTTTGTTAAACATTTTAAAATAATTTTGTTGCGCAAACACAAACAAATTAACTTTTAAAAACAAATTAAATAAAGACAACGCAAATAATAGCGTTGCATCAAATAAAATCTTTGTAAAAGTTTAAGATTATCTTCGAAAAAATAAAAAACGCAAAAATCGTTTACTATAATAACAATAAATATTTTGTAAACTAGAAAAAAAAAAAAATTAAACGTAGAGTTGCTTAATAGAAATAAATTAACAATAATAATAAAGTTTAGCGCATACAACTAATTAAGCAATAACAAGATTTGTCAATTAAATAATAACAATTATATATTTATTTCTCTTACTTTAATCACGTAACTTAAATGTCTTTAATATGTCTAAAATTAAAACTTAATGCAAAAGTAACATTAATCGCTATTTAATTTTATAAAAATTGTATAATTACTAATTGCATTTTACGCATATTAAAAGAGAGAAACTTAAGATCTATTATTAGCATTTATTGTTAACAATTATTTACTTAAATTAAGATAAAAATGCGACAAAGTTAACAAAACAAAATTGCGCAAACGCAATTTTGTCTTTTTTAATTACTTTTTCTCGCTTCTTAAATTAGATAAATCGTTGTTAAAATTAATCTTTTTTTTGTTATATTTCGCATTCGAATCGAATTCTTTTTTGTTATTTTCATTTATATTGTTTGTCAACTTAAGTTTCTTATTTAAATCTCTCTTATTATAATCGCTAATTTTTTTCTTATTCGTCTCGCTCTTAATTAATTAAACAACGATCTTCTTTTGTTTTTTCTTTATTTTGATTTAAGTTTTAATTAACTACAAGTTATTCAATTTGCGAACAAAAACATTGCAAAATCAAATCTTAAAAATAAAAAATAAAATCTTTTTAACAACGTTAATAAGACAAATAATCTAATTGTTTGTTTTTAATTTTTCTTTTTTAAATTTAAAGATAATAATCGAGTTATTTCGTTCGAACGCACTTTCGTTTAATTGCGTAATTTCTTTTGTAAAGTTGTTAAAATAATCGATTAACAACTAAACGATAACTTTGAGCGCTTTTCTTTAAAGTAATTTGTTTTTGTTAATTATTTAATTTTTATACAAGAGGCAAACATAATATAGATTTTCGTTATACTTTTTTTCTTTTATTAGACAATAAATGTCTTTAGTTTAGTTGTAATAATATTTTGTTTAATCTTAATAAATAATGCGATTCTTGCAATTTTTTTCGTTTACGTAATAAAAGTTTTTCGAAGTATAATTAAATAATATGCACGTTGCTTTTAAGAAGTCGTTGCTATTAAAATTAACAAATTATATTTTTTTTTACATATTAACATTGAACAATTTAAACACAACGCTTATAAAATAATTATTAAAACAAACTTTAACTTAAGATATAACGTGCGATTTTTAATTTTCAAAAGTATTAACTTTTAGTTTTATAACAAACTAGTATTTCTTAAATACTTTATATTTGCGTTTCGATATAATTTTTAACTTTTTACATAAGTTTAACTTCTTAACATTAAATATACAATAAATTTTAATATATTATAACTTCTTTAATTTAGAAGATTTACAATTCTTTTTAATACTAATGTCGCATTTGTTTCTTTTAATCTTTTTCAAAAAGATGCTTAATTTTTTTTCGATTTTAACGCGTTTTTTTTTTTTGCGTTAAATAATTCTTTAAACAATTAATTTTTCTTAATTATTTTCTTTTTTTGCAATAAATTAGCGCATAAGCTTGCATATTTTTGACTTAGTTTATACGAATTTTATCTTTATATTAATATTATTATTTTTTATTAAAATTTTGCTATTTATAATCTCTTTTTCTTCATTTATTTTATTGTTAACATTTATATGTTTAGTTTTATTTTTAATTATATTGTTCTAATTAATATGTAAGTCTTTGCTAGACAAGTTTATAATAATAGTATTTAATTTTTTAATTAACAATGTTGTCGAAAGTAATAAAGATATTGTTATTTACGTCAATATTGTTCGTTATTCTTGCGTTAGAAATAGCAAAATTAAAGATTAAAAATAAAAAACGAAAGCAAAAGCGAAAGAAACAATTAAGTAAATAAAGAAAGAAATTATGCTCAATTGTTGTTCGTGAAATAAATTAATTTATAGCTAAGTTTCAAATGTTCGAAAATTATATCAATAAAAATTAAGTATCGCTTTGTTTACTTAATAAATAAACTAATATTAACGCATTTATAAATTTTGTTTTATGCTTTTATTATAACACATAAAAGTAGAAAGATAAACAATCTAGTGCATTTGATTATAGTCTAAATTTATAATAAATTAAGTTAAGAAAAACAACAATTCTAGTGAATCAAATTTTATTCGACATTTGTGTCGCGTAAAGTTAAAGAATTGTCTATAAATACTTAGTTAAACTTAATTTTCTAATAATTTTAACTTAATTTTAAATAATATTTTTTTTAGCATTAAATAAAGATAGCACATAATAAGTTAAAATATTCGAATTCGTCTTCTTTCTTAATTGTGCGAAAATATATTAATATTTACTTATTTAGTCTTATTTATTATAGCTTATTATTATATAAATGCAATAATTTACAATACAATTAAACTTAATGTATTATATAATTTCTTTCTTGTTGCGCATTATTAAACGTCAAAAAAAAGAAAAAAGCTTCTTAAATTAATTGTTTTAATAATTGTTAACAATAACGTTACAATTAAATTTAATGCGTTTAACAAAATTGTTATTAAGCAACTTATTATTATAAATTGATTTTTTTTTGAAAGCAACTCTTGCAAGTTAATTTTGTTTCTTTCTCGCAACGCTTTTCGATTATTTTAATTGTTTCTACGTTATATTGAACGCAAATTAAACGAATCGCAATTTATATAAATTATCTTAGCTTTAATCTTTGATTAATTTCGTTAAAATTAGCAATACAATTAGTAATCTAGTAAGCGTTTAAATTTTATATAGTTTAGCTTTATTGCTAATATAAATCTTTAAAGACAATAAAATACACATATCTTTAACGCGTTAATTCTACAACGCAATCGAACTCTTAAAGAGACAATTTCGCGTTACGCACATTTGCTTATAATACATATTAATTATTATTATTTTTATACATATTTTTAATCGTATTAATTTTCGTTTATCTTATATTTATTAATCGTTTAAATATAGATTTAAATTAAGATTTTTATTTGCGAAAGTTAAGTTGCTATATTCGTCGTCTAAATATAAATTCGAATTAAGATTTTTATTTATAAAAGTCGAATTGTTATATTTGTCGTCTAAATATAAATTTAAATTAAGATTTTTATTTGCGAAAGTTAAATTGTTATGTTCGTTATCTAAATACAAGTTTAAATTAAGATTTTTATTCGCAAAAGTCAAGTTGTTATGTTCGTTGTTTAAATATAAATTTAAATTAAGATTTTTATTTACGAAAGTTAAGTTGCTATGTTCGTTGTCTAAACATAAATTTAAATTAGAATTTTTATTCGCAAAAGTTAAATTATTATGTTCGTCGTTTAAACATAAATTTAAATTAAGATTTTTATTTGCGAAAGTTAAGTTGCTATGTTTGTTGTCTAAACATAAATAAATTTCTAAACAATTAAAATCGCAATCTATTTTTATATTTCTCTTGTTTATTAATAAGATTTATTGATTTTTTTTCGACTTATAAGATGTATTAATATTAAACGTTCGTAATTAATTTTATTTCGAATATATATATTATAAACGATCTTATCTTTTTTTTAATGCATTTTTTCTTTATTTTTTGTTGTTTATATATATGAGCGAATTAGAGTGCGAATGCGTTCTACGAGATAACTTTGTAAGCCTTAAACAAATAAGAAAATCAAACGTTTATAAATTGTTTAAATTGAATTTTCAAAATTCTTGACGTATTTCGTTGCGTTCGAATTGAATTTTCAAGATTTTTAACATAGTTCGTTGCGTTCGAATTAAATTTTCAAGATCTTTAGAATAATTTGTTGCGTTCAAATTAAATCTTTAAGATTTTTAAAATAATTCGTTGCGTTCGAATTAAATCTTTTAAATCTTTAACAAAGAAAACAAAATAAAAGTCGAAAACAATAAGATTTGTCTCGTTTTGCTAACTTATTCGATTGAAATAAATTAAGAGAAAAGTGTTGCTTAAGCGAATTTTAAACATTAATAACAATTAACAATGTTAATAAGTCAACAAATTATTAAGTAAAGCTTAAAAAAAAATAGCGAATGCGAAGCTAATAATAAATAATATATTTTTAAATTCGAAAATAGTTAATCGTAAACTCTTAAGCGCGCTTAAAAGACACTAAATAAAGTTAGCATTTACGCTTTGTTATTAAGATACATTAATAATATCTTACATTAATAATATTATAATTAAAAGTATAATATATAGATTAATTGCGAAAGATAATCGAATTGCGCATTGCATATATGTCGTCTCTTTAATATAAAACATTTTTATGTTGTTTATTTTAAATTATTAAGAAAGTCGCAAAAGCAATTATGTAAATTAAGATATATTTATTTATAAATGCACTAGCTTAATAATAATTAATCGTAAATATATATTAACTATTAAAAGAACAAAAAGAATTTAAAAAAAAATTATATTTTTTTTTGCAATAAATAATAAATTATTGTTATCTTTACGTTATTAAGAAAAAAAATAAAAAGCGAATAGCGACGCAAAACAAAAAGAGTCGTAGAAACTTTTAAACGTTTAACGCAAATTTAGATCTTGTTTTACTTTTTTCATAAACAATATACAAGATTGCGCTACATTTATTAGCGTTAATTCTTGTTTAACTAGTACGTTAATAGCTTATTAATTATAAAGTAATAAAACAACTTGCGATTAAAGAGCGCAAGTCGTTCGCAATTATTGTTAACAATTTGAAATTATATATAATTGCGCAAGTTTGTTCTTCAATACGACGCAACGTTATATAAAATTCGCTTTCTTAATTTTAATGCTTTTAATAATTTTATATTTGTTGTCTAAAATAAAAATTCGAAGTTTCGAATATTGTTAATTTAAATTAAAGATTGCAAATAACGCAAAAGTTAATAGCTTAAGCTAAAGAGTATATACTATAATATGCGACTTTTGTTCGTAATAAAAGGTATCGATATTTAATAACAATTGTTTAATTGAGACGAATTTAAAAGTAAGCAAAAGCTCGTCGCGTCGCAATAAAGATATAAATTGTACATTAAAACTTAGTTTTCAAGATAAAAGAATTGAAAACAAATATTTTATAAAGACTTAATAGTATTTTTACGCAATAACGTAACGATTTTTTTAGTTGCAACATTGTTATGCAATGTTGTTCGAATTTTATAAGACATCTTTAAGATGTTAAATCGAACGAATTGTATTTACGATAATTTTTGCATTTAAGAGTAAACTTAACAACTAAAATACATCAATAAATTTAATTTTTAGCTTTACACTTCGCAATTAATATTTGCATTTAATAAGATTAAATAACGCTATCTTGTTACTTTTGATATTCTTAATTGGCAAAGATTTTTAACGACGAATTAATAATAAAATAAAGCATTAAAAGTTGCAAAACAAAACGTAAAAAGAAACGAAAAGTTAATTCGATTATTTAACTTAAATGTTTAACAAAAGAATTACGTTTAACAAAGAAAAAAGTAAATTTAATAACAATTGCTATGCGACAATCTAAATACAAAATCAAAAATATTAAAGTTTAATCTAATTTGTTGTATTAATAACGTTATAAACATTGCTATAAATACTTGTTCGTAATTAAGTAAACAAAATAGCGTCGCACAAAATTGATTTAACTTACTCTCTTTCTTTATTATTTCGTCAATTTAGAAATAAACACAATTTTCTTTTAACATATTCGAGAACATGCAAATTCGAAGAATTTTTCGCTATACTAAAACTCGCACATTATAATCTTCGTTTTTATTAAGTTTTTATCAATTATTAAAAAGCTAACGTTAAGTCTCGTTTTATTATTTTTTTTGCGAAATTTTAATCGTTAAGATTATCTCTTTAACGATATTTATTTTGTTCGTTTATTATTTTTAAAGATCTTAATTTCGTTCTCAAATATTTGTCGATTTCGCAAAATCGAATTTAAGAAAGTAAAAAATATTACGAATTTAATATCAAGTTATAAGTTAATAATTGTTAAATATCTAACTTTATTAAAATAGCATCGCAATAAATTCGCAAAATAATATAGCAAATTTCTTGATTACATCTATAAAAATTTAATTAAGAAAAAAGAATTCTCTCTTTTAATAAGTTTACGAAAGTTTATTATCGTATCTTATTACGATTAATTTTGAGCAATAAATAAATTGCGATTCGAATTAAATAAATTAATAAAAAATAAAATTTTCGAAAAATACTAGAAATTCTTAAAGATTATAGATTAAGAAATTTTGATCAATTTCGAAAAGATTAAGACAACGATAATTAAACATATCTCTTACTAATTAGAATTTATCGTTAACGTTAATTGTCTCAAACGTTAAAGCGATCGCAATAAAAATATATTTAAAGTTTAACTCTTAACAATGTTAAAACTATGTTATTTATTTTATTTTAGCAAATCGAATAATTTTTAGTCGATTTTTGTTCTTTATCTTTATAATGATAACGTTCGTCGAAGAGTTGTCAATTTGCTATATTTCGTTAATCTAATTATGTTTTATCGCACAATTCAACGTTATATAAAAAAGTTAATAATTAAAATCAAAAAACAAGTCAAATTGATAAAAAAGCTTCTAATTATAGTTTTAACATATAATAATTTCGATTATACAAAAAATAGAAAAGATAAAAGAGTTAATAAGATAAGACAATTTAAGTTTATTACAATAACTCTTATATTTAAATCTTACAAATTTGACTTAATTTCGCTAAGAAAAAAGATATAAAATTCTTAATTTTATTTGCTTTTCATTCGACTATTTGTAATAAAAATTAAGAACGTTAAACTTAATATAAACGTAAATAATAATTTATTTAATTAGCATTGTTTAACTAATAAAGCAAATTTAATTGCGATATATTAAGATCGTTATATAAGATTTCTTTATAAATTCAAAGTATAAAAAGTTAGAAAATCAATTTTTCTAATTGACGTTTATATTATTTGTTTAATTGCTAAAGCTTTATTAAATTAAATATTATTTTATAAAGTCGATTTTTAAAAATAAAAGCACGACAATTAAAAATATTAATATTATTAACGAACTTTATTTTACGCAAATTAAGTTTAAAAGCAATAATTTGTAATTTAACAATAACATGCGAATTTGCGTAAGTAATTTAAAAACTTATAAGAGAATAAAGTTAATAATTGCTTTGCGAAAATATACGTTCGAACTCTTTTTTAATAGCTTTAATTAACTAATATTAATAATTAAATTGTAACATTTAAGCTTTAACATAATGCAATTAATTTATTATACTTACTTTAATAACGCGCATTTTAAGAATAAATTAAGTCTTTAATATGTAGTTAACAAGTAACAACGCAAACGCATTGTTTAGTTTAACAATTTTTAAAATGTCGAAAAACTAATTTTACAAAGTTATGAATTTCGCGTAATTAACGTTATAATGCGTTTAATTTGTTAAAAAAAGCACAATTTTAAAATTATTAACGACACTTTAACGTAATTCAAATCTTATATTAAGAAACTTATTAAATTTTAGATAAAATTATTTCGACGCATAAAAGATTAGCTTTATAAATTATTACTTGCGCAATTAATTGTCGCAATTTTATCAATTCTTAATTAAGAGTTTCGAAATTATTAGAACTTTTGCAATTATGTAAAGCTATATATAACACTTTGCTATATTATTAAATATGCGAACATTAAATTTTTAAAATATGTTCTTAAAAAGATTGCGATTGTTTTCTAAACAAAAGCGACAAATACGTTAAACTATATTTAAGTATTATTGTGCGTATTTCACATAATTAACATATTAGCGACGTCGAAAAAATTGCAAAATGCGATATTAACTAATAGTTTAATAAATTTTCAAAATTGAGAAAATTTCAATTTTGAAATAAATTAATTGCTAGAGTTATTAAACTTAAATCTAAAAACATTTTAAAAAGAATACTTAATATTTTTTTAAAATAGCAACAAACTACTTAAGAATTAAGTACTTATAAACTTATATTTGTTAAAATTTAATTTATTTGTAAAAAAATTATTTAAAATTGTTGAATTAAACAAATATTTAAAAAAGAATAATTTAAAAAATATATAAAGTATAACGTTGTATCTAGCAAAAACGTTATTAATTAAAAAGTTTATTAATCGATACTTTAAAAACTTTATCGTAAATCTATATATAATAAACATCGTTAAATTGAGCGAAAACAATGCTAAATATAATTGTTAATATTATACGAAACTCTTTGTTACAACAAAGAATATAAATAACAACGAAATTCTAAAAATTAAATACGCAAACAACAACAACAAATCTAAATTTAAAAAAACTCTAAATCTAAATAAAAACTTTTAATTTTTCTCAATTTTTAATATGTTGTTGTTGTAGATATTTAATGATGCAAAATGTGCATTCTAGTTTTTTTTGCAATTTTCTAAATTTATATTTTTACAATTTCGCTTATTGCGATTGTCGCGCTTATTTTTATTAAAACTTGTTAAATTGTTAAAATTGTATTGTGCGCATTTAATAATCGAATTAAGTTTATAATTGTCTAAATATATTAATCTCTTTCTTTGTCTCTTAATTTCTTGCTTTTTTTTTGACAACAATAAATTTTTATTAATATTCTTTGAATTTTTTTTTAGCAACTTTTGTCTTCTAATCTTGAGTGTTTTCAAAAATGTTTTTAAGAAATTTTTATTTTGTTCGTCTCTTAATATTTGTTGATCTTTAGTTTTCGATACAACATTTTTTTTATTTCTTAATTAACAAAGTTTGCATTTAACAATTTTGCATTCGTTTCTTGTTTATTGTTTTTCTTTTGTTTTTTATTATTCTTTGTTAAAGATTCGTAATTAATTTTGATTAAATAAAAAATTCGTTGTTGTTCGAAAATTACAATTGCTTCGTTTATTAATTCTTTGTTTATTTCGTGTTTATTACGCAATCTTGTTACAATTATTTTATTTAATTTAATGTTTAATTGTTAACTTTGTTTCAAGATCGCAAACATCTTAACGTCGTATTGCTTTATATTATTTTATACGTTTTCTATAATTTTCTTAAGAGTTGCTTTATTAATTACATGTTCGTCTTAAATTACTAAATTCTTTAATATTTTGTTAGACATAATTAAGCTTAAATAAAATCTAAAATAAGAATCGAGAAATGCTACATAAACTTTTTGCGTTCTTTAGCTTTTTAATTGCTCTTTAAACTAAATTTTTTTCTTTAATATTTAAGTGTTTTAAATGTTAATTTTGTTATAAAAGATAATAAGTATTTGCTTGTTTAAATTGCAATTTAAGCAATATAATTTAAATTAAATTTTGTCTTACTTTGCGAAACTTATGTTACTAGTTATTTTGTTGTTGAAGTGCAACAATTTAATTCTTTAATAATAATCGTTTAAAACGTTAATTAGTTTCTATATACTTTTTTTAAGATCGCAACAACGTATAGTATCTAATTTATTTATTAACGCAATTGCGTCGTTTTTATCGACATCTTATTCTAATTGCAAGATATTTTTATTAAGACTTACTATTCGATTATTGGCATCATTTTTTTCTTTAGACGTTTCGTCGTTAACATTATTTACTTTTTCGATAATTGCGACAAGATTAATATTGACATTTTCGAAATTAATTAACGCTTTAAAGACTCGAGACTCTATGCATTACTTTAGATATAATATTATAAAATATGCTTGCTTTTTGACGCATCAATTTGTGCGTTTAAGACGCTAATATATTTGACTAATGTTCTTAAATACAAGTTATTAAATAACTCGTTTAATATTTGAATTGTTTACTCTTATTTTATAGATTTCGATACAAATTAAAATTCTAAAAAATAAGCACAAATGCAATCTTTTTTTAAAGATACGTTAAATACGTTTTTTATCACTTTTAATTATTGACGCTATTAAGAAAAGCACTTATTGCGTAACTTTCTTCAAATACTTAAGATTTTTTATTTATTGTTAAAAGAATTCGCAAGCTTAAAGCATTAAATTAATACTATTTATATATATTATTGTTTTTAATATATCGAATGCGCTTTTTAAGATATTCGATAAAAGAAATTGAAAATTTAATATATTTTTAATTGTTTTCTTTATTTTGATAAATTGCAAAAATATCTTAGAGCAATTTAATAATATTCGCAATATTGTAATTTATTCGTTAAATTTACATTAACTTCGAATTATTTTTTCGATTTCGTTATTTAAAATAGTAGACATCCCTAATATTAAAATTTTGATCAATAATCGTATTCGAAGTACATCAAGATTCGCATATTTGACTCTAAATTTTCGTTACTTTTTGATCAAATAAAGTTCGTCAATAACTAGTATGCATAATTTGAAAAAAAAAGATTTGTATCTTAACATCTTATTGTTAAAGTATTAACTAATAGCAATTTTCGAACTAATAAATATTAAAACAAAATTAGTTTAATTATTCTTTTTTTATTTTAATATTAATAACATAATTAATCGTATATAAAAACATTCGATTTTATTTTGTTTTGCATCTTCGAATTGTTGTTGTTATTGTTTAATATTAACAATTTATATTTTGAAATACTATTTAACTTTTTATACTAATTATTCTTTAAAGTTAACAACGACATAATAATTAACATAGTTTTCGAGATATTAAACATAAATAACGTCGCCTAAAATAGCAAGCTTTTTTTAAAATTAGTCTTCGTTATAACAATTAAGTTGTCAATTATTGCTTGCGTCAATTTATTAATTTATTTTTGTTTTGTTTCGAAGTTAAAGCGATTTTGTACGATTGTTTTAATGCGTTTTTGATTTATTTGCATTCTTTTAACGTCTTTGTTACTCTTAAATGCGTTTATTGTTTTTGCGTCGATTTATAAAGTATCTAATATGCGACGACGATAACAATTAAGTAAGTTCAAGCACTTATAAGATTATTAATTGATCGATTGCTTAAATTGTAAAATCGTAAAAAGCTTCGAACGTAAAGTGTAAAACTTAGTCAAGCTTAAAGATTGCATAATAAGTATCAAATTTTTCGATCTTTTTAATTATTACAATTTGAAGACGACAATAAGAACGCGTTAAACGTAACACGTATTTAATTCTAGCATTATTAGATAAAATATAAACAAAAGTAGCAAATCAAACAACAATAATACTTACAATAATTATAATTAACATTGTATTGCGCGATAAAGTTAGTTAACGACATTCTTAAATTGTAAAAAGGCAATTTTGATACATTTATCAACAAGAAAGTCGATTTTTTTCTAAATTAAATTATGTTGCTCTTAGACTTACTACAAAAAAAATCTAAAAACTTGCTAAAATATTCTTTATATCAAATTTGAACGTGTCTAGGCGTACTAAAATCTAGTCCAAACCATCGCGCATAAGCTATCGTCTAGCTTCAACCCTAGCGTCGCCCTAACTTAAGCGAGTGTTTAGGGCTCACTTTAGGGTTCAAGGTTTTTTCTGCAGCCAGGTCTAAGTACTGAGGCAAGGCGCAGGGGAAACCTCGGTTCGCGCTAGCAAGGGGAAAAACGTGGTTCCCTTGTCGGCCGCTTTTTAGCCCTTGGCACAGGCCTCCAGGCTCCGTCCCTCTCCGCTCGGCGCTTGCTCGCCAGTCGCCACACCGGTCTGAACTGTACTAAATTGGTAGAGATGGGGGCAGGTTGAGTCCGACCTGATGACCCCCAACATGGTTTTTTACACGACTGGAAGACCCCTCCGAGCCTTCCGTCTTCAAAGTCTTCACCCCAGTGCGTGTTGTTTCAGACGCTGCGGAGACTCATTACTAGTCATTAGTTTCGAGCACGCGGCAAGAGACATCGCGGCTAGCAACAGTCAGAACTTAAAAGGGGGTTTCATACTTTGAGGCCGATCGACAGCCCTTCTACTTATCGTCGACCCTCCACCTTTCCAACCCCACGTCTCCCATCCCATATAACTTCTGCAACTCCGAGTTCTCTTCCCAGTTCACCGGTCTGACGAGCGTATCGACAGCCGGAAGCTGTTGCGCAAAAATTAGCCGAACATCTTATCAACGTCATTGACACTCGAACCTTGCAAAATCGTGTACCACGTGGAACGGACGAACCTGTTGATCTCTGCTACCGAGACAGGCAATTAATCTCGGTGAGGTCAATTTCAATTCGACCGTTACGAAAGTCACCGTTCGCTCGAGTCGTGCAATCCGTTATCATCGCCATGGGTCGCTCCATTGAGTCTTCACGTCCCATCATGGCTCCCAGTGTAAGTTTCAACTTGCCTCCACCACTGGTCATGCCTTACAGTCCCACGGACAACGATTGGTTTCTATATCACCCGTCTCTAATCTGGCTAATCTCTGCGCTGAAGAATGCTAATCATGGCTGGTTCCCAGGTAACATCGAAGCGCGCATCGAAGCGATTTTCCACCTTCAGCGGCGTTCCCTCTCTTGCAGCTTCCGACGCAACCATCACTACCAACGCTTCATCCACTAGCAATGACCCACGCCTACAAGAGATCAAAGAGTGGACTCAAGGGTTCGATCGACTCGAAAACAAGCGTCTGCAGCAGCAAAGATATCAGCCTACTCCAGAGAAAACCGACAACCTTAGCAAGCTGGCTTTGGGAGCGAAGGTGGAGCGGGCGTTGGGGCGGAGAATGACCGATCAGGATGCGTCAATGAAGGCGCGACCGAAGTTACTGGACGAAAAGGCAGGCATAGGGAGGTCCGTCACTATTGCGCCATGATATCCTTCAACAGCTCTCACATACATTCCGAATTGAAGCAAGAGAGGTTGATGGCATTCACGTGGGGGAAGATTTATTGTGGAATATGATTGAAGTCTCTTGCTGAGCTTTGCGTTGGCGTCTTGTCAGGCTGCTAGCTTACTGGCTGCTGTGTTGCATGCAGTCAATACTTACAGCTTGGCGAGCCTCAACCTTGGCGTATCTTTTCCTCCGTCAGATTGCAAGGCTTGCAAAGGCGCTTTCCGTACAATAGAGCGAAGAAATAGCCAGATATTCGTGCGGTCACCCTGAGCCTTACTTCTACATACTGAACCCACTCGTAGGAGTAACTCGGGTCATGCTCCGTTTCTGCCTGTCAGCCGTTTCAATTGAATAACCCTGATCAAAAGCTGAGACACGCTGTCAAGTATAGTCGTACTTTGTCGCAACAGCAGACAAGTAAAGTACTGGTCCGGCACCTTGTTTGTCAAGGAAAGCATGGTGTGATTTGTTTGCACCGGATCAACCCCTTCTGTGCTTATAGGTAAGTAGAGGCTCCAGATCCTACATGACAGCGCTGCATGCTTCTGCGGGCAATTGCACGTCACAGTGATGATTAGAACCACCAAGTGGGAGACTATCACATGGTAACATGGAGAAAATATACAGTAGTGGATCGCGGAAAGTGCAGGCGCGACGATTCTAACTTCGGCCACTAAAATTTCATAAAACAACCTCATCCTCTACCACTACCATCTCTCTGACTCTCCGACTCTCACCTCCACATCTACCAGCAGAGGAATACTCGAGCATTACTCTTTCTTTCCCACTCAGTTATCTCGTGCCTTATTCCTCTCAAAATCTAGCAGCTGTCGTAATTAATTGCTTCCTTGCGCCTGACTCAGCCGCCATCAGTGCTTTTTTCCTTCCGCCTCCCCGCGCGTTAGATACCCTCGAGTCCTCGTCTCAGATTCGCATCTTTCTTCAATTGCTGTACTTGCGAAGCATCTAGTTTGTATTACGAGTCTCATATTACTCTTCTAACTTTTTATTCTACGTCCGTGGATCAGTAAGTCATCATCTGCGGTTTATCTGCTATTGAAAGCCGCAACTAATGAGTCCGCAGATAGTCTAGTACAATTCTTCGTCGGGCCCATCTACGTATATAAGCGTGTAACCTCACACTCTCCTTGCTCGACACTCACACACTCGAAGTTCTGTGACCTGTGACCTTGGCCTGGCATTTGTGCTTAGCGAGGATGGCTTCCGAATCTGCTCCTAAGGCTATGAACGGCAACTACGCTGCTCAGCAGCCGTATGACCAGCAATCTCAAGTCCAGCCATCCAATAGCATCACCGGCAGTGCATCTTCAGGCGCCTTCAGCGCTGATCAGGCAAATACCCCAAGCACTGCACATAGTGCTTCCTCCACAACCAACGAGGGCAAAACCAGCGTACCTAAGGATGAGGTTGGGTGGTACTTTGTTGAGCAATACTACACGACACTGAGCAAGAATCCCGAAAAGTTGCACGTAAGCTTCGCGGTCCTAGCCATTTGAAGGGGGCCTCCGTCCGGCTGACACGTTCGAATAGCTTTTCTATTCGAAGCGCTCGCAGTTTGTGTCTGGAGTGGAGGCTGAGAAGGTCTCCGTTTCTGTGGGTCAACGTGTATGTATTCAAGTCAGCGATCCTGAAAGGTCACTACTGACTGCTGTGATAGGCCATCAATGAGCGCATCAAGGAACTGGACATTTCCGACTGTAAGGTCAGGGTGTCTAATGTTGACTCCCAGGAGTCCTTCAAGAACATCGTTGTACAAGTCATTGGAGAAATGTCAAACAAAGCCGCGCCTCACCGCAAGTTTGTTCAAACATTTGTCCTTGCCGAGCAGCCCAACGGATACTTTGTGCTCAATGACATCTTTCGCTACATCGTCGAAGACGAGGAAGAAGAACAACAGCTCGAGCCTGAAGTGGCTCCAATCCATGAACCTCCACCCACCGCGGCTCCCGAGGCTGAACCAGAGACACTAACAAGCTCAACGGACCCTGCACAGCAGCAACATGACGTCGAGCAGGTCGACAAGAAGCTTGAAGAGGACATCAAAGAGAGCTCTCGCGACACAATTGAAGAGCCTACAGAAGAGCCTACAGAAGAGCCTACAGCAGAGCCTACAGAAGAGCCTGTTCCCGCTGAACCCATAACTTCCGGCACCGCAGATGTGAACCACGCCGAAGATGCTCCTGCAGCTGCTGTTACGGAGCATGAGGCAGAGGAACCTCAAGAAAGTGTAGAAGAGCCAACGAAGGTCGAAGACGTACCTCAGGAAAAGCCCAAAGACCCAGACCCAACACCAGTAGCATCTCCTCCAAAGCCCACGAAGGCCACACCAACTCAACCACAACCAGCAGCACCACCAAAACCCGCAGCTCCAAAGACGTGGGCGAATCTCGTTGCAGCCAACCGAGTTGCGCCGCCAGCAGTACCAAGCTCCACTAGCTCAACGTCTCCAGCCTCATCACAGCCAAAGGCCACCCAGCCTCCAGTAAACCGACCGCCTTCGCCTCCACCATCAAACAGCGAAGAGCCAAGCCGATCACAAACCAACGGTAACACTGGATGGCAAATGGCGGGCCAGGACAGCTCTAAGCGGCAAAACCGTCAACAATCGATATCCGGCAACGCGGACAAGGACCATGTCCTAGGTTACGTGAAGAACGTCACCGAGAAGGTTGACGCTTCTCTGCTGAAAGCTGCACTTGCTGAGCATGGCAAGCTTGCCTATTTTGACGTCAGCCGCCCAAAGGTATACTCTAAGACCGTAAATAATCGCTTCATTTGCTGACCTACAACGTCTAGAACTGCGCCTTCGTCGAGTTCGCGGATGCTGCTGGCTATCAAAGCGCCGTCGCCGCGAACCCGTACAACATCGGCGGCGAGCAGATCTGGGTTGAAGAGCGACGCCCTCGTCCCAACGCATACGGTGGGGCCTATAACAATCGAGGTGGCATGCGCGGAGGCCGAGGAGGAGCCGAAGGTCGCGGCGGTAGCCAGGGACGTGGTGGCTACCCCAAGGACGGAGGACGAGGTGGCTATGCTCCCCGTGGTCGAGGGGGAAGCATGACACCAAGAGGTCGCGGACAACCCCAGGCTGCCTAAACCCGACTATCACAGACAAATCACAAGCTCGGTATCACCCAGCCGCAGACGTATGTCACTACATCAGTCAAGAGAGCGATCTATTGTGTATCCATACTGTTTACTCTACACCAGCGACGGCCATGGTTGGGCGCTAGGAAAAGTTTTGGGGCAGCAGCATCTTTTGTGCTTTGCATAGCGACACTGCGGGCTACATTTGGGAAATTACCTACCTTTCCTTTCGCGTGCCGTCACCGATCCTCTTCTCCGCTGGTCGCACAGACTTGGCTACCTCATATACACTTTCGAAATCTGCAAGAAGGAGATGGCGAGGATCTTTCTGCACCTGTTCACGCCTTCGACAAGGCTTCTATGTCTTGCAGTTGTGATGCAATGTACAGAGTAGATAGACTAGCTAGTTATCTTGGAGGAATCGAGATTGAGATTGCGAATTGTATGAATGAGCCTACACACTCTTAGCCCTCAGCATGTGTTTGACGTTGTACGTATCCCATCGACATGAGACACATCCAATCAGTATCCCAGCATGGGTGTGCCTCTTGAAGGGGTTAGGAGTATTCATGATCGCCATATCATCGTTCCTCTCCTGCATTGTCTTTTTCGAAGTCTGTCTATCTTCTCGAGTGCTTTTCATTGCCTGCGTAAAAGCGATATCAAAACCCCACTGTGCCATGGCTGGCTCAGCATTGGCTACCTTAGTTTCGACCCAGCCCAGATGTCAAGACATGCAAAAGATATTTGTTCAGGAAGCCAGAATAAATAGGCACTGCCATCATCCCCTACCACCGTATCATCAGACATCTGCTTTTGATTGGTGGACCACTGCCTCAGGGATGTAGATGGGGCATTGCTTCCGAGCATACGCCGTACAGATGAATGCAGGCCTGCTGCTGATAGTCCAACAGGAAATAAACCACTGACGACCCAAGAGGTTGAAGAGACTTCAGTGACGTAGTTTGGAGGGATGTATTGGAGAGTGATGTAGATATTGCTTTGGCATTGCTCAATGTACAGGTCGAATAGCAGTCTGCCATGGACTTTGGAGGAGAGAACGGAAGGCGATGAAGGAGAAGAGGACGTATGGGTTGTAGAAGAGCGAGCGAGAGAGAGAGAGAGTAAGTAAGGCAGTGGATGGTGAGAGAGCAAATTAAGCAGCTTTGCCATTGTGTTTCCGTAGCTGAGTGGCAGACACGCTCTTGCCTCCCAGCTGTGCATCTAGATCGCTCCCTTTCGCCGTGATTGCATGCTGTTCCATCTCATTCGATCGGGATATCCGCTTCGGAGATCCCGAGTTCTCGCCGCCGTCCTTGGAGGACTTACGCACCCTTACCATCTCCCTTCGCCTCTTCTTCCAACCCCCCAAACACCATCTCCTCCACCTTCTTCAATCCTTCCTCCTCCGCCTTCGACATCCCCTTACTCTCGTCGCCAACGCCTGCGACCCTATCGTCCAGCAGAACCTTCGATTCGCCCAGCGCCAAGATCTTCTCCTCCACCGTCCCGCGGCTCACCAGCCTCACCACCTCCACCTCGCGCGTCTGGCCAACCCTATGCGCACGGTTCTCAGCTTGAATGTCGTCCTGCGGATTGAAGCTGCTGTCGAAGATGATGACTTTGTTGGCGCTCGCAAGGTTGATGCCCGTGCCGCCGGCTTTGGTTGAGAGCAGGAAAACCGACGTCGGCGAGTCGGAGGCATTGAAGGCGTCGATGAGGGGCTGGCGGGTGGGAATGGCGGTCGCGCCGATGAGATAGGAGTACTCGATGCCAAGGCTTTGAAGGACTTCGCGTAAGATCTCGAGGACAATTACGAATTGGGAAAAGACAAGGACGCGGTCCCCGTTCGCAAGGTAAGTTTTGAGGAGGGCGGTTAGGGCGGTGATTTTCCCGGAGTCGAAGATGGGGCTGGGGCTGGTGGGAAGAAAGAAGGCCGACATGGTTCCGGGGTAGGTGGCGCAGAAGTTGTGGATCTCATGGTCGGTCATTATGGATAAGTCTTCGAAGCACAAGTCAGGATTGCGGTCTGGTAGTTGGGGTTCGTTGACACAGGCTTCGGAAATTTCAGCGATGATCGCGTCGGTGTAGAGGCGTCGGGCCAAAAGAGGGTGGATGGATGCCTTGCGCAGGGCCATTATGATGTTGGCGGATTCATTTTTGGCGCTTTTGATGCCAGCAGCGCGATTTTGGACGATCTTCTGGGCTTTCTGTGTCTCTGCCTCGTAGATCTCGATTTGCGACGTCGAGAGCTCGCAATACTCGACTCGATGGGTCTTCTCAGGTAGGTTTTTGAGGACTTGATGCTTCTTGCGGCGGAGCACGAAAGGCGTCATCATGGCTTTTGCACGTGCGATACGCTGCACAGAAAGTAACGCTGCATGGCTGTCATCAGTCGTTTTGGCCTTGTGACTGAAAATGTACGAGAGGTTCTCGCTATGCTCATTGAACACATTCGGGAGGATGAACCCAAGAAGTGAGACCAATTCGCGAAGATTGTTCTGCAAGGGTGTTCCTGTTAGTAGTAAGCGAAACTGCGCTCCTATCTTCATCAACTGCTTGGATGCAACAGAGTCGCTATTCTTCAAAGCATGCCCTTCGTCGAAGACGCAGACGACAGGCGAGAGTCTCCTCAGAAATTTGGTCTCGTCTTTGAGCTTCGCCATTGAGTATGTTGTCACAACAACATCAATCGACTCAATGTTTTGTCGTATCTGCTCGCGAACCTCCTCCCTGCCCTTGAGGTCGCTGTAGAATGGCATTACCTCCAAATTTGGACAGAATATTGAAAACTCGCGAAGCCAGTTTTCCAACGTAGATGGGGGAACGACGACGATATGCGGGCCGTTGACTCTCTTCTCCTTCAAGTGTGCTAAGAAAGCAATGACTTGACATGTCTTGCCAAGCCCCATGTCGTCTGCGAGGATACAAGACAATCCTTTATCGAACAATAAGGACAGCCAGCTGACTCCGACTATCTGATAATCTTCAAGCACTACATCTTCACCCATGATCCCGGGCTGGGAAAGGGAACCAGCTTTCTTATGGGGTGTGACGCTGTCGTCATCAGTAGCATGTCCGCTAGTAGGTGTGCCGATACCCGAGTCACTGTTGGGCAAAGTATTTTCCGGCTTTACCAGGTCTGCTTCGCCATTCTTGGAGCCGCCGTAGATGTTGAATTCCCACTTACTCATCTCATCCGCGACGGGTCGGCCCAGAGTCTCGCATCGTTTCACGAGCTTGTCGACTGCTTCGTAGCCAGCCCACATCTCGATGCATTTGTCAACGATCTTGTCCCCGATCGGTTTCTTGATGGTATTCTTCATAGTGGTCTTCCTCGTAGTGGTCATTCCCGTGGCCGTTGCAGTAGGGACGTCACATGAGACCTTTCTTATGTCCTTGAGGAATCGAAAGGGTTTCTGAGAGAGCAGGGTGGTGGCAATTTCCGTAGTAGTAGCAGCAATATCCTTGAGATCAGCAACGGAACAGGTGTTGAAGAACTTAAGTACTTTAGTTTCGACTTCCTCTCTATCATCGTCGGGTTCCAGGTCTACCGCCGAATCCGAATCGTCAGAATCTAGCGATCCTCGCCTAGCTCGAGGAGGAGAAGGTCTTGGAGCCATGGGTGATGCAGGCTCTGGGACAGGTGAGCTAGGTCGCTTTCGACCCTGGACCAAGCGCCGTCTTTGCTTTGGCGGTTCAGCTGGAATAGACGCTTGACTGGGCTTTGGGAGCTGGGTGCTCGTCCATCGTTCTTGGATCGATCTTAGGGGTGGCTTTGCAGGTTTGTCGGGCCTCCGCGTCGGAGGCGCGGTGATTTTCTTGTCATCATCTGACAGGGTCAAATCAATCTCCGGAGCTTGAGGCTCTTCAGATAACAGCATATCTACTGCATCATCATAATTGCATTTTTTCTTCAGCAAAGCGTCCCTGCATTGCTTGACGGTGTAAGACGGCAAGACTGCTTGCATTCGCTCCACCTTGACACGGAGCTGGAAGTCCTCGATACTGTCAAGGGACATGTCATGCACCGGCTCGGCCTTAGCAGGACCTGCCTGTCGTTGCTTGATCGGTCGTCTTGCGTTCCCATAGGCATTAGCCATGACATCAGCCGAACGTTTGCCGGTAATCTGGGATGTTGTTTGGCTATCATCTCTATTTCTCGAGTCATAGACAGAACCTTTGAAGTCTGGTATTTGACCCTTGCCCTGAACACTTTCTACCGGTCTATAAAATGCACCTGCGGTAATCTCTCGAAAACGACTGATGCCTACATTAGAGCGGCTATCCTTCGTGGATCGGACGAACGTCGATGGCTTAATGTCATTTCGCCGGACTTGTTGAGACTCGTCATCAGATGGCCCTCCTCGATACACAGGACCCTCTTCATCGCTGAGGTCTATGACCGGAGGTTTGACAACGCCCATCGGAGGTCTGAAAACTGTCCCAGCAGGAGCCATCATACTGGCCAAGCCACCTGTGCCTCTTGGAGCTGGCGGTCTAGATGGTGAAGACGCAGCTACTTGAACAATGGACGGTTTTTGACTACTGCCCGGAGTATTCTTCTCGATGATCTGCGTTGGCTGTGTGACATGTATGGGAGGCGAAGATCGGGGTAGGCTTCCATGGTGTCGTGCGAAGGGTCTATTGGAGACCGGGACCGTTGCGACAGTTTCGTGGCCTTGAAAAAGGTCATCGCCACTATCGTCCTCGGAATCGTAGGCCTGGCCTCTCGAGACATGTCCATTCTCTGTCTTCCTCCTCTTCGTCGGTGTTTCTTGAATCAAATCCATCCCCGGCAAAGCTCTGATTTCAGCAGCACGCACGGTAAAGAGTGCAGGGTCTCTTGGTCCCAGGGCTGAGTATCCTCACGACACGACAGCTTCTTAAGATCTCAAGGTCAAGGAGACTGCGAAGGAGTCGAATCATACATACTCGCTACTACTGACAGGGTATCTTTCGAAGACAAAGCGGTCCTGGTGGTGATGGAGCATGCCACACAGATAATGAATGTACAGAGGAAAGTTCCAAGCGAGAACATTTCCATTCAACTGCGTCTTCACGCGTTCTCAACTATTAATCCAACGCGTTAGTGATTTAGGTGCAAAATACAGGGTTGTAATTCTCAACCCTAAGTTCATGCACCTATACCACTACCGCGTTGCATTGATAGGTGGATTGCATTAATTCTCATCTCGAAAAATGTCATCCCTTGGAGTCTCAGCAGCAAGCCGGACAAATTGCACGGCCTGAACACCCTGCAGCATAACATTGGCTGTATGTGAGGATAAACCCATTCCTGCAATTTTCCCTCGGGGCTACTCGATAGCAATGAAGCAAAGGCCCCTGTCCCTAGCTTCAAGTTGCTCGGCTCTTCAAACTGGACATCATTCCATGGCGTCTTCTGTAAACGGCTTGGAGATGGCTGATGCAAGAGTCGGAAACAAATAAATATCCATCTCTTCTTGCGGCCTCATCCGTATCTACCTTTGTGCTCATCCCCAGCACTCACCGAGTCGCCAGGCGAAACTGTGTGGCTTCGGGACCTTCATCATAAAATGTCATTCAAACCCAGGATAATCGAGAGTCGCTCTGGGAACCCCAGCTTTAGAACAGGAAGAGCTGCATACACGCTATTTGAGAGAGTCAGTTCACTCAGGGCTGTCTGCAGCTAAGTTCTGCTGGATTTACCAAGATGAAAGGGGCGTCAAGTTCTTGTCTCGGTCCTTGGCTAAATGCAGGCTTACACATTCTTATCTGAGGGGTATAGATGGTAAGCCAGCAGTAGGGAGAACGCCAGCATCTAAAGCTACAGAAACGTATAAATAATTATACAGGATGAAGACAGGACTCCGAACATACTTGTTCAATATGTTGTTGAGAAGCATCGGACATGGCCTTTCATCAATGGAAAAGATATGGTTCGGTCAAATGGTTCTTGGTGCATCCGGGTAATATGAACGTATTCGTGAGGTGATTGAGCTGCATCTGATGGTGGAGATGGCAACATGAGCAGGAAAGGAAAATTCATACTTCGTATTCGATGGTCATAGTGACTGAGATGGTGGCAGCAGTAGGTTGGGTCCCGTGGAGTAATACTATCTCATAAGATAGAGATGAATCAATAGGAACAGGCTCCCGACTGATATCCATATTTACTGTCGATCATCGGTATTGTTACACAAGCACTGGTCATTCCTGATGCAAGAATTATTGTGGCAAGGACAAGGTTGACGATCTACCAAGCGTGAGGAAGCCTCGCCAAGAAGACCCGTACTCGGGTCGACGCTCTGCCAAGGTGCAACTTGAGCTCTTGAAATCTGTAAGATTCACCTTTTCTCTGCACTTGTTGGTCATTTACACTTCTGCTCTTCCATATGTCATCATATATACCCTGATCTCTGGATTGGAAATTTCCTTTTTCATTTGGGAAAGGGAGCACGGCCGCTTTAGAGGGAGCAGCGGGAGTACAGAGGGAGCAAGGGGGGAGCATATAGAGAGAACTCTCGTAAAACCGCTTCACTTTGTTTATAACGACATCCGTAGACACGTTGCCGGCTGATTCCCTTCTCCTTGCCTTGCATGGACGGTGTAAGCGTGTAAGCGCGCTGTGGCATCGAACCCCAGGTCCTTGTGCCTACCTGGTCAGTCCAATGATATTGCCATAGCGGGCGAGACTCCATTCCCAGGCCACCGGATAACATGTCAGGACTCCTTTTATCCTCAAGGATATACATCAGGGCCGCCAGGGTTGCCACGAAGGCTCAGCCGACAAAGCAGCTCGGAGACGCGGACCTCCTTTTAATTAATTTCCTTGATTTCTCGAAGCATAAGAGCCATTATAGTATCTACTGACATTAATCACCCAAGCATCCCTCATGAGAAAACACCCAATCATGAAATTAAGGACGATGGCGATAACAGCGACACGGAATCCCAAGTCTCATTCAAGAGCAATCAAAAACTTGAACGTGGGCGGTCTTTCGTCCGCATACTCCATTGGACAGTCCATTGTTTCAGATCCATTCTCTGCTGGAGCCTCTTGATCCATGCAAGGATAGAATCGAAGAAAGCTAGTCGAAAGTGTCTTAGAAGATAACATGCTTACTGGAAAGTCTCAATAACCTACCAGGCCAGGCCAAGTTATTTATAAAAACTACAGCGCCTATACTCAAAGGACCAGAAGAAGAGTATCAAGAAACCGGACCAGGTATTCGCTATGGTATCAATCACCGTACAAAGGCCCGCCTACACCTAAGGTCGAAGATGCTTGGTATGAGATTATGAAATGTAACAAATCCCTGAAACAGCGTTTATGTGCTTTTCTAATCCATACTTACCATCAACGCAGACGGTCAAACCAGCATCACAGCTTCCTCACAGCATCCGATGTTATCAGAATCGGCCACAAATTATGGCTCTAGTAACTTTGGAGGCTCGATGAGCCAAGTCGACCCATTGGTTCACTTTGGTCTGGATTCTTCTAGCCATGAAGGCACGGAATCCCAAGTCCGAAGCACGCTGTCCTGTATCTATGCATGGTCGCCACTGATGATTTACTTCCGACACGGGCCCTTGTACAGCACAAGGTGTGGTGGAATCACCCCGTCAGCAGTAGGTATCTGGAACACTGTCGTCTCCTTGCTGCCTGGGTACTGTGTCAAATGTCCTTCTTTGCTGCGGCCGGCGGTGTCGGCCACAAAGATGAGACCATCCCTTCCGCCTTGTATGTAGGCCTTTCGTTGCTCACCCGGGACCGAGATCACTGCTTGGCCGGAGGTGAAGGCAACATACCTTGCAATCACGTGTTAGAAGACCAATCGTCGTCCTCGGACTCAGATTTCCGCAGTGAGTACTTACTGGATTTGAGGTGCGTTGTGCAGGCCGCCGTCGTACTTGGCTGGAATGATGGCATAGCTCACATTTCCAGCTTTGCCCAATTGCGCGAAAGCGACTCCCGTGACGCCGGTTTGGGATAATACGACGAACGGAGCTGCTAATTTCCAGCACTCAATGGTAGAAGCACCATCCTTGGCGCTGATGGCCGTAAGTTGAAGGTTTTCGGGAGCACCTTTGACATCATTGGCAGCCATGATGGCGAGTAATAGCTGGAGGAGAAGGAATCGTAGAACAAGAAACACGGCGTAAATGCTGCAATTGAAAGTCGAAGGAGTCTGGTTTGGAATTACAGGAGCATGCAGGAAGACGGTCAGACATATGTGAACGAACTTTGCAATATCAATAACCTTGACAGTTCTTGAACAACATCGTTGATAAACTTTATATATTTAAACAATTTTGTGCACAATTTGATCAAGGTTACCTTATTAGAAGATGGGGAATGGGTTCTGAAAGATAGCTGAGCATCAACAGCAGTTCTGAAAGCGCTAGTAAGATTTGAGGTTCATTGAACATGGTAGCCAAAGACCGTATGTTCACGCCACATTCATACCCAGCCAAAACCCATCTTTACATGGCACATACCCAATTCTGAAACATTAAAATCACTTCCATTTCCACTTCAACAGCCCATCGCCCCCCCAATCTCCCACTCTCACTCTCCCCCCCTCCGCTTCTCCCATCATCATGACCTCCCGCCGTATCCTCTCCGCCGAACAGACCCTCCTCGACAAAGACGACTCCCCCCCCCTCCCCTCCCCAAAAAGCAACATCGCCCCCGCCGTGCCTGCGTAAGCCCCCCCTCCTTCCCCCTTTCCCCCCAACCCTCCTCCCTGCCGCCCCACCACCCCATGCGCACCTTACTAACCACCCCCCCCCGCCA
>JAABUS010001490.1_pt1 | contig 50646 bp, 49 predicted proteins | sample 5560161 | NCBI WGS metagenome assembly JAABUS01 (sample SAMN10711885, study PRJNA513376) | rock metagenome | isolation source: Antarctica rocks | place: Antarctica: Victoria Land, Trio Nunatak nord | collected 2016-01-04 | reverse complement strand
CCAAGCCGCGCAGCGCCAGCTTCAGCGAACCGGAAACCCCCCGCCTCAAACGCGGCCGGCCCGCCGTCATCTACGGGCGCACCGTCCCGCCCGTACCGGGCGACCGGCTGAAGCTAATCACCAGCGGACCTGGCGGCATGGAACGTCCACTGGCCACAGTCCGCGTCGATCGGACCGGGCGCTTTCGCTACAGAAACTGGCGGCCAACCCGCCCGGGCTTTCACTCCATCCGCGCGCTCTACCCCCGCCAAAGGCCCAACGTCCTAGCCGACTCCGCGTGCCAACGGACACTGCGCGTCACCAAGTAAGGCTCGCAGAGCAGGCAACTCCCGACGGGCTGACTCCGGGACCCGTCCCTGCATCACGAGCTCGCGCAGAATGGCGCGCGTCGGTGCGCTCGGTCACGGGACCGCCCACATGCCATCTTTCCCAGGAGGACTAGCACCGCCCTCTCTACTCCCCAGCCACGCCGCCCGTTCTACCATCCGCGCCCTTGGAATCGGAGGCTCCTCAGCTCGATCCCGCGCCCGCGCCCGAGGAGGACGTCCGGGTGCCTCCGGCCCCGCTCCACGGCGGTCCCCTCGCGCTGCTGCGCTTCATGCGCCGCCACGGGATGTTCACGCCGCGCTACGCCCTGCTGCTGGTGACTCTTGTCCGGCGCCGTTATCTGACCCCCTACGGCCGGCGCCTGCATACCGACGGGATCGCCTTCATCGGGCCGAAGGTGGTGATCGAGATCGGCAAGCAGGGGCGGGTGGAGCTGGGCCGGTGGTCGTGGCTGGGCCACGGCACCAAGATCCGGGCGCACGAGGGCACGGTGTCGATCGGGGCCAAGACCGTCCTGGGCCAGGAGTGCACCGTCTCCGCCTTTCACCACGTCTCGATCGGGCGCGAATGCGTGATCGCCGACCGCGTGATGCTGATCGACTTCGATCATGGAGCCTCGGAGGTCGAGCGCCCCGTGCGGCTGCAGGGGATCTACAAGCGCGACGTGCGGGTAGGCCACAACGTGTGGATCGGCTACGGCGCCTGCATCCTGCGCGGAGTCACCGTCGGCGACAACGCGATCATCGGCACCGGCGCCGTGGTCACCCGTGACGTGCCGGCGAACGCGGTGATGGCTGGTGTCCCCGCGCGCGTGATCCGGATGCGCGACGAACCGCGCTCGATGCGGTGGGCCTAGGCCCCGTACCGGATCTGCTGGCCCGGGGCCCGTGGCACCCGGAGCAGGTGCGCGCCCGCTGGCGAGAGAACCAGTTCACACCGCCCGCGGGCTCCACCGCCGTGGCCGACGCGGCCCTGGGCGCCCTGCGCGACCGCGGCTCGCCCACCCACGACGGTCTGAGCGCGCGATTGGCGTCCTTCGAGGCCGCCCCGGACCGACTCGAGCTCGAGCTCGAACCGGCACGCTGGTCTCTGCGCCTGGCCGCCGAGAGCGCCGAGGGCATCTCCGCGCTCTGCGTGGTCCGTGACTCGGAGGGGCGCTGGCTGGCGGGACGCCGCGCCGGATGGGTGGCCAGCTGGCCGGGTCGCTGGGCCCTTGGAGCGGGGGGCGCGGTGGACCTGGGCGAGAGCCCCGCGCAGACGCTGGCCCGCGAGCTGCGCGAGGAGTGGTCGGTGACGCCGCCGCGCCTGACGGTGGAGGCCCTGGTGCGCCTGCCCTCGGGCCTGGTGCTGCTGGTGGGCTTGGCCCACCTGGCCCCCGGCGCCGAGGTCACGATGGACCCGGAGCACGACGCCTGCGCCTGGTGGCCGGCGGACATCCGTGAATGGCCCGCGGAGGCGCACGCGCCGCTGCGGCGGATGGCCGGGCTGCTGGCTACTGGCTAACAGGAGCGGTCGTAGACGAGTTGCGGAGCCTGGCCTCACTCATCTCTTCGTCGAGGGATTGAGCCGGTGCTGGAGCGGGTAGGCACCGCGGTGCGATACAGCGGTAGACCAAGACAATCCCCCTCCCGAGAAGGGCAAAACCGTCGCGAGACGGTGACGCAAAGCCACGGAGCCCAAGCGGCCCGCCGAGCTACCGAAGGAGACAGCAACTGGGTGGTGGGACAACCGGAGGGCCCGTCCATGTCACGGAAGACGTTCCGCCGCCGCACCCTGTGCCTCAGCGCCGCTACAGCCGCCCTTCTGGCGACTGCCCTCCTAAGTGCAACCGCCTCGCTCGCGGCCACGACACCGCTCCGGGGGTTGCAGCTCCACTCGCTCTGGAGCTCCTCGACTTCCAACACGATCGACCGGGAGCTGGACATCTCGCGCGACCTCGGCGCGAACGTGGTCCGGCTCGATGTCGGTTGGTCGAGCCTCGAGAGCGCCGGCAAGGGCCGCATGTCCGAAGAGTACGTGCACCGCCTCGACCAGTTCGTGAACGGCGCAGACGCACGCGGCATCAAGGTGATCGTAACGCTCTGGGGTACTCCGTGCTGGGCCTCTTCGGCGCCCCCGGCGATCAAGCAGTCGTGCAGCGGCTCCTGGTGGGACCGCGGCGTGGTGCAGTATCCGCCGGCCAACGCGGGCGACTACGGCGACGTCTCACGGTGGGTCACCGCTCGGTACGGCACCAAGCTCGCCGCTCTCGAGGTCTGGAACGAGCCCAATCTTGACGAAGATCGGTTCTGGACGAGCAACGACGAGGCTGGCGACTACGTCGAGCTGCTGCGGGCCGCCTACCCCGCGGCGAAGGCCGGAAACGCTGGCGTGCCGGTCCTCGCCGGCTCCCTCGCAGCTGCGGACAAGCCCTTCCTCGACCGCATGTACGCGGCGGGCGCAAAGGGCTACTACGACGGCATATCGATCCACCCATATAACGAATGGCGGGACCCCGCCGACATGTGGGACAAGAGGTGGCGCAAGTACACTCTGGTACCTGGCACCAAGTGGGTCCGCGAGGGTCAACTGGCGGCCGGCGACCGCACGCCGATCTGGATCACGGAGTTTGGCTGGTCGAGCTGCGAGGGGATGAACTGGTGCGTCTCCGAGAGTCAGCAGGCTGACTACACCGCCCGGTCTGTACACATCATTGCCGACCAGCTGCCCTACGTCCGCGCTGCCACGGTCTACGACCTTCGCGATCTGGGCAGCTCCAAGACCCGCATGGACGACAACTTCGGGATCGTCCGCAATGACTACTCCCGTAAGCCCGTCTACAGCGCGCTCAAGACTGCCTGGGGCGGGAAGCGGGCGCAGCCGAGGAAGGCAGTACACGTGACTGTCCGCCGTCGCCGTAGCAGCCTGCTGGTGCGCGGTAGTGCGAGGCCCGGCACCGTCCTCTACCTGCGCCTCGTTCGCTGCGGTAGGCGCTGCTCCATCGTCCGCTCGGCGGCGGCGTCACGGCGGCTCGTGGTCGCGGCCAACGGCAGCTTTCGGGCGCGGCTTGGGCACCTGAGCGAGGGGCAGCGGGGCAAAGTCACGGTGCGGGTAGGCTCGCCGACCGCTCCGGTGGTGGCGGCGGGCTGAGTGGCGCGGCGGCCGCGACCCGCTCAGCCGCCATGAGCCGCGTATAGCCGATGAACGCGCCTATCTCCAGCATGAGAGTCCCCATGATCACGAGCGTGGCCGGTGGATAGTCCGTGACGCCGTTCACGAAGAGCCCTGCCAGCGCTGCTGCAAGTCCAAGTGCGAGGGGGTAGCTGGGGCTGGCCCGGTCACGCACTATCACGCGCGTAGCGTCACGTATGAGAGACCCCACGAATAACGTGAACAGGGCCAGTCCGAGCAGCCCAAACTCCGCGGCGATGGTCAGGAACACGTCGTGAGCATGCTGAAAGGGCTCGCCAAGGGGCCCGACGATGTTGTAGCCCGCCGAGACGGTCGAGAAGTTGCCGGCGCCAACGCCGAAGAAAGGGTGGTCCGCTATGAGCTGAGGCGTCTTCGACCATATCTTCGTGCGCTCATTATCCGACGTAGCGCGCGTTTGCGTGATGGTCTGGAGCCGCGCACTGATAACGCGAACCTTCGGGGATTGCTCGATGGCTTCGTGGTTGAACGCGGAAAAGGCAAGGATCACCATCAGCAGCGCAACTGCGAGGCGCCGGAACTCTGTCCAGAGCAGCATCACGAGGATCGCGAACACGGCGCCGAGGATCGCTCCCCGCGTGAGGCTCAGCATGATCCCGCCGATACACAGCGCCGCCGCCGCGAATGCCGGTAGGCGGACGATCGTGCTGCTCCGGAAGCCGAGGACGAGTGCCAGCGGAAATGCGAGCACGAGGAAGAACGCCAGGGTAGCCGGGTGGTCGAACGATGCCTGGGCGCGCCCGGTCGCGGCCTGCCCGCCGGCGACAAGGTGCTGGTCTCCAGAATTGAGGACAGCGCCGGCCCCCACCACCGCTCCGGCGAGCACGATGCATCCCACCAGCCGATAAAGCTGATCGCGATCGGCGGTCGCGACGTGCATCGACAGCCACAGGTAGGACGTCCACTGAGCGAGGATCTTCGCGGTCGTAAGCGAATCGTCTGTGACGGCGAGGCCGACTGCGCCCACCAGCAGGAGTCCCCCAAACGCGACGTGGCTCGGGTGCGGACGCGCGGGTCGGGCGCGGACCACCAAATGGCCCGCCGCGACGATGCCGGTGTAGAAAAGCAGGCCCTTTGCGGGCGTAACATCCGCCGCGCCGGCCGCGAATCCCATCTGCTCGAGCGGGACGCACAGCACACCTAGGTAGGCCCCCGCCATAGGTCGCCACGCAATAAGCGCTAGCAGCCCTACCACAAGCGGCAGAGCGCACGCGATCAAGACGCCTGCACGATATGCAATCAGCGTCCAGACCAAGGCCAATGTGGCCGCGGCGGCGACCATGGCGACCGCCGGGGCGACTTCACCGCCGTCCACCGGACGGCCGAATCCGATGGTCATGACGTGGAAAGTGCGCGGCAACGCGCTCCTGGCCCCGGCGCGTGCACTCACCCCATCACGGTAGCCGAGCCTTCGGCACAGACATGCTGCCTCCGTCGATTAGCTCTTGGAGGACCGCTTCCCCGCCCGCGGCCGCGATCGCGGCCACCCACTGGAGGAGACGACGGTCAGGACCCACGTCAAACGGATCCTGATGAAGCTCGGCGCGCGAGACCGCGTCCAGGCGGTGATACTGGCCTACGAGTCCGGCGTGGTCCTTCCCCGGCTCCGCCCGTGGTGGCTAGCGACACGGGCCGTGCGCGGGTCGCAACGCGCCCGAGTGCCACGCGGCCGGGCCGCGCTCCGGATAGGGTCGCGGCCGGGCCGCGCTCCGGATAGGGTCGCACCCGGGATGGCACCGAATATGCGAGCGGTTCGCCTGCTGATCGGGGCTGGGATCTCCACGGCGGCAGTGGGCACGTGCGCCCTCCCCGCGGCCGCCCAGCTGCCCCCCGCCTCGGGACCCGGCAAGCAGTACACCTTCCGCGGGCGCCCAGCCGCTCTGCGGGTCGCAGCCCGCTACGCCGGCATGGATGTCCTCAACCTGGCCAACAACCACTCGGGCGACTTCGGCCCGGCTGCCCTCACCGACACGCTCGCCTGGATCCGGCGCTTCGGCATGACCAGCGTCGGCGCCGGGCGGGACCTGGAGGCGGCGAGGCGGCTGCGCGTGGTCGAGCGGTTGGGGTTGCGGATCGCCTTCGTCGGCTTCTCGGACACCAACCCGGCGGGCTTCGGAGCGGGGCCGAGCAGCCCGGGCACCATATTCGCCACCCCTGAAGGCGTTCGCCGCGACGCCAAGCGTGCGGCGCGCCAAGCCGACGTGGTAATAGCGACCTTCCACTGGGGCGTGGAGCGGTCCACCAGCCCCGACGCGCGCCAGCGCTCACTCGCCGCGGCGGCTCTGAGCGGGGGAGCCGACGCCGTGCTCGGCGCCCACTCCCACGTGCTCCAGCCGGTCGAGCGGCGCGGGCGGCGCGTGGTGGCCTACAGCCTCGGCAACTTCGTTTGGGCCGCGGGGTCTGCCTTCACCGCGCGCACGGGGATCCTGAGGCTGCGGCTCTCCGCGCGCGGAGTGGAGGGCGCGCGGCTACGACGCACCCATATATTCAACACGCGGCCCGCCCTGATCCGGTGGCCGGGCGGCCGCTAGACCCGGTGGCCGCCGGCTTTCTGTGCGGCGCCGCCGCGCCGCCTGCCGCGCAGGTAGCTCCAGAGCAGGAAACCGCCCACTCCCAGCAGCAGCGCCCACGGCAGATAGCTGCTCAGCGACCGGTCCGATTCCTGGGCCAGCGGGGAGTCCTCGCCGAACACCTGTTTGACCTGCTCTGAGGAGACCTCGAAGTCCCGGTCGGCGCGAATCACATGGCCGTGACCGTCGTCCAACGCCACGCTGGCGCTGTAGCTGCCGCTTCCGAGCGCCTTCTTGCGGACGGGCACCGGGTAGTCGATTCGCGTGTGGGGGAGGAAGGTGTCGAGCTTTACCTTGCGCTCCTGAACGACCCGGTCACCGTCCTTCACCTTGACCGTGAGCGTGGGCTTGACCATCGTGTTGCCGTCGTTGCGAAGCCCCACGAGCACCGCCTGGTTGCCGCCCTGGGAGCCGCCCGACTTCACTCCTTCGATCCCCAGCTCGTGCACGCGCGGTCCGGGCACGTTTACCTGCACCGCCACGACCGCGAGTCCGCGCACGTTGATCTTGAAGCGACCTTTCTTTCGCGAGACCGTCTTGCCGCGCCGGAGGGTGCCGTTCTCGGCGACGATTCCGCCCAGATGCTCCCCGGCGTCGGTGCCGCGCGGCACTCGCACACGGAAGGCCACCTCAGCCGCCTCGCCGGGCGCCAGGCTCAGCGGGCGCTTTGCCAGGTGGATCCAGCGGCCGACCTCACCGCGTGCCGCCTGGCGCGACCGGTATACGGCGCCGCTCGTCTGGCCGGTCGTGGCGTCGACCGCATAGATGGACACGGGTCCCGCGGCGTCTCCGGTGTTCAGGACGCGCAGGTGGCCCGACAGCGTCTTGCCGGCCTTCGACTCGTACACGAAGTACGCGCGGCCGGCTGGAGCATCGATCGGACTCAGGCTGAAAGTCGGACCCGCCGCACTTGCGGGCGCAGGGGAAACGGCGAAGGCCAGGGCGAGCAGGAACGCGAAGAGGGCCGCGCGACCCGGAGTCGCGCGGCCCTTCTCGACGGTCTTCAGTGGGGGCGTCACTGAGTGTTGCCTCCTTGAGGGTTTGTGCTTGTCAGGGACCGCTGATCGCGGAGAGCGTCAGCGTGGAGCTGTAGGTGCCGGCGTTGGCGTCAGCGGGGATGAAGACATCGACGCTCGGGGTGTTGTTGAACTTGCCCTTGCCGGTGCTGGTGGCCGCGTTGAAGTACTTCACGGCCGTCGGGGGGGTGGGCGCGGCGGGCACGCCGACGGGGTAGCTCACAGAGTTGGTCGGGTTGGTGCACGTGGAGCCCGGCGCACAGCTGTTGGCAACGCCCGTGATGGATGAGGCGTTGGTCGCCAGCGTGCTCGGGGTGGCGCCACCGGTGGTGAATTGGGTCGAGGTGATCGTCAGGTTCCAGCCGGCGCCGCTGCCGCGCGAGTCGGTGACGACGGTCGGGACCGTGTAGGTCTTGGTCTGGTCGGTGCCGTCGAGCGTGGCCGAGAAAGTCGGCGCGGCGCTCGTGGTCAGGCTCAGGGCGCCGGGGGCCAGCGTACCGGTACTGGTGGCCGTGGCGGCGAAGGCCGCGGCAGGGAGTGCGACGACTGCGGCCATCGTGGCCAGGCCAGTCGCGATCTTCGTCTTGGTTGTCATCTTGTCATCCTTGCGTCGATGGTTGGCAGCGGCGGGGTGCTTGTCCTTCCTCTCAATCGGCCCCCACCCCTCCATCTTGAGGACATCCGTATCGAGTAGACACGTGTCCGTCGCCGCAGATGGCCGTCTAAAGCGATGGCGCGACTGAGCCGATACGAGACGGTGGTGTCTCTCACTGTCCTCCACCCCCAAGCGCACGAGTGACGGGTCCGCGGGAGATCTTCGGCCTGCTCCTCTGCCTGCTCGCGGCCCCGGTACCGGCGCAGGCCGCCACCTACACGCTGCGCCCCGACGCCACGGTGACCAGCAACTGGACCGTCACGCCCACCGGATCGGCGGCCTTTGACGTGCTCGACGATCCGGTCCTGGAACCGGCGGCCCCCTCGACGTCCACCGACCACCTGAGCACGAGCACCGCGGCGCGCGTGGCAGAGCTCCACGTCCAGACGCAGCCCCTGGCATCGGGGGACACCGTCCTGTCCACCACCGCCTGGGCCTACCTCCAACCTGGCCCAAGGCGGTCGATCACGCTCACCCTGCTGTCCGGTGCAACCGTGCTCGGGTCGAGCACGGCCGCCGAGGGCTCCGGCACCAGCTGGCGCTCGGTGACCTCGAACAGCGCTCTGACACAGACGCAGGTCGACGACCTGCGCCTCCGTGTCACGCTGGGGGGGACCGGGGCGTCGTCGGCGGGCTTCGCCTACGCCGCCTACGCCAGCGTGGCCACCGCGGGGGTGCTCAGCGCCACCGTCCCGTTCGCGCCCGGCTTCTCGGCCACACTCAACGGCAGCGATCAGACAGCGATCTACGACACCCCGATAAGCGTCGCGGACACGCGCGCGGAAGCGAGCGGGTGGAACCTCTCAGTCGGCACCACCCAGTTCTCCACGGCCGGTCCGAACCCCAGCACGCTCCCACCGAACGCCTCCTCGATCTCCACGGTGGCCTCCGCGTGCGAGGCGGCACCCTGCACCACTCCGACCAACAGCCTCGCCTATCCGATAACGGTCATTGCAGGCGCTGCCCCCGTCAAGTTCTTCAACGCCGCGTCCGGGACGGGCAGCGGCCAGTTCACCATCACGCCGACCACCGGGGTCCAGATCCCGGCCAATGCCGACTCCGGGACCTACACCAGCACCGTGACCTACACGGTCGCCAGCGGACCCTGATCAGGCTGATCACCCGCTCTGCGCCCGGAACCCGAGCTTGGGGCTCAGCGGACCTGCACCGAGGCGTCCAGCGCCTCCCCGTAGACCTCGGCCGCCTGGCGTGCCACGTCGGCCCAGTCGAAGGTGAGCACGTGCTCGGACGCCTCGGCCACCAGCCGGTCGCGGAGATCGGCGTCGGTGAGCAGGCGCTCGGCCATCTGACCGAGCGACCTGGGATCGCGAGACCGAAAGCGCAGGCCCACGTTCTCGTTCGGCACGACTTCGCGCAGGCCGCCGGTGTCGGCGACGAGGCACGGGCAGCCGGACGCCATCGCCTCGAGCGCCACCAGCCCGAACGGCTCGTAGATCGACGGCACCACCGTCAGATCGGCGATCCGGTAGAGCGAGTGGAGCACGTCGTCGCCGATCCAGCCCAGGAACGTGCCGTGATCGTCCAGGCCGAGCGCTCGGGCCTGCTCGCGCAGCTCGCCTTCGGCCGTGCCGGAGCCGGCCACCAGGAAGCGCACGTTGCCCACGCGCTCGATCAGCCCCGGCAGCGCCTCCAGCGCCAGCTGGAAGCCCTTCTCGTAGACCAACCTGCCCACCAGCAGCACGAGCCGCTCGTCGGGCCCCGCGAAGCGTGCCCGGAGCACGTCGAGGTCGTCGACCGGCACCAGCTCGGAGGGGTCGATCCCGTTCGGGATCACCGCGATCTGCTCCTCCTCGAGGCCGTAGATGTCAGCCACGTGCTCGCGCATGTAGGCCGAGCAGGTGATCACCCGTTCCGCGCGGTTGGCCATCCAGCGCTCGACTCCGTGGATGTAGGACTGCGGATGCTTGTCGACCCACCCCTGGTGGCGGCCGTACTCGGTGGCGTGGATCGTGGTCACGAACGGGCAGCGAAAGCGGTTGGCCAGGTGGTCGCTCGCGCCGGCCACGAGCCAGTCGTGACCGTGCACCACGTCGAAGCTGTAGCGGTCGCCCACCTCGACGCCGGCGGCCAGCATGTCGGCGTTCATGTGCTCGATCCAGGTCACGAACTCCGTCAGGTCGCGGGGGCGTTCGGGCTCTCGCACGCGGTGCACCGTCACCCCGTCGCACTCCTCCTCGGCGGGGGACTCCTCGAGCCCGCGAGCCAGCACGTGCACGTCCACGCCGGCGGCCGCCAGGTTCTCAGCCAGCTTGCGCACGTGGCGGGCCAGCCCGCCCTCGATCAGGGGCGGGTACTCCCAGGAGAGGATCAGGACGCGCATCGAGAGAACAGAGCCATCAGGGGGCGAGCAGAGCCGCGAGGTCGAGATCGGGCGCCAGATTGCGCAGGGCGGGGTCCGGCACGGCGCCGGAGTCTGCCAGAGCCCCGATCGCCGCGTCGTGCGCGGCCCGGTGGCCGGCCACCCGCTGGAGCGGGTAGTCGCCCGCCACGTCACGGGTCACCTGGAATGCCCAGTCGCTGGACTGCAGCGCCATCAGCTCGCGCGCCGCGCGTTGCAGGGCGCCGGTGCCGGCGGCGCTTACACGAGCCGCCTCGGCCACCGTGCGCAGCTCCGCGCGGCGGGCGCCGAAGGTCAGCTCGGCCACGAGCGGGGAGTCCCAGGTCGAGAAGTCCTTGGGAGCGCCCCAGCTCGACGCGGCGAGCTCGCGCTCCACGGCCTGGACGCGCTCCACGCCCTCGGTGATCTGAACCAGGTCGAGTCCCTGCGAGGACGCCTCCTCGATTACGGCGCGCAGCCAGATCTGCCCCTCGTACCACCAGTGGCCGAGCAGCTCGGTGTCGAGCGCGCAGCACAGCAGTCCCGCGCGGCCGCGGTCGGCACCGTGGGCGTCGAGGCGGGCGATGCAGCGGGCCACGAAGTGGCGCGCGTGCTCGCGCGCGAGGACCGCCGCCCGCGCCGGGTCATACGGGTTGCCGTCGTTGTCCCACGGACGCAGGTCGTGCACCGTGCGCCGGTGGTAGTCGCGGTAGCTGCCATGCGCGGGGTAGCCGGTCCGGTCGTTCCACACGAGCGCGACGGTGGCCCAGTCGATCGGGACGGCCACCACGCCGGCCACGGTTACCACCGGCTCGAGCGCCTGCGGGGCGCCTACGCCGTGGACGTCGGTCTGGTCCACGCACACCGTGCGCACGCCGTGGTCGGCCAGCTCGCGCTCCAGCCCGGGCTCATAGGCGCACTCGGGCAGCCACAGGCCGCCGCCGAAGGACCCGAAGCGGCGCTCATGCGACGCGATCCCCGTGGCGAGCTGCAGGCGCAGGCCGGCGTCTGAGGCCAGCAGGGGCAGCAGCGCGTGGGTTGCGGACGAGGTCCACAGCTCCACGCCGCCCTCCGACTGCAACCGGGCCAGCGCCGCGAGCAGGTCGCGACCCCCGCCCTCGAGAGCCTCGGCCGCGGCCTCGTAGTCGCGCCCGGCGCGGCGCACCTGCTCCGCCAGCTGCGCCTGCCCCGTGCGCTCCAGGCCGGCGCGGTCCTCCTCGTGAACCAGGCGGCGGGTCTCGCGCAAGAAGGAGAGCAGGCGGTCGCCGGCGGGGCCTGGGAGGGTTTCGAGCTGGTCGCACAGCACAGGGGTCAGCCCGACCGTGATGGGTGCGCCGGTCTCGGCCAGCAGCTCGGCCAGAGGCAGGTAGACCGTGGACACCGCCTCCCACAGCCACTCCTCCCCGAACGGCCAGGTGTCGAAGCCCTCCACGTAGGGCATGTGCGAGTGGAGCATCAGGGCCAGCGCCCCGCGATCGCGGCTCATGCGCGCGCCAGTGGCGGAAAGGGAGACGGGGCTTTCCCTAGCCGCACCGGCACCACGACACACGTGGTCACCACCAGCGCGCCCACCGCGATCGGCACCACGTAGCCCGCGTCGGTTCCGGCCGTGGCGAGGGTGTTGAAGGTGGCGTGCATCGCGATCGGCGCGAACACGTTCCCGGTGATCTCGTACACCAGGCAGGCCCCGACGGCGAACACGCCGATGATCACGAAGATCTTGGGCTCCGCGAGGTACTGCAGGTGCACCGACGAGAAGACCAGCGCGTTGATCGCGCACGCCGACCACACACGCAGCCGGTTGCGCAGCGCCCGGTAGAGAAACGATCGAAAGAACAGCTCCTCGGCCACCGGGGCCACCACGATGGCGGCCAGCGAGAAGGCGATGGCGGCCACCACCCCCTCGTCGGTGCCCAGAACGTCGGTGCCTCCTTCGTCCACGCCGGCCAGCTCGGAGAAACCGAGCTCGAACCCGAGCACGCAAAGCGTGACGAGCGCCACGATGCCCGTGGTTCGCCACAGCGGTGTTGCGCGCAGCCCGAAGTGCCATTGCCGCGGACGCCCGCGCAGCCACGCGAAGCCGACCGCGGTGCCCACGTACGCCGCATCCTGCACGAGGATCAGCACCAGCAGCGCGAGCTGTCCGAGGGGCCCGTCGGCCGCCGAGGACAGCACCACCGGCAGCAGCGGAAAGCTCGCCGCCAGCACGACCGCGGTGCCCGCTCCCATGGCCGCGAAGCCCGACCAGGCCGGCCACCGCGGCCGAGCCGCGCCGGGGAGCTCGGGCGGGTCGGGCGGCGCGGCCAGGGCGAGCGCCACCGCCGGCGCGCTCACCGCAGACGCCGCCTCACCGCGACACCGCGAGGAAGTCGAGCGCCCCGTCGAGAGGGCCCGGCCGCAGCGCGAAGTCGCTCGCCCCGATCGCCGGCGTGAAGCGGTCATAGAAGGGCTTGGTGATTCCGAGGCGCGCGTGCAGTGCGTCCCAGCCGCAGCGCAGCGCCAGCTCGTGCGCCCGCAACTTGCGAGCGTGAAAGAGCCCGAGCAGCTCGACGTGGTGAAAGCACGCCTCGCAGAGCGCGCGGAACTCCTCCGAGCGGTACTCGCGCACGTGCCACGGGTTGTCCGATCGCTGCGCACCCTCGGCAGCCAGGGTGAGCACGTTCGGTGTGGAGACGTAGGCCGTGCCCCCGGTCCTGAGCATGCCCCTGATGTGCGCGAGCACCGCGGCGGGGTCTGGCACATGCTCGATCGTCTGTAGGAACACCACCGCGTCGCACGGCTCGGAGTAGGAGTCGATCAGGTCGCGGACGAAACTCACCCCGGGGGCGCTGTAGCGCAGCCTCGCGTGCTCATGTGCCTCGGGGTTGGCGTCCACGCCGGTGACCCGCGCCGCGCGCCGGGCCAGCACGGCGCTGCCGTAGCCCTCGCCGCAGGCCATGTCCACCACATCGAGCCCTCGGCAGCGCTCGGCGATCCACTCGTAGACCGCCAGATGGCGCCGGTACCAGTAGTTCTCCTCCGCCACGTCGGGCAGCGTGCGCTCGCCGGTCAGCGCGAGCGGCGGCACCCCATCGGGCTGGTCCTGCTGCACGTACTCCGCGACCTGGCCCAAGGGCGCAGGAGTCTAGGTGGTGGCGATCGGGGAGCACTAAGCTTGCGCGACTCGATGGCCTCCCCCGCCACAACGGATGAGGTCCACGACGCCAACGTCCGCTATCACGACCTGGCCGCCGTCCACTACGACGCCAAGTGGGGCATCGACTACGGGGCGCGCGGACAGACGCAGGTGATCTCCAAGCTGCGCAAGGCGCTCGGCGGGCCACTGCAGGCGCACTTCGGGCGCGGGCTCGAGATCGGCGCCGGCACGGGCTACTTCGGGCTCAACCTGGCCCGCGCGGGCGTTGTCGGCGAGTACGTGGCCAGCGACATCTCCTCCGGCATGCTCGACCGGCTCGGCGAAACCGCTCGCCGGCTGGACCTCGACATCGAGACCGCCTGCTGTGAGGCCACGCGGCTCGCTTTCCCCGACGACTCGTTCGACATCGTCTTCGGGCACGCCGTGCTGCACCACCTGCCCGATCTCGCGGAGTCGTTCGCGGAGTTCCGGCGTGTGCTCAAGCCCGGCGGGGTGATCGCCTTCTGCGGCGAACCGTCCCACTACGGCGACCGCCTGGCTGAGATCCCGAAGCGTGCGGCCTACAGGGTCTCACCGGCGTGGCGAGCGCTCATGCGCGCCTCCCGCGCGGCACAGGGTGGCTATCACCAGGCACCCGAGGAGGCGCTGCTGGAGCGCGTGGTCGATGTGCACGCCTTCACGCCCGGCGCCCTCGCAGGTGGCGCTCGCGCCGCGGGATTCGACCGCGTGCGGGTGCGGGGCGAGGAGCTGGCGGCCAGCCTCTTCGGCTGGGTCAACCGTTCGCTGGAGGCCACTGCCGAGCCGTCCGAGGTCCCGCGCTTGTGGCAGAGCTACGCCTACCACGGCTACATCGCACTGCAGGCGGTCGACCGCGCCCTGCTCGAGCCCCGCCTCCCGGCGACGGTCTTCTACAACCTGCTGCTCTCCGCGCGCGCCCCGCTGACGGCGGCTTCGCGAGGCGGGTAACCGCAACCTGAGCAACGTCCGGGGCGGCGGACCGAAACCGCCACCACGCGGCCGACGGTCCGGGCAAAGCGCGGCCAGCGGGCGCCCTACAGCAGCAGTGCCGCCGCCGGGGCGACGGCCCCCAGCAGGAGCAGCCCGTCAACCGCCCCGGCCTTGAGCCGCAGCGGCGGTGCCGGGTCGGCGGCGCGGAAGCGGCCCGCCTCCGCGGCTGCCCAGGCAAGCACGGCATCCATCAGCTCGACCGGGCGCATTCGCACCTCCTCGAGCGAGCTCATGAGGGTCTTCCCGGCGGCGGTCAGGCGTCCCTCGGATCCGATCGTGTCGAGGATGCGCGCGGCCTCCGGCGCCGACGGCAGTGCGCGGACCCGATCCAAGCCGCGACGCGAGACCTCACGCAGGCCGTCCGAGCCTGCCGCCGCCCGCAGCCAGGTGGCCGCGGCCACCAGCAGCGCGGGTCGCAGCGCCCGCCTCACCGCTTCGTCGAGACCCAGACCGCCGCCCATGGAGAACACGAACGCGCCGAGCGCCAGCAAGCCGGCCAGCGCGGCCCCCGTGGCCACCGCGCCGCGGTCGGCCCGCGACACAGCCCAGGCGAGGGCGAGAAACGCCGCGATCGCCCCCAGCAGCGGCCACGCCGTTCCCGACAGCAGCAGCCCGAAGGAGATCGCGGCGCACACCGCCACCGCCCGCGGGTCGAAGCGTCCGCGGTGCAGCTGGCGGGGCACCACCGGCCCGGCCCCGGCGTCCGCCGAATCGGGCCAGGTGCTCATGCCGCGGCGGTAGAAGCCCACCTGCACCCAGGAGGCGAACGCCCCCCAGACCACCAGGCCGGCCGCGGAGAAGATCAGTGTGCCCTCCTCGCTCAGGGAGAGCCCGACGCGCTCGGCCAGCGCGTCGTAGGTGCCCGCGTAGGCGTCGAGCCCGCCGGCGATCACGAACACGAAGAACGCGAGGCCGGCGGCGTTGGACAGCATCCGGATCGCCCCGCAGGCCAGGAACTCGGCAACGAAGCGCGAGCCGCGCGCCCGCATCCGCCCGAGCAGCGGCGCGCTGAGCGCCTGCGTGAAGGGCACGCCGAAGCGGGCCGGCCCCATGATCGCCACGGTCTCTAGCGTGGCCGCGATCGCGGCCCCGTAGCCCTCGCGGGCCCCGCGGCGCTGCGCCACACGCGCCAGCGCCATGCCCCCGGCGAGCGCGACCCAAAAGCCCCCGCTGGGCACGGCCCGCGACGCCAGGAAGGAGACGGTGGCCACGTGGGCCGGCCCGGCCGTCTCCTCGGCCGACCCGGCGGATCTTGTCGTGTCCACGGACCGGTCAGGGTAGCCAGCCGCAGGCCTGCCATTTACACGCGATAGCGCGCGAGCGCCGCTTCGCGCGCCTCCCGGCGATCAACGATCGGCTCTGGGTAGTCGATCCCGATCACGCAGCCGACCTCGCGCTGGCGCTCGATCGGCATCCCCCACGGCTCGCGCAGGTGCTCGTCGGGCACGTCGCGCAGCTCGGCCACGTAGCGGCGCACGTAACGTCCGGCGGGGTCGAAGCGCTCCATGTGCAGGGCCGGGTTGTAGATCCGCTTGAACGCCGGCTGGGGGTCGACGCCCACCGAGGCGATCCACTGCCAGTTGCCGTTGTTGTTGGCCTCGTCGCCGTCGATCAGCAGGCGCATGAACCAACGCTCGCCACGGCGCCAGTCGACCCCCAGGTACTTCGTCAGAAAGGAGCCGACCACGAGCCGCGCGCGGTTGTGCATCCACCCCTCCCGGCGCAGCTGGCGCATGCCGGCGTCCACCAGCGGGTAGCCCGTGCGTCCATCCGCCCACGCGTCGAAGGCCTCGTCGTCATCGTTCCAGTCGATCGCCCCGCGATAGCGCTCCTGATGCTCCTCGGTCGCGTTGTCCGGGCGGTGGAGGATCACCTGCTGGTAGAAGTCGCGCCAGCACAGCTGTCGGCGAAAGGCCTCCGGACCCGTCCCTCGGGCAAGCGCTCTTCGAGCTCGCGGGCCGATACGCAGCCGAAGCGTAGGTAGGGCGACAGCCGCGACGTCCCATCCTCCCCAAGGGCGTCGTGGCCCGAGCCGTAGCCGTCTACCGCCGCGCGCAGGAAGGCGGTCATCCGCGTGCGGCCCGCCTGCTCGCCGCCGGGCAGCGGATCTTCGACCTCCTGGATCAGGCCGAGTGCTGCCAGCGACGGGATACGACCCGCGGTCAGCGCAGCGGGCAGGGCTGGCAGCTCGCCCGGGGCATCCCGCACGTCGCGCCGGGGCTCGTCGAGCCAGGCCTTGTAGTACGGCGTGAAGACCGTCCGCGGCCGGCCCTCCTGGGTGCGAACCTCGCCGGGGTCGTCGACCACGGTGAGCCCAGGGTGGGCGTGCAAGTCGAGCCCGGCCTGGGCCAGCGCGCGGCCCGTCGTCGCGCCGCGGTCACGGGCAAACGGAGTCACGTCGAAGCTGAAGTGGACCTCCGTCGCCCCGACCTCCTCGGCCAGTTCGGGCAGCTCGCGCTCCGGTGGCCCGTGGCGGATCACCAGGCCGCTGCCGCGATCGCGCAGGGCGAAAGCCAGGTCGCGCAGACACTCGAGCAGGAACTGCGTTCGCGGCCCGGACTCGTGGCGTCCGTGCAGGAGGCGGTCGTCGAAGCAGAACACGGGCACGACCTGCTCGCAGCGGTCGAGCGCGGCGAGCAGCGCGGGGTGGTCGTGCACACGCAGGTCGCGCCGAAACCAGAGGATGGCCGTCATCGATCGCGGTACGCGCGCGCCGGGGCGCGCGGATCAGAGCCGCGGTCCGAACGCCGGCGCGGAATCAGATCCCGCGCGCGGTCACACGGGCGAGCGCTTCGGCGAAGGCCGTGTTCTCCTCGTCGGTGCCGCAGGTCACGCGGATCGCGCCCGGGGCACCAAAGCCCCGCAGCGCGCGCACGATGAAGCCTTCCGCCAGCAGCCGGTCGGCCAGAGCTTCGGCCCCCCCGCCCGGCAGGTCGGCGTAGACGAAGTTGGCCTGCGAGGCCAGCGGGTCGAGACCGGCCGCCGCCAGCACGCCGCGTAGCTGCTCGCGAGCGCCGCGGGCGTGGTCCACTCGCCGCGCCACCTCCTCGCCCTCACCGAGCGCCGCCAGCGCCGCCTCCTGGGCCGGCTGGTTGGCGTTGAAGATCGGCCGCACCCGATCGAGTGCCCCAGCCACCGCGGGCGACGCCAGCGCGTAGCCGATCCTCAGGCCCGCGAGCCCGTAGACCTTCGAGAAGGTGCGCAGCACGCACAGGGGCTCGCGCCCCTCCCGCACCAGGGCGGGGCCCTCGGGCTCGACGTCCGCGTACTCGGCGTAGGCCTCGTCGAGCACGCACATGATGCCCGCCGGAAGGGCGTCGAGGAACTCCCTCACCCGCGCCGGGTCGAGCATCGTGCCCGTGGGGTTGTTCGGGTTGGCGAGGAACACCACGCGAGCCCGGCCGCCACCCGGCGCAGGAGCCGAGCAGGCCTCGAGCACGGCGTCGAGATCCGACTCGCGATCGCGCAGAGGCACCCGCACCGCGTCGGCTCCGTGCACGGCCGCCGCGGAAACGTAGCTCGCGAACGAGGGCCAGGGGAACACAGCGGCGTCGCCGGAGTCGAGGGCCACGGCGCCGCAGAGGCGGATCAGCTCGTCCGCCCCGTTGCCGGGTACGACCTGCTCCGGCGAGAGCCCGTAGCGCTCACCGAGGGCCGCGCGCAGCGCGACCGCACCCCCGTCCGGGTAGCGGTGCAGATCCGGGCTGCAGGCCTGGTAGGCCGCCACCGCCGCGGGAAGCGGCCCGAACGCTCCCTCGTTGGACGCCAGCTTGACCATCCGCTCGAGACCGGCGCGCTCGGCCAGCACGCGCATCGGCGGTTGGGGCCGGTAGGGCTCGACGTTGCCCATGGCGTCACGCAGCGGCACACGGCTAGCCTACGCAACCACATGGGCGACTCGATCGAGCGCTTCCCCCTCTTCCCCCTCGACCTCGTGATGCTCCCGGGTGAGGTGGTGCCGCTGCACATATTCGAGCAGCGCTACCGAACGATGATCGCCGAGTGCCTCGAGTCGGGGTCCGAGTTCGGCATCGTCTGGCTGGGCGACGAGGTGCTCCACGAGGTGGGCTGCACGGTCGAGGTGACCAAGGTGATGGAGGAGATGGATGACGGCCGGATGAACATCCTCGTCGAGGGCGTTCGCCCCTTCCGCCTGCAGCGGCGGGTGGACGACATGGACTACCCGGCGGGGGACATCCTGCTGTTGGACGAAGAGGAGTCGGTGGACGACCCGGATGCCGCCGCGGCGGCACGGCGCGGCTATGCCGACCTGGTGGAGCGCGTGACCGACTCGCGCCCCACCGAGGACGATCTCGCCGAGCTCGACGCCTACGGGATGGCCTCGACGATCGCCTTCGAGAACGACGCCAAGCAGGAGCTTCTGGAGCTGCGCTCCGAGAGCGAGCGCCTGAGGCGGCTGACGACCCTGTGCGTCCGCGCGCTCGAGCGCTACGACTACGCCGAGCAGGCCGCCGAGCGCGCGCGCTCGAACGGCAAGGTGCACCACTGAGGGGAAGTAATCAAAGGAGGGGCACCGCCCCCCTTTGCAACCCCCGGCAGGCAACGGGGCACCGACCCCCTTGCTCAGGCGGGACTTGTGGTCCGGCCCTGAGGTTCCCCGGCTGACTCCACGAGCGCCTCCCCGGCGCGAACGGGCGCTGGGATCAGGGCTGCCCCTACCAGGATCAGGGCGAACGCCGCGATGCGCACGCCTACCACGAGCGGGTCGTCGCCCAGGCGGTCTCCGAAGACCGCCAGCCCGGCGACGATCGTGGACAGGTTCGCCGCGACCGAGGTGACCGCGATCACCGTGACTCCGTCGCCGATCTGAAGGCTGCGAGCCGAGGCGTAGAAGGAGAAGACAGCCGCTGTAAACACGATCACCGTCCAGGGGCTCAGAAGCCCGGCGAGCCCGCTGTCGAGGTCTCCCGAGACGGCCTTCACCGCCACGTCAGAGATCCCGAACCCCAGCCCGGCCGCGATGCCCAGCAGCACCCCGCGCTGCACCGGGATGCGCTCGATCAGGTGCGTGGAGACCAGCAGCACGCCCAGGCCGATGGCGGTCCCCTCGAAGATGATCATCCCCGCGGCCGAGTAGCCGGAGTTGGCCCCCCCTTCGCCGCCCCCGCCGGTCAGCGTGAGCAAGCTGAGCGACACCGCCACCACACCGATCCCGACCCACTGGCGACGGCCCAGCTCGAAGCCGAAGAAGCGCTCGGCGAGCACCGCGAGGAAGACCAGGCCGCCCGCGAGCACCGCCTGGCCGATCGAGATCGGGGCAAGGGCGAGCGCCGCCACGTGGAGCGCGAACGCGACCGCCGCCACCCCCCAACCGATGGTCCACCACCTGGACCGAAACAGATCGATCGCGCTGCGCAGCGGATGACGCATGTCGACGTCGGGAGCGGCAACCGCGCCCCTGTGCTTGAACAGGAAGGCGAGGTTCGTCCCCAGCGCGGAGAGCAGCGCACAGATAAGGCCCACGCCGACGGCCAACGAGACATCGGTCATCGCAGGCTCGCTCCCCTCGGATCAGTCGTCGCCGTCGCCGGGGGCCTTCAGTACGAGCAGGAGATCCCCGGCCTCGACCTGCGTCCCCGCAGCGGCCACGACCTCGTCGACCACGCCGTCGATCTCGGCGGACACCGCGAGCTCCATCTTCATCGCCTCGACGGAGAGCAGCAGGTCTCCCTTCGCCACCTCCTCGCCCTCGGCGACCGAGAGCGAGACGACTATGCCCGGTACGGGCGCCGCCACCTCTCCGGGTTCCTCCGCGTCGGCCTTGCGGGGGGCCGCCCCCTTGGCTTCCATGCTCTCGTCGCGGACCTTCACCTCGCGCGGCTGGCCGTTGAGCTCAAAGTAGATCGAGCGGTAGCCGTCGCTGTCGTGGTCGCCCAGCGCGAGGAAGCGGATGTACAGCGTCCTGCCGCCGCGCTCGAGCTCCACCGCGAGCTCCTCGTCCTGGCTCAGGCCCCAGAAGAAGGCGGGAGTCGACAGCACGCTCACGTCACCGAACCTTCGCTGGAAGTCGGCGAACTCGACGAACACCGTCGGGTACATGAGGTAGGAGGCGAGCTCCGGATCGCTGACCGCGCGCCCCACCTTCTCCTGCGCCTCCTCACGCACCGCGTCGAAGTCGGCCGGCGCGAGCTCATCGCCCGGGCGCACCTCCAGGTGATCGCCGTCCTTGAGCACCTTGCGCTGCAGCGCCTCGGGAAAGCCGCCCGGGGGCTGGCCCAGGTCACCGTGGAAGTAGCTGACGACCGACTCCGGGAAGCTGATGTCCTGCTCGGGGTCGAGTATCTCCTCGGACGTGAGGTCGTTGGTCACCATGAACACCGCGAGGTCGCCGACCACCTTCGAAGTCGGCGTGACCTTCACGATGTCGCCGAGCATCTCGTTCACCTCGGCATAGGTCTGCGCCACCTCGCGCCACCTGCCCTCGATGCCCAGGCCGCGCGCCTGCTGGCGCAGGTTCGTGTACTGCCCGCCCGGCATCTCGTGCTCGTAGACCTCCGAGGCGCCCGCGCGGATGTCACTCTCGAACCCCGCGTAGTACGTGCGCACCACCTCCCAGTAGGCCGCCGCGTCGTCGAGCGGCTCGCGCGCGATGCCGGTGTCGCGCTCGGTGTTACGCAGCGCCTCGACGATCGCCCCCAGGTTCGGCTGGGAGGTGAGGCCGCTGACCGGATCCATCGCGGCGTCGGCCGCATCGACGCCGGCCTCGGCGGCCGCCAGCACGCTGGCCGCCGAGATGCCACTCGTGTCGTGGGTGTGGAAGTGGATCGGGATGCCCACCTCCTCGCGCAGCGCCCGCACGAGGCGCCGGGCCGCCTCGGGCTTGCAGAGGCCGGCCATGTCCTTGATCCCAAGGATGTGGGCGCCCGCCGCCTCGAGCTCGCGGGCCAGGCTGACGTAGTAAGCGAGGTCGTACTTGGACTTCGCCGGGTCGAGGATGTCGCCCGTGTAGCAGATCGCCGCCTCGCAGAGAGCGCCGGACTCCAGCACGGCGTCCATGGCCACGCGCATGTTCTCGACCCAGTTCAGCGAGTCGAACACGCGGAAGAGATCCACGCCGCCTTCGGCGGCCTGGGCCACGAAGTAGCGCACCACGTTGTCGGGGTAGTTCGTGTAGCCGACCGCGTTGGAGGAGCGCAGCAGCATCTGGAGGAGGATGTTCGGGACCCGCTCACGCAGAGCGGCGAGCCGGTTCCAGGGATCCTCCTTGAGGAAGCGCATGGCGACGTCGAAGGTGGCCCCGCCCCAGCACTCGAGCGATAGGAGCCCGTGCATCTGCCTGGCGTACATCGGGGCGATGCGCAGCAGGTCGTACGTGCGCACGCGGGTGGCCACGAGCGACTGGTGGGCATCGCGGAAGCTCGTGTCGGTGAGAAGCAGCCGCTGCTCGTCTCGCATCCAGCGCGCGAAGCCCTCCGGACCAAGCTCGGTCAGGAGACCGCGCGTACCCGGCTCGAGGTCGGAGCGGTAGGGCACATCGGGGATCGGCGCCGGACCGAGCGGGCCGGGATCGGAGTGTCCGCTCACCTCCGGGTTGCCGTTGACCAGCACGTCCCCCACGAAGTCGAGCAGGCGGGTGGCCCGGTCGCGGGGCTTCTCGAGATCGAAGAGCTCGGGGGTCTCATCGACGAAGCGCGTGGTCACGTCGCTCGCCAGGAAGCGCGGGTGCGCGATCAGCCCCTCGAGGAAAAGCATGTTGGTCTTGACCCCGTGGATGCGGAACTCGCGCAGCGCGCGGTCCATGCGGGCGACCGCCTCCTCGGGAGTCGGCGCCCACGCCGTGATCTTCTCGAGCAGCGAGTCATAGAACGGCGTCACTACAGCGCCGGCGTAGGCCGTGCCGCCGTCGAGCCGGACGCCGAAGCCCGTCGCCTCCCGATAGGTGGTGATGCGGCCGTAGTCGGGGGCGAACTCGTTCTCGGGATCCTCCGTGGTCACACGGCACTGCAGCGCATGTCCGTTTAACCGGATCGCGTCCTGCGCCGGCACGCCGCTCTCGGGCGTGCCGATGGAGGCGCCCTCGGCGATGCGGATCTGGGCCTTCACCAGGTCCACCCCGGTGACCATCTCGGTCACGGTGTGCTCCACCTGGATCCGTGGGTTCACCTCGATGAAGAAGAAGTCTCCGCTGTCGACGTCCTGCAGGAACTCCACCGTGCCCGCGTTGCGGTAGCCCGCCTCGCGGGCGAGGCGCACGGCGGCTGCGCAGAGCTCATCCCGTGTATCAGGGTCGAGCGCCGCCGCCGGCGCCCGCTCCACGACCTTCTGGTGGCGACGCTGCACCGTGCAGTCGCGCTCGTAGAGGTGCACCACCTCGCCCGCCTCGTCACCCAGGATCTGGACCTCGAGGTGGCGCGCCCGCTCGACCAGGCGCTCGAGGAAGACGTCGTCGCGACCGAAGGAGGCACCCGCCTCCCGGCGCGCCGCGCCGACCTGCTCGGCGAGACTGGCCGGGTCCTCGACCATGCGCATGCCGCGCCCGCCACCCCCCCAGCTCGCCTTGACCATGAGCGGATAGCCCACCTCCTCGGCGAGCCGCTCGACCTCGCCGGCGTCGTCGGACAGGACCGCCGTGGCCGGCATGACGGGCACCTCCGCCCGCTCGGCGAGCTTGCGAGCCGACACCTTGTCGCCCAGGCTCTCCATGACGGCGACAGGAGGGCCGATCCACACCATCCCCTCGCGCTCGCAGGCCGCGGCGAGCTCGGGGTCCTCGGCCAGGAAGCCGTAGCCCGGGTGGATGGCGTCGGCGCCCGCGTCAACCGCCACCTGCACGATCTCGTCGATGCCCAGATACGCCCGCACCGGCTCCTGGCTCTGACCGACGATGTAGGCCTCGTCCGCCTTGAACCGATGGAGCGCGAAGCGGTCCTCGTGAGAGTAGATCGCGACGGTGCGCAGGCCGAGCTCGGTGGCGGCGCGGAAGATACGGATCGCGATCTCGCTCCGGTTCGCCACCAGAAGCTTGCGAATCCTCCTCTCCATCGGACGAGGATACCCGCGGCCGAGGGACGCCACAGTGCCCACCGCGACCTACCGGTCGCCCGCCGCCGGACGCCGGCGCCGCAGGAGTCATCCGAACCGCACCGAAATACCGTGCGTGCCGCGGACGAGCTCTGACCAAGCGACCGCTGGTCACGGAGGCGAGGGGCGCACCGTCCTCGTGATCGGCGACGGGGACCTCAGCGAGGAGACGGCGCGTGCGGTGGAGGCCTCCGGCGCCCGGGTCTCGCGGCTGTGCGAGCCGAACGAGAGCGACGTGCGGGAGGTGCTCGACGGCGGCGTCGACTCGGTCGCCGTCGTAGCGCGGGCGGACGCAATCGTGCTCCGGATGGCGTTGATGGTCCGTTCGGTCTCCGCCGACGTTCCGCTCCTGCTCACGATCTTCGATGCCACGATGGCTCACGAGGTGGCCCGCGAATGGCCCGACACCCGTGTTACGTCGCTCGCGGACATCGTCGCCCCCTCGCTCGCGGGCCCTTGCATCGACAGGCGCTTCACCGGCGTCAGCGTGGACGACGGTCACGCGGTGGCACTCGTCGAGACCGACGGCGATGTCCGCGAGCAGGAGATCGCCCCGCGCAAGGCGCGCCGCCTCCAGGCGTTCGCCCGCGATCTCCTGACGCCGTATGACAAGAGCGCGGGGCTGCTGCTGTTCGGCTCGCTCGGACTGCTCGCGGTGCTCGCGCTCGAGACGGTCACGGCGGTTTTCGTGCTGGACCAGCCGCTAGTCGACGCCACCTACGGGTCGGCGAAGACCCTGGTGACCGTCGACCCCAACCCCGAGGTGGCGTCGGGGCCGGGCTGGTACAAGCTGTTCACCTCGGCCACGATGCTCGTCGCGCTCGTGCTGGCCGCCGGCTTTACGGCAGGGCTCATCAACCGGGTGATCGCCCAGCGCCTCACCGGCCTGTTCGGGCGGCGTGCCGTGCCTCGCCGGAACCACGTGGTGGTGGTCGGACTCGGCCAGGTCGGCCTGCGCCTGTGCCTGCTGCTGCGTGAGTGCGGGATTCCCGTGGTTGCCGTCGAGCAGGAGGGAGAGGGCGAGAACGTGGGCCGGGCGAAGGCGCTTGGTCTCCCAGTGGTCCTGGGCCGCGGCGCCGACCAGTCGGTGCTGTCGCGACTATCGCTCCAGAACGCGACCGCCGTGGCCGCGGTCACCGCCAACGACCTCGAGAACATCTCCGTGGCCATGACTGCCCGCGCGGTCTACGACCAGGTGCACGTGGTGCTGCGCGTGGGCGACGGCGAGGTCGCGAGCGAGACGCGCTCGCTCCTGGCGCTCGGCCTCGTCCGCGACGTGCACAGAATCGCGGCCGCGATGCTGGCGGCCATGGCACTGGGACGCGAGGCCGAGAGCGTCGTCTGCCTCGGCGACGATGCGCACCTGCGCTTTCCCGACGGCCGCGTCGAGCGCTCGGAGCTCGACACGTTGGAGGGATCCGGGGGATGACATCGCGGGCCGGCAGCACCTACTCCGCCGCCACGGCGACCCCGCCCCGGCGGGGGTCACCGCCGCCGCTGAGCGCGCCGGTCTCCGCGTCGCGCACCACGGCCTGCACTCCGCCGAAGTAGAGGTTGCGTTCGGGGAAGGGGCGCAGCCGCCAGCCCGAAGCCTCCAGCGAGCTGAGCGCGGCCGGGTCCACGCCGGGCTCTGAGTCCACCAGGTCACCCTCCACGTGCAGGCGTGGCGCGTCCACGGCTTCCTGCGCGGCCAGACCGCCGTCGATCACCCCGGCCACCGTCTGCACGATGGCCGAACGGATCCGGTTGGAGCCGGCCGAGCCCAGTGCGATCTCGGGGAGCCCGTCGCGAAGCACCACGGTCGGAGCCATCATGCTGGGAACCCGTGTGCCCGCGGGGTGGCGGTGAAAGCCGTGGGGGTTGAGGTCCTCCTCGCCCAGCATGTTGTTCAGGTGCACACCGGTATCCGGCACGACCACCCCCGAGCACGAGCCATTGGAGCAGGTGACCGCCGCGCACGCGCCATCGCCGTCCATTACCGAGATGTGCGTGGTGGACCCCAGCCGGGAGGCGATATCGCCCGCGACGCCGTCGAGCACGTCGGAGGCCAGGAAGCGGCGTGCGTAGTCCTCGCTCGAGAGGCCCTCGAGGAACTCCTCGTCGCGGGCACGGTTGGTGGAGGCGATCACCTCCGCGAGCGCGATGGTGTCGCCCGGGCGGTCGATGCGCTCGAGCAGCTCGAGAGCATCGGCGATCAGGATCCCGCCCGAGGAGGGCGGCGGATTGGTGAGTACCTCCCGCCCGCGGAAGCGCGCCGAGGCGGGCCGGCGCTCGAGCACCCCGTAGGCGGCCAGGTCCTCGCACGTGAGCAGGCCACCCCGCTCGAGCACCCACTCGCTGATCGATCGCGCCACGTCGCCGGTGTAGAGAAAGCCCGGTCCTTCGCTGCCCAGGCGCTCGAGCAGATCGCCCAGCTGCGACCAACGGAGAGTCTCGCCCTCACGCAGCGGCCGGCCCTCGGGCGCGTAGATCGCCGCCGCCTCCGGGGTAGAGCGCATGATCGGCGCGAGCACCTCGAACAGGAAGGCCTGCGCCGCGGTGATCTCCACGCCCTCCCTCGCTGCACGGGCGGGCGCGGCGGTGAGCTGTGAGAGGTCGAGGGTGCCGAAGCGCCGCAGCGCCTCGACAAGGCCGGCAGGGTTGCCGTAGGCCCCGCACGAGGAGGGGCCGCAGTTGAACCGCTGCACGGCTCCTGCGGCGAACTCCACGTCGATCGGCACGAGCGGCGCCGGATCCGGATGGTCGATGCCCCGGCCGGGGGCCGCCACGAAGAAGTCGAGCAGGTGGCTCTCCCCGCCGGCGTGCACGAGCATGAAGCCGCCGGCGCCCGGCCCTGTGAGCGGCGATTCGCTCACGAAGGACATGAGCACGGCGGCCACCGCGGCATCGACCGCGTTGCCTCCCTCACCCAGCACCCGCGCGCCCGCCTCGGCGGTGAGCGGATGCCCGGCTGCCACGACCCCTCTCATCGAGCGCGCAGTCTCTCAACCGGGGACCCCGACCCTCGTTACCATCGTGGCATGGGCTCTCGAACCGGGTTGACAGCAATCCCCGCGCCCAAGGCACCGGAGGAGATTGCCGACTACCTGGAGAAGATCTTCGAGTCCACCGAGAACGTGACGGACGAGCTCGTGAAGCTCGGCCTCGACGAATGCAACGAGGTAGGCCCGCCGGCAGAGCAGCCGGACGCGTCATAGATCGACTCGAGCAGGCGCTCGGTTAGATCAAGTCCGCCGCGGGTAGTGGTTCGTCTGTCAATCAACAGGAGGAGAGCCGGTGAGGGAAACGCCGATCGTTGCGACCCAGAAGTACGTGCAGGGAGTCACTTGGCCCGTGAGTAAAGAGGACCTTCTTACCATCATGGAGCGCAACGGCGCCCCCGCCGACGTGCTCCAGGCGCTGAACACTGCCCCCAAGCCGCGGTTCACCGGCCCCAGCGAGGTCACCTCGGCGTTGTGGGGCGTCGTCTGATCGAGGCGACGGCTGCCGGCTGAATCCGGCTACCGAACGCCCACCGTTCGGAAATCGCGCTCAGCGGCGCGGCAGGAATTCGGGCACGTCGAAATCGGTCAGGCTTCCCGAAGGGACCATGCGCTCGCGTCGGGGCGCACGGGTGATCCGCGGCTCGGCGTCCGCGCTCTCGGGCACGCTCGTGCGCGAGCGCTCACGCGGAACGGCCCTGGGGGCCGGCGTGGAGCCGAAGCCCGTGGCCACCACGGTGATCCACACCTCGTCGACGAGCTTCTCGTCCACCATCGCGCCAAAGATGATGTTGGCGTCGGGATGGGCTGCCTCGGCCACCGCCTTGGCGGCCTCGTTGACCTCCCACAGGGACAGGTCGGGTCCGCCGGTGATCGACAGAAGGATCGACTGCGCACCTTCGACCGAGGTCTCCAGCAGCGGGGACTCGACCGCGCGCGACGCGGCATCCATCGCACGGTTCTCGCCAGTGCCCATGCCGATGCCCAGCAGCGCGTTGCCCGCCTCGGACATGATCGTGCGCACGTCGGCGAAGTCGAGGTTGATCAGCCCCGGCAGCGTGATCAGGTCCGATACACCCTGCACGCCCTGGCGCAGAACGTCGTCGGCCACCCGGAAGGCCTCCACCATCGAGGTCTTCTTGTCGAGCACCGTGAGCAGGCGCGAGTTGGGAATCGTGATGAGCGTGTCCACCTCGGCGGCCAGCTCCTCCACGCCCGCCTCGGCCTGGGCGCCGCGCCGAACCCCCTCGAAGGAGAAGGGCTTGGTCACGATGCCGACCGTCAGCGCGCCCACCTCGCGGGAGATGCGGGCCACCACGGGAGCCGCGCCCGTGCCCGTCCCGCCACCGGACCCCGCGGCGATGAACACCATGTCGGCGCCCTTGAGCAGGCTTTTCAGCTCGTCGTATGACTCCACGGCGGACTGATGGCCGAGCGAGGGGTCGGCACCCGAGCCGAGGCCGCGGGTGGAGGTGTGACCGATGTGCACGCGCGTGTCGGCGGCCGACTGCTCGAGCGACTGGACGTCGGTGTTGACGGCGATGAACTCCACGCCCTCGACTTGGGCCTCGATCATCCGGTTGACGGCGTTGACGCCCGCGCCGCCCACGCCGACGACCCGCAGCACGGGGTCGTGCTGCGGGGCAGCGGCGGGCTGGTGGATCGGCTCGCGTACCTCGTAGCGGGATGGCTCGGGAGCGCGCCCCAAGACGTTCTCGGGGATGTCCGGGGAGAACACCGACCGCAGACGCTCCTCCGGCGTCGGCACACCCTCGTAGCGGCTGCGAGCAGGTGGCCGCGGAGGATCGGGCCGCGCCTCGGGCTCACGCGGGCGGAGCTCTGAGCGGCCTGCACCCTCGATCGGAGGGGCGGGGGCCGCTCGCTCCACTGGCTCGCGGCGCACGTCTTCGGCCTCGCGCGGCTCGTCGCCGACCCCGTCGGCGTCCGTGTTGCGAAACAGGGCCGCCAGGGGGCCCTCCCGCATGCTCGCCCGCTTACCGCTTGCCATTTGAGAGCACCTCCTTAGCCAGCTGGCGGTAGGCGTAGGCCGCCTTGCCGTCTGGGTCGTACTTGAGCACGGACATTCCCTTTACCGGCGCCTCGGCGAAGCGCACCGTCTTCGCGATCCGGGAAGCGAAGACGCGGTCCCCGAAGTTCTCCTCGAGCAGCTCGATCGCCTCCTTGGCGTGAACTGTGCGGCTGTCTACGAGCGTGGGGAGGATGCCCTCTATCTCGACTTCCGGGTTGAGGTTCTCACGGATCATCGAGAGGGTGTTCTGGAGCTGCACCAGTCCCCGCATGGACAGATACTCGCACTGGACGGGGACGATTACCTTGTCGGCGGCCGCCAAGGCGTTGATCGTGAGCAGTCCGAGGCTCGGAGGGGTGTCGATGCAGATGAAGTCGTAGTCCTCGAGGACCGGCTTGATCGCCTTCTCCAGCGAGCGCTCACGGCCGATCTTGGTCGACATCGCGATCTCGGCGCCGGCGAGGTCGATGGACGCGCAGGCCACGTCGACCTCGCGCTTGCGGATCACCTCGCGGATGGACATGTCGTGCACGAGCACGTCGTACATCGACACCTCGAGGGTGTCCGGATCGATGCCCTGGCTCATGGTCAGGTTGCCCTGAGGGTCCAAGTCGATGCATAGGCATCGATGACCGCTCTCGACGAACGCCGCAGCCAGATTGAGCGTGGTCGTGGTCTTGGCGACGCCACCCTTCTGGTTGGTGAACGCGATGACCTTGGCCTTGGGCGTCACGGATGCCTCCGGTTCAGCGTGCGGGGAGTTTGGCTTTGCCATTACGGAGTGCCTATTCGCACGCATGGGTGGAACTCCTCCCATCGGGACCCACCTCCCTACCCTCCTGAAGGTGAAGGGCGTCCTCGACAAGCGGCTCGTCTACGTGACCGGCAAGGGGGGCGTGGGAAAGACGACCGTAGCCGCGGCGCTCGGGCTGGCCGCCGCGCGGGCCGGCAAGCGCACCGTGATCTGTGAGGTGGCCGAGCAGGAGCGCATCTCAGAGGCCTTCGGCCACGGGGCCACCGGCTTCAACGAGACCGAGGTGGCCGACAACCTGCACGCATTCTCCATCGATCCCGAGAAGGCCAAGAAGGAATGGCTGCACCATCAGCTACGGTCGGAGACGCTGGCCGGTCTCCTCGGGCAGAGCAGCATCTTTCAGCTCCTGACCGCGGCCGCTCCGGGCCTGGCCGAGCTGCTCACGATGGGCAAGATCTGGGAGCTCGCGCAGCTGCAGCGCCGCACTGCGAAGGCCGCTCCCTACGACCTGGTGATAGTCGACGCGCCCGCCACCGGCCACGGCCTGGCGCTGCTGCGCGCCCCTCGCACCTTCGCTGATATCGCCCGGGTGGGGCCGATCCGTCACCACGCGCAAACGATCCACTCCTTCACCACCGATGCAGCGGTGACCGGCGTGGTCGCGGTGGCTCTGGCGGAGGAGATGCCGGTCAACGAGACGATCGACCTGGAGGAGCGACTGACGGCGGACATGGGCATGCGCCTGTCGGGGGTGCTGGTCAACGGCGTGATGCCGCAGAGGTTCTCTGGCGCCCAAGCGAACGCGATGGCCGCCGCGGAGGGGGCAGGGAGTCCGGCCGCGCGGGAGGCGCTCACCGCGGCGCTGCGTGCCCACCAGCGCACGCTCTGCCAGCGTTCGCAGGTGGCGCGGCTCAAGCGCGGAGTACAGGCGCCGGTCTCCACACTGCCCTTCGTGCTCACCCCGGAAATGGCCCTCGAGGACCTCGAAAGCCTGTCCGTCGAACTGGAGCGCAAGCTGTGACCCCGCGTGCCTCGACCGGAGTCGGTGATCTGATCGCCCGCAAGCAGGTGGTCATCTGCGCGGGTTCGGGCGGAGTCGGCAAGACCACCGTATCCGCGGCGATCGCCGCCGGCGTAGCCGCGCAGGGCAAGAAGGCCGCCGTTCTCACCATCGACCCGGCCAAGCGCCTGGCCAACTCCCTGGGTCTGCCGGAGCTGGGCAACGAGGAGCGCCGGGTGGACATCCATGCGGACGGGGAGCTGTGGGCGATGATGCTCGACGCCAAGCGCACCTTCGACGACATCGTCGACACCTACTCGCCCGACGAGGAGACCCGCCGGGCGGTGCTCGACAACCCCATCTACCGTCAGCTGTCGGACGCCGTGGCGGGATCTCAGGAGTACATGGCGATGGAGAAGCTGCACGAGCTGCATCAGGAGGGCAACTACGACCTGCTGGTGCTCGACACGCCGCCCACTCGCAACGCCCTGGACTTCCTCGATGCGCCGCGCCGCCTGGCGCGCTTCATCGACTCGCGCTCGCTCAGCTTCTTCCGGGCCTCCGGCAGGGCTGGCCTGGGCATCATGGGACGCGGCACCGGCGCGCTCTTCTCGGCGATGAGGAAGGCCACCGGGCTCGACCTGCTCAGGGATCTCGCAGAGTTCTTCCACTCCTTCGGCCACATGACCGAGGGACTGCGCGAACGGGCCGAGCGGGTCGACGCGCTGCTCTGCGACAGCCGCACCACCTTCCTGCTGGTCACCTCCCCGCGCTCCGCCGCAATCGCGGAGGCAGGGCACTTCCACCGCAAGCTGCAGTCGGAGGGCCTGCCCTTCGGGGGGGTGATCGTGAACCGGATGCGCGAGCCGGTGGGCGCCAAGCCAAGCGCCAAGCTCGCGGCCGAGCTGGCGGAGATGACCGACGAGAAGCTGGCCGCCGCGGTGTCGCGCAACCTGGAGGAGCACCGGCTCCTGGCCGAGCGCGACGCGGTCAACGTGGAGCGCCTGCGAGAGCGGCTGGGGCACAAGCCGATCCTCACCGTGCCGGAGCTGAGCGGCGACGTGCACGACCTGGCCGGCTTGGAAGAGCTGAACGCCCACCTCTTCGCACCCGGAGCGCGGCTGAAGGACTCCTGAGTTGGTGTGCTTTCTCGTCGGTATCCGACCAAGAAGCGCCCCAAGATGGCATGGCGGTTTCCCACCGGCTGCACCCGTCCTGGCGACAGCGGCAGCCCGCTGGTCGGCTACGTCGGCTACGTCGGCTACGTCGGCTACGTCGGCTACGTCGGCTACGTCGGCTACGTCGGCTACGTCGGCTACGTCGGCTACGTCGGCTACGTCGGCTACGTCGGCTACGGGATCATCCGGGGGAGCCGGGCTCCCGAGCCAGCCTGGCTATTAGACAGGCGCCGACCAGAACGCCGGATCGTCGAGCTCCCCGCCCTCGACACCCTCGCCCTCCTCGACGGCCTCGCCCTGCTCGAGCGCCTCGATCTCCGCGGGGACGGGCTCGGCTGCGACCTGGGCCACGGGAGCCTGGCGCGTGTCCCGGGCGCGGATCTCGAATGGCTCGGGCTGCTCGAGCAGCAGCTCCTCGGCCACGCTTCGCAGGTCGGCCGCCAGGTAGCCGCAGAGCACGTCGCGAAGCAGCGCGCGCAGGTGGCGCTCGGTCTCGTCGACCAGAGTGCGAGGAGAGTGCGGGCCGACCGCCTCCAAGTAGTCGTCGTCGGGACCGTCACCCATCACGAAGCGCTCGAGCACCTGGGCGAGCTCCAAGCGCCTCTGCACCCGCTTGCGCTCACCCTCCTCGGCGCACAGCACGGCCACGCTGAGGGCCAGGCTCGATCGCCCCGTCTCCGCGCCGGCCTCGAGCAGAGCGCGCAGCCCGAGCAGGTAATCGGACAGCGCCTCGGCCTCGAATCGCCGGCCGCACCCCATCTCGAAGCGTGAGAGAGCCCACGCTACCGCGCCCCCGTGGGTTGACCTGGCGATCGCCGCAAGGAACTGGCTCAGCTCCTGATCCTCGCCCTCCACGAGGATCCACGGCTCGCCACGCGCGGCCCCGGTTGCCTCGATCTCGAAGGGCTGCCAGCGCCCGTCGCCGCTGCGGCGCCAGGCCAGCGCGGCCAGCGCCACGCCACCGGGCTTCCAGAGCCGCAGCCCGGTCAGGAGGCGTCGAAAGTGCGAGGGGGCCTCGGCGGCCGGCACGGGGTCGTCGGGTGCGACCTCCATCGAGAGCATCAGCAGCGCGTTGGGGCGTGAGCGCTCGACTCCCGACGCGGGGTCGGCGGGGTCGCCCCAGACCGCCTCCTCGGGGGCGTCGGTCGTTTCGCCGCGGACGATGCTCAGGCCCTCGCCGAGGTCCACCCGTTCGGCCTCGAGCTCCAGGCCGTAGATCGGAACCAGCACGGTGGCCGGCCGGCTCTTCTCGAACAGCGTGCGCTCGACCTCGCCGTACACGCGCTCGAAGCGCTCCTCGGGAAAGGTGAAGTCGGTCAGATCCTCGTAGAGGCGCTCGAGCATGGCACCGAGGGCAGGTTCGGCCTCCGCGCCGCGCAGCCCGTTGAGGCGCAGGTACGCGGCTGCCCCGCTGCCCAACGCGTGAGCGGCGGGCAGGCAGCTCTCCAGCATGCGCAGTCGAGCCCAGCGGTCGGCGATGAACTTCTGGGTGAGCGGACGGTAGTGGTAGAGCGTGGGACCCGCGCGCCCGTTGCCCTCGTCGAGCTCGAACTCCAGCTCGGCGCCTGCGCTCTGGTCGTCGCGCAAGAGCCGGGCGGATTCGAGCGCAAAGGCCCTGAGCGCGTCGTGGAGTGCGCGATTTCGCATAGGGCGCGATTTCGCCGCGAGCGCGACGGCTCCTGCAAGGCTCGGCCGGGGCGGCGGAGCGTCAGGCGGCGACCGGAGCGGCCGGCTCCGAACGGGCCCTCAGCCACTCCCTGCCGTAGGAGCGCATGTCCTCGATCAACGGAAGCAGCGCCTGACCCTTCTCGGTGAGCGAGTACTCGACGCGCGGGGGGACCTCGGGGAAGGTGTGGCGCTCGACGACTCCCTCCTCTTCAAGTGCACGCAGCCTCAGCGAGAGCGTGCGGGGGGAGATGCCGGCGAGCGAACGCTCGAGCTCACAGAATCGAGTGCGGCCGGCCGCGAGATCGCGGATCACGAGAATGGTCCATTTCCCACAGATGATGTCGGCCGTCGCGCAGACTGGACAGGTCTCGTTCACGACTCGCGCTGGAGTGGCCACAGAGCCCAGTCTAACGCAAAGCTTCACGAACTGAAGCGTGGCCGGACGGCTCGCACGCCCCCCGGCCCCCGCTCAGTTTCGTGCGATCTTCTCAGCCGCTGAGGTTGCCCAGCAGTCCCCCGCCGCCGCTGGTCGCTGTCATAACCGGACGGCCCTCGCTCGGCTGCACGAGCACCCAGCCCGCGCCCTGAAAGGACATCTGAAGCGACTCGCCCGAGCCCCGGCCGATCAGGTTCTTCAGCTTCACGTCGGTCTTGATGGAAGTGCTCACGCCGCTGGACCAGGTGATGGCCGCCTGCGGGTCCGCGAACGTGGGAGCATCGCCGGTGTTCAGCAGCACGGGGGGCCCGTCGGAGATGATCGCGACCCATCCGCTGCCTTGGAGCGACATGTTGAACAGACCGCCTGCCATCATGCCCGCGGCGCCTCCAGAGACCTTCTGGATGTCCCAGTCGATGCCCGCGTCGAAGGCCAGCACGTTGGCGCCATTGCACGTGACGGCGTCGTTCTCGAGCTTGATCAGGTGGATGTCCTGCGCCGTGTCGGCCAGGAACACCTCGCCGGTGCCGGTGATCTTCATCAGGCTCGTGCCCTCGCCCGATACCGCCTTCTTGAGCATCCTGCCCATACCGCCCGTGCCGGCGTGCTCGAAGGTCACCTCGCCCTGATAGGCGACCATCGACCCCAGCTTGGCCTGCACCGTCACGGCGTTCAGCCGGACCTTCAGCAGCTTCGAGTTCTGAAGCGCGAACGACTCCTGTGACTGTGTCTCCTGGTACTCCCCGAGCGTGCTTTGCACCACTCCTCCTTCTGTTTCGGCGGTGTGCGGTCGCCGCCAACTCTCCGGGTTCAACCGCCTCCCGTCAAGTTGAGCCTTTCCCCAAGGTGCAACGCGCCAGGGGCGGCTAACGGCTAGCCTCGCCCGGGTGAAGCGCCCCCTCGCCCTCACGGCCGCCCTGCTCGCCCTCGCAGGGGTCGTTCCCGGGGCCGCGCTCGCGGCCGATCCGATCATGCCGCTCGAAGACGTGCGCCCGGGGATGCGGTGCACCGCGCTCTCGGTCGTGCGTGGCACCCAGATCAGCCGCTTCGACGCCGAGGTGATCGACGTGATCCGGGGCGATCCGGCCTCGTCGGGACCGCGGATCCTCTTCCGGGTGTCAGGTCCGGCGGTCGACGCCACCGGTGTCGGCCCCGGGTTCTCCGGCTCACCGATCTTCTGCCCGGACGCCAGCGGCGTCACGCGCAACGCGGGGGCCATATCCGAGGGCTTGGGCGACTACGGCAACAAGGTGGGCCTCGCCACCCCGATCGAGCTGATCCTCGGTGAGCGCCCGGAGGCTCCGCAGGCGGCCCGCAGCGCGCCCGGCCTGCTGCGCCGAGCGCGGCGGCTGTCGACTCCGCTCACGGTGTCCGGTCTCTCTCCTCCGATGCGAAGCCTGGTCACCCAGGCGGCGCGCCGGGCCGGCCGGCCCGTGCTGGCGGCCCCCTCCGGTCCCTTCCTGGGCTTTCCAGTACAGGATCTGCGCCCCGGCGCAGCAGTGTCCACGGGCCTGTCCAGTGGAGACATCGGCCTCGGCGCCATCGGCACCGTGGCATACCGGGACGGCTCCGCGGTATGGGCCTTCGGGCATCCGCTCGACGGCCTCGGGGCGCGGGCGCTGCTGCTTCAGGACGCCTACGTCTACACGGTGGTCAACAATCCCGTCGGCGCCGAGGGCATCTCCACCTACAAGCTCGCCGTACCTGGGCACACCGTCGGCACGCTCACCAACGACACGCTCAACGCCGTGATCGGCCGCGTGGGGCCCGCCCCCCGCACCATCCCCGTGAAGGTGACCGTCCGCGACAACAGGGGCCGCAGCCGAACGCTGCGCAGCCAGGTGACCGACGAGCGCGCCCTCGAGCTGGGCTCTTCCCTCGAGCTGGTCGGGACCCTGTCTCTCGGCCAGGCGCTGATCGAGGTCGTGGGCGCCGAGCCGCCCCGGCTCTCCACCTCCATGTGCTTGCGCATCCGCGTCCGCGAGCGCGAGCGCCCGCTTGGCTTCTGCAACGACTACCTGGAGTCGGGCGGGCCATTCGACGACCTCTCCGCCGCCCTGCTGCTCGTAGATGCCTTCAAGTTCGGCAAGCTCACCCCACTGTCAGTCTCGGTGAGCGCGCGCGTTCGCCCGCCCGCGCCCGAGGCGTTTCTCCTACGGGCGCAGACGAGGGAGTCGGCGCGGGCGGGCGAGCGCATTCCCATCCGCCTCTCGCTCAGGCGAAGCCGCGGATCCAAGTTCTCGCGCACCTTCACCTACGAGGTGCCGGAGGAGACCCGTCCCGGCGACCGAGTGCTCAGGCTGCGCGGCACCGATCCGGGGTCCCTGCTGGGAGGTGGTGGGGATCTCCTCGACCTGTTCTTCGACGAGTTCGACGGAAGCGGCGAGGAGGCCGGTCCTCGATCGATCGACGCCCTCGCCGAGGCCATCGCCGCCTTCAAGCGCCCCGATGGCCTTCATGCGACCTTCGCGCGCAAGGGACGCGGGCCCGTGGTGCTGCCCACCCCGCGCCTGCTCCTGCGCGGCAGCGCGCGAGTCCCGATACGCGTGGCCGAGCTCCCGGTGCACCGGGCCGATTAAGCGGGGTCAGGCCACGGCGGGGTCGGCCGCGAAGACCTGGTCCACCGAGGTCGAGCGTTGCCCGCCCGACGCCACCAGCAGCTTGAAGTCGTGCGGGTGCGTCGCGGCCTTGAGCGCGTCCTCCATCGAAACCAGGCCGGCCTCGACGTGTGCGCGAAGGGCCTGGTCGAAGGTCTGCATCCCGTAGTAGCCGCCCTCGGCGATCACCTCGGGGAGCTTGCCGGTCTCGCTGGGGTTCATGATCATGTCCCGTACCCGGCCGGTCATCCTGAGGATCTCGCAGGTGGCCACACGCCCCTGGCCGTCCGGGGTACGCACCAGCCGTTGGGAGATGACCCCCCTGAGCGTGCCTCCGAGCATGGCGCGCGCCTGGCGCTGCTCGGCCTCGGGGAAGAAGTCGATGATGCGGTTCACCGTCTCGGCAGCGTCGACGCTGTGCACGGTCGACAGCACGAGGTGTCCGGTCTCGGCCGCTGACAGCGCTGTGCGCACAGTCTCCTCGTCGCGCATCTCACCGACGAGGATCACGTCCGGATCCTGGCGCAGGACCCGGCGCAGGGCCTTCTTGAACGAGCCGGTGTCCTCGCCGACCTCGCGCTGATTGATGATCGAGAGCTTGTCCTTGTGCAGGAACTCGACCGGATCCTCGATCGTCACGATGTGCTTGGACGAGGTGGTGTTGATCCGGTCGATGATCGCCGCCAGCGTGGTCGACTTTCCCGACCCGGTGGTGCCCGTGAGCAGGATCACGCCGCGCTCCTCGTCGGCCAGGTCGTTGATCACCGGCGGCAGCAGCAGCTCCTCGACGGTCTTGATCGAGAAGGGGATCGCCCGGCAGACGAGCGAGGTGGATCCACGCTGCCTGAAGGCGTTCACGCGGAAGCGGGCGAGGCCCCGGATCATGTAGGAGAAGTCGACCTCGTTCTCTTCCTCGAACTCGCGCAGCTTGGCGGCGTCTTGCAGCATTGCCCGGAAGGTGGCGTCCGTGGCCTCGGGCGTCAGCACCTCGGAGTCGGGAATCGGCTCGAGCTTGCCCTGGCGCCGGATCAGCGGGCGGGCAGGAACCTTCAGGTGCAGGTCGGAGCCTTGGATTTCGATGACACGACGAAGGGCTCCCTCGAAATCGAACATGCACTCTGGATCGGCATCGCGACCGAATGCTTGAGCGCTAGGTGGCCGCCGTCAGCAGCTCGAAACTGCCCCACGTGGTGCGCAGGCGCAGGGGGCGTTCGAGGCTACGAAAGCCGGCGGCCTCGATCATCGTGGGCAGGCGCCCTGCGGGATGGTCGGCCGTGTTCGAGATCCCGTCGGACACCTGAAGGCCGGCGAACAACAAGCGCATCAGCGGATCGTGGGAGCGGCCGAAGTCGGCCACGTGGAGCCGCCCGCCGCGACGCAGGACACGCCGGGCCTCGGCGAGCGCCGCCCGCTTGACCGGCGGATCGAGATGGTGCAGGACCAGGGAGGCGACCACGCGGTCGAAGCAGCCGTCGGCGAAGGGCAGCGCATCGGCCAGGCCCTCGACGAAATGGATTCCCTCGGATCCCTCCTTGCCGCCGGCGATCTCGAGGATCTCGGCGTGACCGTCGATCCCGGTGATCCGCGTCCGGCCCGCCGCCCGGGCCATCGCTATCGCGAGCGTCCCGGTGCCGCAGCCCAGATCGAGGACGTCGCGCGGGTCGCCGCTCAGCACGTCGCGCACGAGCCGCGGCCGCCACAGTCCTTCGCGCATGGTGATCGCGATCGAACGGTCGTAGAGCGAGGTGGGAAGAAACCGGCCGCTGGCCGGTACGTAGCGGCTTTCCTTCGCGCGGGGTGGGCTCGCGGGGGCCATGGGTGGACGGCCACCTTACGCTCGCGCTACGGTCACCGTCGTGAGTTCACCAGCCACGGAGTCAGAGCACGTATGAGATACCGGCAGATCACTCTGGCGGCACTGGTCGCCACCACCGCCGCGCTCGCCGCACCCGGCGCCCCCGCCGCGGGCGGGAATTCGCCATCGGCCAGCGCGTCTGACAGGGATTGCTCGGACTTCCGGACTCAGCGAGAGGCGCAGGACTACTTCCTACGCTTGGGCGGGCCAGGATCTGACCCCGACCGCCTGGACGGCGACGGCGACGGCTCCGCGTGCGACTCGCTGCCCTGCCCCTGCGGCGGTGCGGGCGACGACGGGCAGCGGCGGGCGGAAGCCAAGCGGCGGGCGGCAAAGCGGCGGGCGGCCAGGCGCCGGGCGGCCGAGCGCCGCGAGGCGGAGCGCGAGCGAGCGTTCCGGCGCCGGATCGACCGCGCGCCGGCGCGCGTGATTGACGTGATCGACGGCGACACGGTGAAGGTCAAGGCGGGCGGGCGGTCCTACACGGTGCGAGTCCTCGGCATCGACACCCCGGAGACCCGCAAGCCGGGCACCGCGGTCGAGTGCGGCGGGCGCGAGGCCACCTCCAACACCCTGTCGTTGACCTACACGGCGCCAACCGACAGCGACGGGGACGGACTCCTCGACACCGAGGGCGGCGAGGGCGTCCGCGTAGACCTCACCACGGACCCGACCCAAGACGTGACGGACAAGTTCGGCCGCCTGCTGGCCTATATCGACGTGCCGGCGGGAGCGCGCGGCCCGGAAGCGCCCGGCTATGACCTGGGGCGGTCGGTGATCGGCGCGGGCTACTCGCGCACCTACACCTTCGACAAGCGCGTCCGCCGCTACGCGCGCTACATCGCCGCCGAGGCCGACGCACGCGAAGCCGACCGCGGTGTCTGGGGCCTGTGCGGCGGAGAGTTTCACAGCGAAAGGTGACGGCGACACGTCGCTGAGAGCGCTCGCCAGGATTCACCCGATCAGGCCAGCGTCAGCTGGGTATGCCTCGCGAGGGCGTCGAAGTCCCCATCTAGATGCAGGACCGCAGTGCCTTTTCGAACGGCCACCGCCGCGATGAGGCAGTCCGCCAGCGCCCGAACCGTCTCGCCGCCCTGCCGGCAGACTCGGTACAGCACGGCCGCCGCCTCGTAGTCCCCGGGCCCCTCAACGGGCAGGAAGACGCAGCGCGCGAGCAGGCGGCGGAGTCCGTCGGCATGTGAGGCGTCCCGCGCCCCGGCGAGTAGCTCCATCAGAACCACGTCGGTCGTCGCAAGAGCGTCCGGCTCTCCAAGTAGGCGGTCAACGCGGGCGTCGACCGTGCTCCCGGTGCCGCGAAGGAACTCCACCCAAGCCGAGCTGTCAGCGAGGATCACGTGGGTTCGACGGGGTCGCCCGACCGGATCCCATCGAGGTCCGACGGCCACCCCGAGCCGCGCATGGCTCGCGCCTCGTCCAAGCTGAGAGGCTCTGCGACCAGGCGCCGCAACGCCAGCTCCACTACCTCGCGCTTCGTCCTCAGGCGGTAGATGCGCATGGCGCGGCCGACCAGCTCATCATCCAAGTCGATATTGGTCCGACCCATATACACCAGCATACACCTAGAGGTGTATAGGGGTTGGGCTCGCCCCCTCGGGCGCAGCACTCACCAGAGCGTGCCCGTCCCGTCAAACCGTCTCAGCGCGCGATCCTTGGTGGCGAGGCGCACGCCGGCGATCCTTGCGGTCGCGTAGATCATCCCGTCTGCTGGATCCCCCGGGAAGCCCTCGCGCGCGAGCAGCCCGGCCGCGACCGCGGCGTCGGGGCCGAGCGGCAGGGACCGCACGCCGTCGAGGCTGAGAGCGGAGCGCACCCAGCGTTTCGAATCCCGGTCCAGCTCGATCCTGCCGCGCTCAGCGAGCATCACAACCTCCCAGCAGCTGACCGCGCTGACTCCGACCGAGTCCTCGTCCTCGATCGCCGCCCTGACCGACTCCGACAGCCGATCCGGATCAGACACCCACCACAGCCAAGCGTGGGTGTCGAGCACGATCACGAGAGGTCTGCGTCCCAGTCCTCCCCCAGCGAGGCAATCAGCTCTTTCTCGGAGACCAAATAGGTGACACTGCCGGCGAGCGCCGGCGGACCGTCCATCGGAACGACGCGCGCTACCGCGCGGCCACGCTTGGTGACCGTCAAGGACTGACCGCTTTCGGCGACATCGTCGAGGAGGGCCAGGCAGCGGGCCTTGAACCGGCTGGCGGGAATGCGCTCGTCGCTCATGACTATGGTCACGTTACCATGGTCAGCACAGGCAGCCGTGCCGCTAAGCGCCACGCACGCGAGCGAACATAAGGCGGGAGAAAGCTGTAGGTACAGCTAGGCGACTTCGCGAAGCTTTTGAGCCTCGGCGAGGGACTGCAGCTTCTTCAGCGACTGATTCTCGATCTGACGGATGCGCTCGCGGGTGACGTTGAACGTTCGACCCACCTCGTCGAGGGTCCGGGGGTGCTCGCCGCCCAGTCCATAGCGCAGCTCGAGCACTCGCCGCTCGCGGTAGGAGAGATTCTCCAGCGCCTCGCGCAGGGCCTCCTTGGTCAGGATCTCCGCGGCGCGCTCGTAAGGCGACTCGGCGCGCTCGTCGGCGATGAACTGGCCGAACTCGGACTCCTCCTCGTCACCCACCGGCTTCTCCAGCGAGACCGGAGCCTGCGCGGAGCGCTTGATCGAGTCGACCTCCTCGGGCTCGATGCCCGTGACGGCGGCGATCTCCTCCGGCGTGGGCTCGCGGCCCAACTCGGTGACCAGCTTGCGCTCGGCGCGGCCGATCTTGTTGAGCTTCTCCACCACGTGCACGGGGATGCGGATCGTGCGCGCCTTGTCGGCGAGCGCGCGGGCGATCGCCTGGCGGATCCACCAGGTGGCGTAGGTCGAGAACTTGAAGCCCTTGCGGTAGTCGAACTTCTCGGCCGCGCGCACGAGACCGAGCGTGCCCTCCTGGATCAGGTCGAGGAAGGGAAGGCCCTGGTTGCGGTAGTTCTTGGCGATCGACACGACCAGACGGAGGTTGGACTCCACCATCTTCTGCTTCGCGTCGAGATCGCCGCGCTCGATGGCCTTCGCGAGCGAAACCTCCTCCGCCGCGGTGAGCAGCCGGACCTTGCCGATGTCCTTGAGGAACAGCTGGAGGCTGTCCGTGGTCATATCGGGCTTGAGGTCGATAGTCGCCTTCTTACGGCGCCCGCGCTTGTCGGGCGCCCGCTCGACCTGCTGGGAGGCGGCGAGGGCGGGGTCGATCTCCTCCACAAGCTCGATCTCGGACTTCTCGAGATGCGCGTGGAGATCCTCGATATCGCCCTCGTCGAGTTCCACCTCGGCAAGGGCAATGGCGACCTCGGCGTGCGTGAGCACGCCCGCCTGCTGGCCCTTGGTCATGAGCTGCTTGACCTCTTCGAGCTCTTGGAGTTCAGCTATCGACATACGGAAGTATCTACCTCTAGACGGGCTCCGGGGCGTGCCCCGGGCGATTCAAACAGACGACACAAGCATAACGCTACCCCTTTCCAAGTCAACGAACGGGACCTCGGAAAGAGCACTGCCCACAACGTCGGCTGGAGCGACCATGCCAGGCCACCAGTTCATTCCTTACCCGATAAGAACAAATTCAATACAAGGGGGAGGAAAGGGAAGGGTGCGGTGCGCGCCGGAACAACGTTCCGGCTGCGCTCCTCCCCCAGCGCGGTGCTCGCCGGAACAACGTTGCCGGCTGCGCTCCTCCCCCAGCGCGGTGCTCGCCGGAACAACGTTGCCGCTGCGCTCCTCCCCCAGCGCGGTGCTCGCCGGAACAACGTTGCCGCTGCGCTCCTCCCCAACGCGGTGCTCCTCCCGCCGCCATCCTTCCGCGTGACGGCGGTCTAGACTCTGCCCCGGATGAGCCCCGACGATCCCGGAATGCTGGGGAACCTGCCGCGCTCGCGTCCCGGGCGGCGAAGCGACAAGCGCAGCGGGAGCCCGCGGTCCTCCAGTCCCCGCGTAGCGCCGAAGGCCGAGCCCGAACGGGCGGACGATCGCGTCGGTGACGCCCTGAGGGCCGCCGCCAAAGGAGTGGGCACCGGTTTGCGCGCGGCCAACGGGGTGACCCGCGAGGTGCTGCGGCGCCTCCCTCGTCCGTAGTGGACCCCCTCACAGGGGGGCACCGCCGCCCAAGGACCTCTTAGCCATGCCCGCGCCGGCCGGCGAGAGCCACCGCTCGTTCGCGCGCGCCGTCAAGGACTTCTACTGGAAGGCCTACGAAGACAACCTCACCGGCCTGTCGGGGATGGTGGCCTACAACATGCTGCTGTCGGTGTTCCCGCTCGCCCTCGTCGCTCTGTTCATCGCGGGCCGGGTGCTCGAGAGCAGCAACCTCGAGGCCAGCATCTTCCAGGATCTGCGTCACCTGTTTCCGAGCGCGACCGACGGGACGCTCGACAAGGCCCTCGACCAGGTGCGCGGACGATCCACCTCCTTCGGCGTGTTCGCGCTCCTGGCCAGCATCTACATCGGCTCGTCCTTCTGGGGGGCGCTCGATACCGCGTTCTGCCGCATCTACCACGGGAAGTGCCGCAGCTGGCTCCAGCAGAAGCGCTTCGCGCTGGCGATGCTGGTGGTCGTACTGCTGTTCATGGCCGCAACCGTGGCGGTGCCGACGCTCCAGAGCCTGCTGCTCACCCGCGCGGACGATCTCCCGCTCGGACTGTCGGAGGTGCCCGGCCTGATCTACGGGCTGACCCTGGCCGGCGGCCTGCTGCTCACGTTCGCAATCCTCGGTCTGATCTACACGACGGTTCCAAACCAGCGCGTCCCCTGGCGGGCGATCTGGCCCGGGGCGCTGGGGGCGACGCTCGCGATCGGCGTGGTCGACTACGCGTTTCCCTTTTACCTGTCCTCGGTGTCGACCGCCCGCTTCGGCACGACCTTCGTCTTCATCGTGATCGTGCTGGTCTGGTTCTACGCCCTGGCCGCGATCATCCTCGGCGGCGCGACGATCAACGCCATGCGCCACGAGATCCACGCCACGGGCGAGCTGAGCCTGTCGCGTTACGAGGGTTAACCCGCAAGGGGGAGCCGGGGTGCCCCTCTTGGGTATGCTGCTGGGCGTGGCCGCCCGCACCGACCGTCCGCCACGCTGCGTGATCATCGACGAACACCCTGTCGTGCGCCAGGGCGTGGAGGCGCTCCTGGAGGCCACGTGGCCCGGGGCGGTGGTCGCGTCCACCCGGAACCTGGACGCGGCGCTGAGCGACGGAGCCGGCGCCAACGCCGACATCGTGGTCGTCGATCCCTGGAAGGCGGGCGCCGACGTTGGGGAGCTGGTCAAGCGCCTGACCAAGGATCTCGGCGCGGCCATCGTCGTGTTCACCGCCGACGGAGGGGCCCGTCTGCTCAGCGAGGCCCTCAAGGCGGGTGTGCAGGGCTACGTGCGCAAGGACTCCCCCTCCACCGACCTGATCCGCGCGATCGACGCAGCGCGCGCCGGCGAGTTCTACGTCGACCCAGGTCTCTCGTCCACGATCGTGCTCGAGGAGGGCGACCGGACGCTGAGCGCCCGCCAGCGCCAGATCCTCCAGATGCTGGCCAACGGCATGCAGACCGATGCGGTGGCCAAGGACCTCGGCCTTTCGACCGAGACCGTCCGGACCCACACGAAGCGCATCCTGGCCAAGCTCGGGGCGTCCACCCGTACCCAGGCCGTGGCGATCGGGATTCGCTACGGGCTGATCGAGTAGCGCTTCCCGCCGCCGGAGATGGGCACAGCCGAGCTGATCCGGATCGAGGAGGCTCGCCGCCGGGTGCTGGCCGCGGTGGGCCCGCTCGAGCACGAGAACGTCCCGCTCGATGAAGCGCTCGGGCGCGTGCTCGCCGAGGAGGTGCGCAGCCAGGGCCACGTGCCGCCGTTCGACAGTTCGGCGATGGACGGCTTTGCCGTGGCAGCAGGCGCGGAGGGCGACCTGGAGGTGGTCGACGAGGCGCGCGCGGGGGCACCGGCGTCCACGGCCGTCGCGCCGGGAACCGCGGTGCGGATCTCCACCGGAGCGGCCATCCCTACGGGCACCGAGGCGGTGGTCGCACTCGAGCTCACCGAGGGGGACGCGGCAACGGTCACGGTGCCGCGCTCGGAGCCGGGAGCCAACATCAGGCGCCGTGGCGAGGACATTAGGACTGGCGATCTGGTGATGGCGCCGGGCCATTCGCTGCGTCCGGCGGCTCTCGGCGTCCTGGCGAGCGTGGGCCGGTCAGCGGCCGTGTGCTCGAAGCGGCCCGCGGTGGCGATCCTGGCGACGGGAGACGAGCTGATCGAGCCCGGGAGCGAGCCGGGCCCGGGTCAGATCTGGAGCTCGAACCCACCGGCACTGGCAGGCCAGGTGATCGACGCGGGTGCAGCGGTCGGACGCATCGTCCAAGTCCCCGACGACCCGGGTGCCACCCGGTCAGCACTAGAGAGCGCGGCAGCCACCGCTGATGTCGTGGTGGTGTCGGGCGGAGTCTCCGTCGGAGACCACGATCACGTGAAGGGCGCGCTGGCCGCGATCGGAGCCGAGGAGGTGTTCTGGGGGGTGGCCCTGCGCCCGGGCAAGCCCACCTGGTTCGGCACGCTGGCGGTCGACGGGCGGTCGGTGGCCGTGTTCGGGCTTCCGGGAAATCCGGTCTCGGCGATGGTCTGCTTCCAGCTGTTCGTCCGGCCGGCGCTGCGTTGCCTGCAGGGGGCGGATCCCGGTGGCGTGCGAGCTATCGCGGTACTCGACGAGGACATCGTGCGCAACCCGCGCCGCGACCAGGCCGTGCGCTGCCGGCTCAGCACCGCGGAGGATGGACTGCACGCCGCGCCGACCGGGGCCCAGGGCTCACATGTGCTCACCTCGATGCTCGCGGCGGACGCCCTCGCACTCGTCGACGCGGGCGAGGGCGCCGCGCGGCGCGGCGAGCGGGTGGCGGTCGAGCTGCTCGCCTAATGCTCCTGCCGGCTCGCGGTTATCGTGCGCAGGGTGAGAAACCGAGATCCCAGGGGTGAGATCGGACGCCGGCGAGAAGCCCGGGCCCGCGTGAAGATCCTCGACGTGCCGGAGTCCCGCTCATCCGCTGACGGGAGCGTGAGCACGAGGCAGGAGGCCGAGGTCACGCTTCCGCGCTCTGAGCTCGACCGGATCTGGAACCCGGAGTACCTGGAGCGCCTGGCGGGCACCTACTGGCGGTTTCTCACCCGTGTGTCGCTGGGGCTGCTGCGGGTGCGCTACTCCGCCGACGGCCGCGAGATCGTGTTCGTCGGGCGCCCTTTCGTGCTGATCACATTCCACCGCCCCGACTACGAGACCGAAGGCGACAGCGGCACCGTCACCTGGCGGATCAAGGAGGGCCTGCTCGTGGCGCCGAGCGGGCGTACAAAGGGCTACCTGCGCCTGTCGGTGAAGCGGCCCCCGGCTGACGGCGAGGAGCACCCCGGTACGGATCTGATCACCGGCACGGTGAGCTCCGAGGTGGCCAACTTCTATCCGCTGATCGCGGGCTGGGGCTGGTTCTCACGCGTGGGGCGCTACCTGTACCGGATCACCCAGCTCAGGATCCATGTGATCGTAACCCACGCCTTTCTGCGCTCGCTGGCGCGGCTGGACCTGGCGCCCTCCGTGGTAGGCGCGCTGCGCGCACAGGCCACCGAGACGGTGGAAGACGAGCCGGCCGCCGAGCCCGCCGGGCGCTAGGCACGCCTTCTCTGCCCGACTGCGGGAACCAGGTGGTTGATTCCGAATTGACGTGCCCGCGGGGGCGCGCCAGATCAAGCTGGGCGCCGCACGCGGCCGAAGCGGGTAGCAGAGCTACCCGCAAGGCCGTGAGTGGCGAACCAGCGCCGATAATGGCGCGTCATCCGTGGGTGCGGCAATAAGGAATCAACCATTTAGCCCACGCGCTCGCCGGTTATCTGGCGGAGCTTGGCGCGGTCGTGGCGGGCGTGGATGCGCCGCACCGTGCCCGAGTGGGAGCGCATGACCAGTGACTCCGTGGTGGCGCCCTCCGGTCCTTCGAAGTGGACGCCGGCGAGCGTGTCGCCGTCGGTGACCCCCGTGGCCGAGAAGAACGCCTCGTCGCCTGCCACCAGACGATCGGTGTCGAGGATCTCCTCAAGGTCGTAGCCGCCGTCGAGCGCCGCCTGGCGCTCGTCGTCGCCACCGGGCCAGAGCCGGCCGATGATCTTGCCGCCAATGCACTTGATCGCAGCCGCGGACAGAACCGCCTCCGGGGTTCCTCCGATGCCCCAGAGCAGATCCACCGGCGAGCCCTCGGTGACGGCCATCAGTGAGCCCGACACGTCGCCGTGCGGGATGAAGCGCACGCGCGCGCCGGCTTCCCGGACGGCTTTCATCCCCTCGTCGTGGCGGGGGCGCTCGAGCATGATCACCACCACGTCGCCCACCGGCGTGCCCTTCTCCTTGGCGATCAACTCGACGGTCTCGGCGAGGGGCCGGTCGAGGTCGAGCAAGTGCGCGAAACGCTGGGAGGTGGCCATCTTCTCCATGTAGAAGACGGGGCCCGGGTCGAACATCGTGCCGCGGCCGAGAGCGCGATCACTGCAAGCGCGTTGGGCATCCCCTTCGCGCACAGGTCGGTGCCCTCGAGGGGATCGACCGCCACGTCGAGCTCGGGCTTCGATCCGTCGCCCACGTGCTCGCCGTTGAAGAGCATCGGCGCCTCGTCCTTCTCACCCTCCCCGATCACCACCAGCCCATCCATGCTCACCGTGTCGAGCATCATGCGCATCGCGTCGACGGCCGCGCCGTCGGCGGACTCCTTCTCGCCGCGGCCCGTCCAGCGGGCAGCGGCGAGAGCGGCGTACTCCGTCGTGCGGACGAGCTCCAGCGCGAGGTTGCGGTGGGACTCTTTATCGGTGGCGTCAGGGCTCACCGGGGCAGCCTAGATCACGCCCGGGGGCTTGCGGCCCTCGGTGTAGCGCGCCTGCCGCAGAAAGCCGCTGGCGGCGAGCGCGAGCGACGCGATCAAGGCGACCAGGTAGCCGACTTGCAGCGAGATCTCGATGCTCGAGCCGTCGGCTGCCTTGGGGCGGCCGAGGATGATGCCGTTGCAGAGGATCAACACGAAGACGGTGATGCCCACAACCATCGTCACCTCTCCCGGCTTCCACGTGAGCGTGTGCCCGCGGGCCACGATCCAGCACAGGATGAAGGGCGCGGCTGCCGCGGCCAGCAGGAGCCACCTCAGGATCCCGAACACCTCGAAGGCGGAGACGGTCTCCCCGCCGGAGGCGCCGGCGAGCACCGAGTTCGGGTTGTCGGCGCTGGTGCCGAACCAGGGCAGGAGCATGGAAAGCGCGAGCGCGACGCCTGCCACGCACCCCATCAGCTCGGCCGCCGTCAAGCGGCTCAGGCTGATGTAGCCGCTTGCGCCATGCGCCCTTGAAGCTTCCACGCGCGGAAAGCTACCACCGCCCGCCGCACGGCGTAGGGGGTGGGCCGCGCCGGCGACCTGCCCGGGGCACGGACATTACGAAGCTGTGGCTTCGGCGCCAGATACTGGTTGACCTCACGCAGCTGGGGGTAGCCTGGGTTCGAGTAGCGGAAGCCACCGTGGCCCCTCATCAACCGCAAACACTGCCCCGTGGAGGGGCCGACCCGCTGGCAAAGTACGCCTACGGCGCAGCCTTGGCAGAGGCACGCGGGCGCACGCTCGCTCTCGTGGCACCGGTCAGCGAGCGCAACCTCAACCGCCAGCCCCATCCGTTGATGAGCCCGCTCGTTTGGGACCTCGGACACGTAGCTGCGTTCGAGGATCTGTGGCTGTGCCGTAGCGCAGGCGATCTCGAGCTTCTGCGTCCTGAGCTGTCGGATCTCTACGACGCCACAGAGACTCCCCGTGCCGGCCGTGGCGACGTTGCCTACCTGCGTCGTGAGGAGGCACTGGAGTTCATGCAGCAGGTGCACGAGCGGGCGCTGGCGGTGCTCGAACGGGCCGACATCTCGCCCGACGGCGACCGGCTGAACGCCGGCGGCTTCATCTGGGACATGCTCATCGGGCACGAGCATCAGCACAACGAGACGATGCTGCAGACCCTTCAGCTGGTCGGGCCGGACGTGTACTCGCCCACTCGCCGCCCGCTGCCCCCGGCTCCCGGCGAGAGGCGCTCTGACACCGTCGAGGTGCCGGGCGGCCCGTTTCTCATGGGTGACCCCGATCTGGAGTTCGCCTACGACAACGAGCGGCCGCGTCAAGAGGTGCACGTGGATGCGTTCCGCATCGATCGCACGCCGGTGACCAACCGCGCCTTTCTGGACTTCGCAGCCGACGACGGGTACACCCGGCACGAGCTCTGGGACCCCGCGGGCTGGGAGTGGCGCACATCCGAAGGCGTGGAGCGGCCCCTGTTCTGGTCGGCCGACGGCCAGGAGCGCCGCTTCGAGCGCGTTGGACCGATCGACCCCGCCATGCCGGTGATGCACGTCTCCTGGTTCGAGGCGGACGCCTTCGCGCGCTGGCGCGGGGCACGCCTGCCCACCGAGCAGGAGTGGGAGAAGGCGGCCGCCTGGGATCCCGAAACGGGAGAGTCCCGGCGCCGGCCGTGGGGAGATGCCGAGCCCACCCCGCACCTGGCCAACGTGGACCAGCTGGCCTTCGGACCCGCGCCGGCGGGCGCGCTGTCAGCGGGCGCCTCGCCGTGCGGGGCCCTCGGGATGATCGGAGACGCATGGGAATGGACCGCGAGCCGCTTCACGGGCTACAGGGGCTTCGAAGCCTTCCCCTATCCGCAGTACTCCGAGCAGTTCTTCGGCGGTGACTTCCGCGTCCTGCGCGGAGCCTCGTGGGCCTCGCGGCCCAGCATGGCGCGCAACACCCTCCGAAACTGGGACCACCCTCAGCGCCGCCAGATCTTCTCCGGCTTCCGCTGCGTAGAGGGCGGATGACCCCCCCGGGGAAGGACCGCAGCCAAAGCGCCGTGCTGGCCTCACCAGCCGACGAGCGCATGGCGGCTGACGTGCGCGAAGGGCTGGCTCGCTCGCCCAAGGAGCTGGCGCCCAAGTACTTCTACGACGAGCGCGGGTCGGAGCTGTTCGACCGAATCACGACGCTGACCGAGTACTACCCCACCCGGTGCGAGCGGGCAATCCTCAACCGCCACGCCCCCACGATCGTGGAGGGCATGCGGGAGCTGGTCGAGCTGGGCTCGGGCACGGCCTCCAAGACCCGCGCACTGCTGTACGCCATGGCCGGCGCCGGCAACCTGAGCCGGTACGTGCCCTTCGACGTGGACGCGTCGGTGGTCGCGCTGTGCGAGAACGAGCTCACCGAGCTCTACCCCGGCCTGAACGTGCACGGTGTGGTGGGTGACTTCGACCATGATCTCGGCCGGATTCCGGCCGGTGAGCGCCGGCTGTTCGCCTTCCTTGGAGGGACGATCGGCAATTTCGCCCCCGCTGAGCGGGCGCACCTGCTCACGCGGGTTCGCGAGCTGATGGGACCGAGCGACCGGCTCGTGCTGGGTACCGACCTGGTGAAGGACCGGGCCACGCTGGAGGCGGCCTACGACGACAGCGAGGGCGTGACCGCCGAGTTCAACCGCAACCTGCTGCGGGTGCTCAATCAGGGCCTCGGGGCCGACTTCGACCCCGAGTCCTTCGATCACGTGGCGCGGTGGGTCGAGGAGAGCTCGCGCATCGAGATGCTGCTGCGTTCCCAGACCGACCAGACGGTTTCGATCCCGGGCGCCGGGATCGAGGTGCAGTTCGCGCAAGGCGAGGAGATGCGCACCGAGATCAGCACGAAGTTCACCCCCGCGCGAATCGAGGCCGAGCTCGGGGCCGCTGGACTGGCCTTGAGACGCCTGCTCACCGACCCGGACGGACTCTTCGCGGTGAGCGTGGCGGGCCCCCGATGAAGCTCGGCGGTATCGGCGTCTTCGTCTCGGGAGGGGCGTCGGGGCTCGGCGAGGCCACCTGCCGGCTGCTCGTTGAGCGCGGCGCGCGGGTAGCCATCGCCGACGTGAACGACGAGAAGGCCGAGGCGCTGGCCTCCGAGCTCGGCGACGGCGCCCACGCCTTCCATGCCGACGTGACCGACGGCGCGCAGCTCGAAGCCGCCGTGGCCGGCGCCCGGGAGCGGCTCGGCGAGCTGCGCCTGGCGGTGGGCTGCGCCGGCGTCGGCTGGGCTGAGCGGACTGTGTCCAGGAACGGCCCCGCGGCGCTGGCGCCCTTCGAGACCGTGGTGCGGGTGAACCTGATCGGGATGTTCAACGTGCTGCGCCTGTCGGCCGCCGCGATGAACGACAACCACCCCGACGAGAACGGCGAGCGCGGTGCGGTGATCATGACCGCCTCGATCGCGGCCTACGACGGCCAGATCGGCCAGGCCGCCTACGCGGCCTCCAAGGGAGGAATCGTCGCCCTGACGCTGCCGGCCGCCCGCGACCTGGCCGGCCGCGGCATCCGGGTGTGCACCATCGCCCCGGGCCTGTTCGACACTCCGCTGCTCGCCGCCCTTCCGGAGCCGGCCCGGCAGGCGCTGGGCACCGGCGTGCCCTTCCCCCCGCGCCTCGGCCGGCCGCCCGAATACGCCCAGCTCGCCGCGGCCCTCGCCGAGAACCCGATGCTCAACGGCGAGACCATCCGGCTCGACGGCGCCCTGCGGATGCCGCCGAGGTAAGGGTGCGGTGCTCGCCGGAGATCCTCCGGTGCGGTGCTCGCCGGAGATCCTCCGGTGCGGTGCTCGCCGGAGATCCTCCGGTGCGGTGCTCGCCGGAGATCCTCCGGTGCGGTGCTCGCCGGAACAACGTTCCGGCTGCGCTCCTCCCCGGGAACGTTCCGGCTGCGCTCCTCCCCGGGAACGTTCCGGCTGCGCTCCTCCCCGAGGACCTAGGCTGCCGCTCGTTTA
>JAABUS010001489.1_pt1 | contig 50667 bp, 45 predicted proteins | sample 5560161 | NCBI WGS metagenome assembly JAABUS01 (sample SAMN10711885, study PRJNA513376) | rock metagenome | isolation source: Antarctica rocks | place: Antarctica: Victoria Land, Trio Nunatak nord | collected 2016-01-04 | reverse complement strand
ACGTCCCCTCCTTGAAAAAGGTGGGGAACGTACAACTCATTCATCATTGAACTAAACGACATTTATTATTATTAAATATTTACTTAAGTTAGTGCCATTACTCCAAAGGAAGGGACAGAATGCCACTAAGACTTCTTACACTGCGATTTCATTAAAATATAATTTGCCTTTATAAAAGAGGTAAGTAATAGCTTGAAAAGGAAGAAACTAAGTTCAACGGCACAGATTATAATATCTTCATAAGCACGTATATTTATTGTTTTAATTTCATTTATATAATGCAAAATTATCTATGCTCCTGCTGCCTATTTATTTTGTCATTGCCGGTTTATACACAGCATTTCACCATTAATAATCTTCAATGTGAATATAGGATTAATCCGCTAGGTATTGACGTAGTGCATCCAAGATTGAGCTGGAATATTCAATCCTTAAAGCGTAATATAAGGCAATCCGCTTACCTGGTACTGGTAGCCGATAACCTGCCTGCAATTCAACAAAACAATAGGCAATATATGGGATAGCAAGAAACTGGTATCAGCAAGGTCTATTATGATTTCTTATGCCGGTAAGGAACTGCTTCCCGCTAAAAAATATTTTTTGGAAAGTGCAGGTGTGGAATGAAAATGATCCGCTTCCCACCTCGAGCGCTATTAATAATTTCACAACAGGATTATTCCAACAAAACGATTGGAGCAAAGCCCAATGGATCGGGTACGAGGAACTTGCTGATTTAATGAAGGTGGTTCCCGGTGTGCATGGAAATGGAAACAATTTGGGAAACAAAGCCGTTCAAAGGCCCGTTTATACCGTTATTCAAAAAGGATTTTATGATAGGTAAGAAAGTAGCAAATGCGCTTATATTCATCAGCGGACTCGGACAATACTTTTGTGTAGGTTTGTCTCAACGGCTTTTCATACTTGATTTGCTATTTACATTTGGTTAGAGCATTATTTTGTCAAATTAATTTAAGAAAAGGACACGAAAATGACTTGTTTTCTCGTGTCCATACAAAAGATTAAATTACATTATTTATTTCGTCTTATCCTTAACAATAACTGGCGGTGTAAATTTTACTTTTTCTTTCGCTTTTACAGGTTTGTTTTTTTTAATAATAGGAGGCGTGAATTTTACTTCGTCATTACTTGTCGGCTCGTCTTTTTTGATTATAGGCGGTGTGAACACAACCTTTTCTTTTGTTTTAGGGATTACTTTATCCTTTTTAATAACTGGTGGTGTAAATTTTACATCACTATTTGTTTTAGTCTGAGCAGTACAAAAATGCACTAAGCCAATGGATAAAACTCCTAAAAATAATTTTTTCATAATAATTTTTTTAAGGAGATTCTACATTCTAAGTTTTCCATAATATTTTCTTAAAAAATTTGTCAAACTGTATGATGTGATTTCGTTTATTAATATGGGTCGTTTTAAACTTACGCCCAACGAACTGCATATCAATGGAAAAAAATCGGAAACGACTTTCTTACACCCGGCTGGACCTACTATGAAAAAACTTGTTTATATAACACCTTTGATGTTACTTTAAACCTGCAAAACGGTTCGAATGCTATCGGAGTAATTGTAGGCAATGGTTTTTATAATATTAACCGCGAATGCTATTGCAAGTTGGTGGTAGCATTTGGAATGCCAAAAATGATCTGCCATTTAAGGATCACTCATACTGACGGTACCGTACAAATGATTGTTTCAGGTACTGACTGGAAAACTGCATTTCTGAACTGAAATAACCCCATACCCCATACCTCATACCTTGAATTGATGAATATCTAAAATAAAATCACAAATGCATTCATTAAAAATTGGACTTTTTGGAATTGGCCTGGAGGCTTACTGGGAGCAGTTTGCCGGGTTAAAAAACGGATTGGAAGAATACCTTGCTGTTGTAGAGCAGAAGCTTGCTGCAGTACATCCTGAAGTTATTAATGCCGGACTTATCGATACAGCAGACAAAGCCTTTGATGCAGGCCACCGCTTCCGGCAAGAAGATGTTGACCTCATCTTTATGTATGTAACTACCTATGCATTATCATCAACCGTGTTGCCTGTAGTACAACGCGCAAAAGTGCCAGTTATCATTTTAAATCTTTCCCCCGAGGCTGCCATAGATTATTCTTCATTCAATGCAATGAACGACCGCCAGAAAATGACAGGGGAATGGTTAGCGCATTGTTCTTCCTGTTCGGTGCCTGAGATAGCAAATGTATTCAATCGTGCAGGAATAAAGTTTCACCAGGTTACAGGAATGCTTCATGATGATCCTATTTGCTGGAAAGAAGTTACTGAATGGGTGGAAGCAGCACGTGTGGCGAATATCATGGCCCATAACAGGCTGGGCTGTATGGGCCATTACTATAGCGGCATGCTTGATATTTATTCTGATCTTACACAGCAGTATGCACATTTCGGGGGACATATAGAGTTGTTAGAAATAGAGGAGCTCGCCCTGTTACGCAAGCAGGTTACTAGTGAAGCCATTCAACACCGGCTGGAATATTTCAATGAAGCATTTGACGTTCAACCTGACTGTTCTCAAAAAGAACTGGAAAAAGCAGCCGTCACTTCGCTTGCATTAGACAAGTTAGCAGAGAACTACCAGTTAGGCTCACTCGCTTATTATTACAAGGGCACCGGTAATGTTGATAACGAGGAAACTATTGATTCTATCATATTGGGTAATTCATTATTAACTGCAAGAGGAATTCCTGTTGCCGGTGAATATGAAATTAAAAATGCTCAGGCTATGAAGATCATGGATAGTTTTGGTGCAGGCGGATCTTTCACCGAATATTATGCTATGGATTATAACGATGATATTGTATTGATGGGACATGATGGTCCGGGACATATTGGAATAGGTGAAGGTAAAACTAAAGTGAGACCGCTGACAGTGTATCATGGGAAAACGGGTAATGGATTATCTGTTGAAATGTCGGTAAAGAATGGCCCCGTAACGTTGCTTTCTGTAGTACAGCAAAAGGATGGTAAACTGATGCTGCTGGTAGCTGAAGGAGCATCTGTTCCCGGCCCTATATTACAGATAGGTAATACTAACAGTCGCTACCGATTCTCCATCGGCGCCCGTCAATTTGTAAACGATTGGAATTTTCATGGTCCCGCACACCATTGTGCTGTTGGGCTTGGGCATATCAGTTCTAAGATAAACAAACTGGGTGAACTGTTGAATATGCAGGTGGTGAGAGTGTGTTGAGAAGGTATGAGGTAGCTGACAGCTACCTCATACCTGATACCTATTTCACCGCAAGCAGATCCACTTTCTCAATAACTGGCGGCTTAGATAACAATTCATCCGCATGTTCCATTAAAGCTGCAGCGATCTTTCCTGCAAGATGCGCTTCTCTTCCTTCCTCATCATTAAATGTATCGAAGATGCCAAAAGTGGAGGGACCGATTTTCAGAGCAAACCATGAAACAGTTTGTTCTTCTTCCTCTGCCAAAGCAAGCGCACTCTTTAGAAAATTTTCAACTGCTTCTTCTTTGCCGGACTTTGCTTCAACGCGGGCTAATATTGCATATTTTACCATAGTATAAATTTAAGGGTATAAATGTACCGTTTATTACATTGATCATTAATATTACTTTCTCAATGCAACCGTGATGCCACAGCTGATAGCTGACAGCTGATAGCTGAAAGCTTCTCTAAAATAATTTTATGAAATTCTGCACTGTTATTTATCTTAACGGATTAATCACTTGCCAATGCATCAACTCCACCTTGCCGATTATATTGTGTTCCTGATTTACTTCATACTTGTATCTTCTTACGGTTATTATATCTATCATAAAAAAAAGTCTGCCAGTCTTGATTCCAGGGACTTCTTTCTTGCTGAAGGCTCTTTAACCTGGTGGGCCATTGGCGCTTCGCTGATTGCATCTAATATTTCGGCTGAGCATTTTATCGGTATGTCTGGTTCTGGCTTTGCATTGGGGTTAGCCATCTCAACGTACGAATGGATGGCAGCAGCAACACTGATAATAGTCGCTGTTTTCTTTATTCCGGTGTACCTGAAGAATAAAATCTATACCATGCCGCAGTTTTTATCCCAGCGGTATAATTCAACAGTGAGTACGGTGATGGCCGTATTCTGGCTGCTCACTTATGTTTTTGTGAATCTCACTTCCATATTATATCTCGGCGCATTAGCTATTGCTTCAGTTTCAGAAATCAGCTTCGAATGGTGTATTGCCGGACTGTCAATTTTTTCTATCGTAGTAACGCTTGGTGGTATGAAAGTGATAGGTTATACCGATGTCTTCCAGGTATTTGTTTTGATACTGGGTGGATTGGTGACGACCTACCTCGCACTTAACATGGTGTCGGAGCATTTTGGTTATGGAAAAGATATCTGGAAAGGACTTGGATTGATCAGGGAAAAAGTGCCTTCTCATTTTCATATGATTTTTGATAAATCGAATCCTTATTATCAGGACCTTCCGGGCTTATCGGTATTGGTTGGAGGGATGTGGATCAATAATCTTAATTACTGGGGCTGCAATCAATATATTATTCAACGGGCACTAGGTGCAAATTTAAAGACTGCACGGAACGGGATATTGTTCGCAGCTTTTTTAAAATTGCTGGTTCCTGTGATTGCAGTATTGCCGGGTATCACAGCGTTTTTGTTGTATAGGGAAGGGATGTTTCATAATGAAATGACGGAAGCCGGTGTTGTAAGGCCTGATCATGCTTATCCTACTTTGCTGAACCTATTGCCTGCAGGACTTAAAGGACTTGCTTTTGCAGCGCTTACTGCTGCTGTGGTTGCTTCATTGGCGGGAAAAGCCAATAGTATTTCTACTATCTTTTCATTAGATATTTACAAAAAATTTTTCTATAAGAATGCCAGTGAAAAGCAATTGGTACGAACAGGGCGTTTAACCGTGATCGTTGCAATGATGATAGCTGCCCTGGTGGCGCCGGCACTTAGGTCTCTCGATCAGGCATACCAGTTTATCCAGGAGTATGTTGGCTTTATTTCACCTGGGGTACTCTCCATTTTCCTGCTTGGTTTTTGCTGGAAACGGACAACATCAGCGGCTGCATTAACCGCTGCGCTTCTTACTATTCCGTTATCTACATTGCTTAAATTTTTACCAGGCTGGACAAACGGAGCTTTTCCTGATTATCCTTTCCTTGACCGCATGTCAATAGTCTTCGGCCTGCTGCTATTGATAATGGTTGTTATGAGTCTGCTTGCGCCTTCTAAAGAAACTGAAGAAAAACAACCTATCCAGATTGATGTTGCTATGTTTAAATGTTCTCCGGGATTTATTGTTGGGTCAGTGATAATTTTAGGGATACTAACGGCTTTGTATACTGTCTTTTGGTAGTTAGTTAACCTATAAGGTCTTCAAGACCTTATAGGTTTAAACGCAGCGTCCACGAACTAGTAGAACGTTCTGGAAATACGATTAATTACATTATCAACTGAAAGGCTTTGTGGTATTGGTTTTCATTAAAATAATTTGTATACTTATTTAAAGAACGATCTACTAGTGAGGGCTACTACAAGAACATGACAGTTATCGAAAACCGCCTGAAAACCTTATAGGTTACTTTAACGGCTGTATACAGTTCGTTCTTAACTTTGCGCATATGGCAGTATCACATAACCGCATCTCTCAAAAGGAGTTGAAAGAACTTCTATACCAGGAAACCACCCCTCGTACTACAATTTCTTTCTACCAGTATTCTTGTATCGAAGACCCGAAAAATTTCCGGGATGAGTTTTATAGAAACTTATATCCATTAAAGGTTTTTGGACGCATCTACGTGGCGCATGAAGGCATCAATGCACAGCTTAGTGTGCCTACAGAAAATTTAGACTCATTCAAAAATTACCTGCAATCTATTGATGCTTTCAAAGATGTTAGGCTGAATGTGGCGGTTGATGATGATGGTAGATCCTTCTGGGTGTTGAAAATAAAGGTAAGGGATAAGATTGTTGCTGACGGAATCAAAGATCCTGACTTTAACATGCGAAACAAAGGTAAGTACGTTGATGCAGCCGCTTTTAATAAGCTAACGGAAGATCCTGATACCATTGTAGTGGATATGCGTAATCACTATGAATTTGAAGTGGGACATTTTGAAAAAGCCATTGAAATTCCCAGTGATACTTTTCGTGAGCAACTACCCATGGCCGTTGATATGCTGAAAGACGATAAAGATAAAAATATCATTATGTATTGTACAGGTGGTATCCGTTGTGAGAAGGCAAGCGCTTACATGTTGCATAATGGCTTTGCGAATGTTTTCCATCTGGAAGGGGGAATCATCAATTATGCCAATACGATTAATAACGAAGGCTTGCCCAATAAATTTACCGGTAAAAATTTTGTGTTCGATGACAGGCTGGGGGAGCGGATCAGCGGTGATGTCATTGCCAATTGTCATCAGTGTGGTCAACCTGCAGATAGTCATACCAATTGTAAAAATGAAGCCTGCCATTTGCTTTTTATTCAATGTGCGGGTTGTGCTCAGCAATACGATGGCTGTTGCAGTGCTGAATGCAAAATAGTTCATAACCTGCCTGAAGAAGATCAAAAAAAACTACGTGAAGGGAAGCACAATGGGCAGATGGTTTTTAACAAGTCGAGACAGAGAAGGAAAGTGTAATGGTTCAGTGGTTCTTCCCTATTTTTTATCGTTTAAGTTCAAAAAGCTTAAACTAGCTCCTGATTGGGTTTGGGAACCGGATATTGTTTATTTTCATATTCTTTCACGAGGATAGATATTATTTCCAGATCATCAGATTCTTCGGAATCCGGCAAGAGATTATTTTGCATCAACAGGTAGCTGCGGGCTAGTGCATCTTTGTATTGCTGGTTACTTTTTATTGGTTTTAACATAACATACTTTTTTTGCATCTATTTCTATCGATTCATTAACCTCTCCAGTGAATCTTCAATCCTTTTCTTTATTTCCTCCTCACTTAATATCTCAGGTTTGAACGGTATGCCGATTACTTTTTCGTACAATTCAATATATCGTTGTGAAATTGTCTGTACCCAGTCTTCGTCCATATCCGGAATGGTTTGTCCTTCTTTACCCATGAAATCATTGCTGATTAACCATTCGCGGACGAATTCCTTGCTTAGCTGCTTTTGTTTTTCGCCATTAAATTGACGTTCTGTAAAACCATCGGAATAAAAATACCGGGAGCTGTCTGGCGTATGTATTTCATCCATCAGGTAAATAGTATTACCTATTTTACCGAATTCATATTTGGTATCTACCAATATCAGGCCTTGTTTAGAGGCAATTTCTTTGCCTCTTTCAAATAAAGCAAGGCTGTATTTTTCCAACTGCAGGTAGTCCACCTCGTTAGCAAGGCCTTTTTTAATAATCTCATCTCGCGAGATATCCTCATCATGTCCTATTGCTGCTTTTGTTGATGGAGTGATTATAGGAGAAGGGAAGAAGTCGTTTTCTTTCATATCATCAGGAAGGTCTACTCCGCATAGGGCGCGAGTGTTGCTGTTATAGGTTCGCCAGGCATGACCGGTTAAGTTTCCTCTTACTACCATTTCCAACCTGAAGGGAATGCATTGCTTACCTATTGCCACATTGGGCGCAGGTGTGTCTGCAAGCCAGTTTGGACAAATATCTTCTGTCGCCTTCAGCATGTAAGCTGCAATTTGATTTAAAACCTGACCCTTGCATGGAATAGGCTCAGGCAAAATAACATCAAAGGCGGAGATGCGGTTACTGGCTATCATAACAAGCCATTCTTCGCCTATATAGTAAACGTCCCGCACTTTACCTTTGTAAAAACCCGTTTGACCGTTCAGCTTTAATAATGACATAACACTAAAGTAAGTAGCAGTTATGACATAGCCAATTTTCGGATTATAGATTTTAATGGCTTTGTTACATGAATATTTTACTTTAAAATCCTCATAATACAAACCTTAATACAAAATAATAAAATCAATAATATAACCTTATAACGTTATAATTAATTTAAAAATTTATTTCCGCCTGTAAAAAATTGTAGGAGATAAGAGTAACAATATGTACTTTGCTCTAAATCTTTTCTACTAAATCTGCTATTATGAATAAAGACTTTCGCTACTTAGCTTGTCTGCTGATTGCCGGCATTTTTTCGATTACTACTTTCGCCCAAACGAATACTATATCAGGAAACGTTAAAAGCAGTACCGGCAAGGAAGCCATAGCTGCTGTTTCCGTAATAATCAAAGGTTCTTCCACAGGTACGTTTACGGATGATAAAGGAAGTTTTAAACTGGTAACCAATCGTAAGCTTCCGCTGACATTGGTAATAAGTTCTGTAGGTTTCGAAACAAAAGAAGTAACGGTGAGCAGCGCTTCTGAAGTTGTAGAAATTGATATTGTTCCCGGCTCTACATTAGGAACTGAGGTGGTTGTTTCAGCCAGCCGTGTTCCTGAACGCATCCTGGAATCTCCTGTTTCAATTGAAAGAATGGGAACCCAATCTATCAGGAACGCAGCCGCTCCTAACTATTATGATGCAACAGCAAATCTTAAAGGGGTAGATCTTACCACTTCCAGCTTAACTTTCAGAACGGTTAGTACCCGGGGTTTTAACGGAAGTGGCAATCTAAGGTTTAACCAGCTAGTTGATGGTATTGATAACCAGGCGCCTGGATTAAATTTCGCGGTAGGCAATATTGTTGGACCAACAGAACTGGATGTTGATAATATCGAATTGTTACCGGGCGCATCCTCGGCCTTATACGGATCAGGAGGAATGAACGGAACGTTATTACTGACCAGTAAAAATCCATTTAAATACCAGGGACTTAGTTTCCAGATTAAACAAGGTATCATGCATACCGATGGAAGTCAAAGACCGGCAGCTCCTTACTATGACTGGGCTTTAAGATGGGGCAAGCAGATCGGACAAAAATTTGCTTTTAAAATTGGAGCGCAATTTATACAGGCTAAAGACTGGCAGGCTAATGATGAACGGAACCTGTTAAGGAATAATGTGTTTAGCTCAATAAAATCGGGTGATCGCCAGTCTGACGTAAATTATAATGGTATCAATGTTTTTGGCGATGAGGCTAGTGCGAGTATGAATTATTTTGCACAAGCAGTAAGGGCACAGGTTATTCCGATCTCCCCAACTGGTGTAGGGGCAATCGATCAAATGATTGCAGGCGGACTCACTTATGCGCAAATTAGTCAAAATGTAAATAATAGCCCTCTTGCTCCGTTGGCACCTTATCTTCCTTTTCTCGTACCAACCAATAGTTCTCCAAACAATTCTTATAAAAATATTTACGGATCTCAATTTGTTAGCCGCACCGGTTATTCCGAAAAGGACTTAGTAGATTATAATACTTACAATGTGAAATTGACCGGTGGACTTTATTATAAGATTACAGATAATGTAGAGGCATCTATTTTAGGATACTGGGGTACCGGAACAACTGTTTACACCGGTGCGGACAGGTATGCTATAAAAAACCTCAAGATGGGGCAGTATAAAGCAGAAGTAAAAGGCAGGAACTGGTTTCTACGTGGCTATACCGTTCAGGAAAATTCTGGTGACGCGTACACTGCCACAACTGCTGCGCTTTTTATCAATCGTGTTTGGAAGAGTGATGCTACCTGGTTTCAAACTTATACTGGCACTTACGGTACTGCCCGTATGCTTCAAATGGCAGGTGACGCACAGGCGCATGCCGCAGCTAGAGGAAACGCCGATGCGGGCAGGTTAATACCAGGCTCTACCGGATATAAAAATGCTTTTAATACAGCAATAAACACTTCAATAAATAAAGATGGCGCCAAGTTTCAGGACGCTACCGACCTGTATCATTTAGAAGGTCAATATAACTTTGATAAGGTTAAGGTAGTTGATCTTATGGTAGGCGCCAGCTACCAGTTATTTCGTTTAAACTCACAGGGAACTATTTTTGTAGATACAACAGGCCCAATTAATATTAATGAATATGGTGGTTATGTGCAGGTGCAAAAATGGCTGTTAAACGATAAATTGAAATTAACAGGATCTGTACGTTATGATAGAAGCCAGAATTTTAAGGGAAGGTTTACTCCGAGGATTACAGGTCTGATAAAGGTAGCTGAAAATAATAATATCAGGCTTTCATTTCAAACAGCTTACCGGTTCCCAACAACGCAGGATCAATATATTAACCTATTAACCGGTGGTTCCAACAGGCTAATCGGTGGGTTGCCAGAATTTAATACTTACTTCAGGTTCAATACTAATCCTGGATACACTGCTGAAAGTATTGATGCTTATAGAAACTCTATTGCTGGTGGAACACCTAATCCTACCTTATTAAAAGCGGCACAGTTTCAAAAAATAAAACCTGAAACTATGAACTCTTTTGAAATAGGGTACAAGGGTTTGTTAACTAAGAAATTGCTGATAGATGTTTACAGCTATTATAGCAGGTATAAAGATTTTATCGGAAGGGTTGCTGTAGGCAGGGGGAAATCAGGTGATCCTGCACTGGCGCCCAGAGAATTACCCAGTCCTTTCACTACCGATAATTATTCTTTTGTAATAAATACCACTAACAACGTAAAAGCAATAGGTTGGGGCATCGGGTTAAATTATCAGATTTTTAAAGGATTTGAAATCAATACCAACATCTCATCCGATCAGTTAAAAGATGTGCCTTCAACACTGTTTACCCAGTTCAATACACCCAAGCTTCGTTACAATATTGGCTTTGGGAACCAGGATTTAGGGACAGGAATAGGCTTCAGTATTATTTACAGGTGGCAGGATAAAGTAAATTGGCAGGGTACTTTTGCTACAGGTGATATCAGCGCGTTCAGTACCTTGGATGCCCAGGTAAGCTATAAATTTCCAAGAACTAAAAACCTTTTAAAGATTGGTGCTTCCAACCTGTTGAATAAATATTATGTTAGCGCATTAGGAAATCCCATGATTGGGGGATTATATTATGTGAGCTTTGGGTATAATGTGTTTTGAGGAAGCTGTCAGCTGTCAGCTATCAGCAGTCAGCTTTTAGCACTCAAATAGGCAGAACTTGAATGATTTTAATAAATAATAAAATATCCCGGTTCATAAAATGAACCGGGATATTTTATTATGTAATGTTTACATAATAAATACTTCCCAAGCTGATAGCTGATAGCTGATAGCTGATAGCTCCTTAAACATTAAACCTGAAGTGCATGACATCCCCATCTTTGACCACATAGTCCTTGCCTTCGATACGCAACCTTCCATTTTCACGGCATGCAGCTTCTGAGCGGTATTGAATAAAATCTTCATACGCAATTACTTCAGCTTTGATAAAACCTTTTTCAAAATCTGTATGTATAACACTGGCGGCCTGAGGCGCCTTCCAGCCCTGATGGATAGTCCAGGCGCGCACTTCCTGCACGCCTGCCGTGAAATAAGTATAGAGGTTAAGCAATTTATAAGAGGAGCGGATTAGTTTATTCAAAGCCGGTTCTACCATCTTGTATTCATCCATAAACAACTGGCGGTCTTCTTCATTGTCTAACTCTGTGATCTGCGCTTCAATGGAATTATTCATCACAATCATTTGCGCATTCTCACCGGCAACAGCGGCTTTCAATGCCTCTGAAAATTTATTACCGGTATGCATAGACGCTTCATCAACATTAGCAACGTATAATACCGGTTTTTCTGTGAGCAGGAAAAGATCTGCAATAGCCAATTTTTCATCTTTGTCCAGGGCAAGCTCGCGGATGCTGCGGCCTTTTTGCAAATGCTCCATACAACGCTTCAGCACTTCATATTCTGCTTTAAGTTTAGCATCGCCGGTTCGCAGCATTTTTTCGGCACGTGAGAACTTCTTTTCAACGCTGTCGAGATCTTTCAATTGTAATTCAGTATCGATGATTTCTTTATCAGATACCGGGTTGATAGCACCTTCATCCCGCAGGATATTCTCATCTTCAAAACAACGTATCACGTGTACGATCGCATCTACTTCACGGATATTTGCCAGGAACTTGTTGCCGAGTCCTTCTCCTTTGCTGGCGCCTCTTACAAGGCCGGCAATGTCAACGATTTCTATCTGGGTGGGAACAGTTCGGTTGGGCACAACCAGTTCTGCCAGTTTATTAATACGTTCATCAGGCACATCAACCAAACCTATATTGGGCTCAATGGTACAAAAGCGATAGTTGGAAGCCTGTGCCTTTGCACTATTGCTAACTGCATTGAATAATGTTGATTTTCCAACATTCGGTAAGCCCACAATTCCTGCTTGCAAAGACATAGTAGTTCTTAATTTTTTGAGGCGCAAAGATAAATGGAATTCTTTCCGGAGAATTTTTTTATTGAAAGGAAGAATTGTAAGAACGACTTCCGAAGTCTTAAATATCACCAGCTTTCAATACAAATGCAGACTTCGAAAGTCTTGAATAAAGCCATCTTCAAAGCAGATAAATCTGAAGCAGGATTCACAGGATGGAAGAATAATTTTCAGAATTTTGCAGAGAGAAGACCTGTATATTAAATGCTGATTCCTGACAACAAGATTCTGAAAATCATTCTTCCATCCTGTGAATCCTGCTTCAAAAATAGATTTCCGTACACCACCTGTATCAATTGCGAACAGTTTTAAGTAACTGGGTAATCATAGAGTTTTGATTACCAGTAACATTCAAGTATGGCATTACGTTAGAGGTACTTCTACTATTTTCAAATCTCTAACATATTCAATGCTTACCTATTCGATAAACTGATAAAATGCCGTAATGATTAAAAACTATATTAAAATTGCCTGGCGGAATTTATGGAAAAATAAAACCTTTTCTTTCCTGAACATAACTGCGCTGGCTATAGGAATGGGAAGCGCTATCCTGATCCTGCTTTGGATTAATAATGAAATCAGTTTTGATAAGTTTCATAAAAATAAAGAATACATATATGAGGCCTGGAACCGCGGTACCTTCGATGGAAAACTTCAGTGTTGGAACACTACGCCCAAGATTCTTGGTCCGACAATGAAACTGGAATTTTCTGAAATAGCCCAGTTTGCCAGAACAAATAGACAATGGTTTGTAACTTCTGTGGGTGATAAAAAAATATCAGCCCTGGCTCTCATAACTGATCCCTCTTTTTTATCAATTTTCAGTTATACTTTATTAGAGGGTAATTCACAAACTGTTCTGAATAATCTTTATTCAATGGTTATCACGGAAAAAATGGCAAAAAAAATGTTTGGCAACAAACCAGCCATGAATCAAATCATAAAAATTGACCGGAATAATTTTACTGTTACCGGCATTCTGAAAGACCTGCCTTCCAATACCCGGTTTGAGTTTGATTATCTCTTACCCTGGGCCTTTATGAAAAAAATAGGGGAGGATGATGCTTACTGGGGCAATAATTCTGTGAATACATTTGTACAGTTAAAACCAAATGTTGATCCCAATATTTTAAATACCAAAATTAAAGACATAACTATTACTCATTCGGGGCATAAAGAAGAACAGGAGGTTTTTTTGCATCCGCTTAGTAAGTGGCATTTGTACACCAGGTTTGAAAATGGTAAAGTGGCGGGCGGTCAGATAGAAACTGTGCGAATGTTTGGCATTGTTGCTACATTTATTTTACTGATCGCCTGTATTAATTTTATGATATTAAGTACAGCACGAAGTGGAAAACGGGCTAAAGAAGTAGGTATTCGCAAAGTTGCCGGAGCCTATAAAGGATTGCTGGTAATACAATTTCTGGGCGAATCATTGTTCATAGCTATCATTTCATGGGTAGTTGCATTAATGCTGGTTCAACTTTTTATACCTTCATTTAACCTGCTGGTTGGAAAACAATTATCAATACCTTATGCCAGTATTTATTTCTGGCTCGCTTCTGTGCTTTTTATTGCAATAACGGCTGCATTGGCCGGCAGTTATCCTGCCTTTTTCTTATCCTCCTTTCAGCCGGTAGCGGTTTTAAAAGGCACTTTTAAAAAAGTGAATGCGTTGGTAACTCCACGTAAAGTGCTGGTTGTGGTGCAATTTACCTTTGCCATCGTTTTAATTATCAGTACGCTGGTAGTTACTGATCAGATCCGTTATGCACAGAACCGTGATACCGGTTATGATCGCAGCAAACTTATCTATCATTTTCTTACCGGTGATCTGAACAAACATTATTCATCATTAAAAAATGAATTACTTACATCAGGACTTGCAAAGTATATAAGCAGAACCAGTTCTCCATTAACAGAAGGCTGGAGCGATAGCTGGGACTTTATCTGGCAGGGAAAGGCGCCGGATGATAAAACTGATTTTGATAATTACGCAGCAGATGAAGGGCTGGTAAAAACGGCAGGACTAACTATAATAAATGGCCGTGATATGAATCTCTCTGAATTTCCAACGGATTCATCTGCCATGCTTATAAATGAAATGGCTTCAAAAGCAATGGGCTTCAAAAATCCTATAGGCCAGATAGTACGAAACGGTGACAAGCAATATCATGTGGTTGGGGTAATAAAAGATTTTGTTTTACGTTCGCCTTATGATCCTGTATCACCAATGGTGATTTCCGGAAGCCAGGGAGGTAACATGTTTAATGTGGTTAATATTAAAATAGATGAAAGTAATAATATAGCTCAAAACATTAAAAAAATAGAACAGGTATTTAAAAAATACAATCCTGATTATCCTTTCGAGTATCATTTTGTTGATGAACAATATGCAAAGAAATTTGAAGGAACACAACGGACCGCTACTCTGGCCGCTCTTTTTGCCGGATTGACTATTTTGATTTCATGCCTCGGATTGTTTGGATTAGCATCTTTTATAGCGGCGCAAAGAACAAAGGAAATCGGTCTGCGTAAAGTACTTGGAGCATCTGTGTTTAATCTGTGGCAAATGCTTTCAAAAGATTTTGTTGGATTGATTATTATTTCATTGTTGATTGCCACACCTACAGCTTATTATTTTATGCATAATTGGTTACAGAATTTTGCGTACCGCGCTCCTTTGTCCTTGTGGACTTTTATCATAGCCGGTTTCGGTGCACTGTTCATCACCTTGCTGACAATCAGTTATCAATCTATCAAAGCCGCATTAGCAAACCCGGTGAAAAGTTTAAGAACGGAATGATATAGTAACTAGCCGGGACAGGGTTCTAAGGTTCCCCTCCCGAGGTCTTGAAAAGGAGGGGAACTTATCTCTCCTATGAATCTTGACTTGCAATCATTTTTTATATTTCCCAAGACTTTGCCCTGAAAGTATTATAGCGGAAGTATCTGAAACATTTATTTTCAAAGAATTGATTTGAGCATGTCCGAGGTCTAATATGGAAGCACCTTGTATACTGGCATCAACGGTTCTTATATATATTGTTTCCCAGCTTTTTATAGGTACATCATGGCCAGGAAATATCCGCTGGTTGTTCGAACCTGTTGTTTGTTGCCGGCTGTTTCTCGTAACATTGGGTACAAGTGTATCTGATCCCTCCATTTTTTTTCCTTTTAAGTCAGGAGATATTTCAAAAACAACTTCTGACGAGTCTTTCTGCGAAATATGAAGGCTGTCCAAATGATTGATATAGCTTTCTACTTCCAGTTTTGATCTTCCTGATAAATTAATGGAGATGCTTCTTTGTTTCAATTTGAATAATTCAAAATTTGTATTATATCCATCGACGGAAAGCAGTTCCGGTGAGAAAATACGAACCATAGTTGACCTTCTTAAATATTCTCTTTCATTAAGATCATTCGTAGAATAGGAGAACTTTATAAACAGCGTATCATTGGTCACCATTGCTTTTACAACTTTATTTTCGTACCCAATCCAATTCTTGAATACTTTAACAGACGAAATATTACTTTGCTCAAATGCTATATTGGTGAAATTACCTCCCTCGATTTTTAAATGTTTAAATGGCTGTTGAAGTATTTTACCATAATTCCAAAATAAATCACTTTTGTCCATTTTGTAGTATTCTTTTTTTAAAAGAACATTTGAAGCAAACATTGCGACTACTAAAATAGAGAAAGTTACTAACAGGATGATGGAGCTAAGTTTCATATTTATAATATTTGAGCTATCAGCCTTCTGCTAAAAGCTGTCAGCCATAACCTGATTAAAAATTATCTTTTTTGAACTGTTCATATAGCTGCTTAACTTCTTTAAAATCCATTTTAAGTAAATAAAGATTACGAAAGAAAAAAGGCAGTTCGTATTGAATAAATTGTTCTTTTCTAAAATTTAAAATGCGTTCCAGGGCATCTGCTTCTACAAAATAGCCGATGCCTCTTCTGTTGGTAATTATCTCGCGTTGCTGCAGGAAGTCATAAGCACGCTGAACCGTATTCGGATTTACTTCTATAGCTATTGCAAGTTCTCTTATGCTGACAACCTTTTCTCCCACGTGCCACTTGTTTAATAATATTTGTTCGCAAACGTATTCTGCTATTTGAAGGTATATGGCCTGTTTATCCCTGAATTCCATTCTTTAGTTTTAAAATTCTTTTTCCCGTAATCGCACAAAAGTAACCAACCATAGTATTGCCGGAACTATATACAGCAAACAAATATCCACTGCTACAGATGCATAATCAGGCAATAATACTTTCCCGAAATCTTTCCCAACAGGTATAAAAACACAATAGAAGGGTAATGCTTTGTCTACTTCATCAAAGACGGCTTTTGCTATAAAATGATTTAAAAGATTACCACCTATGTATATCAGACAAATTAATAAAGCAACTTTTATAAAAATAGTTTTATTAAAGTATAAGGAACCAATAAGCATAGCCCCGGTAAAATTCAAAAACATTATATATGTTTTTGAAGCAACAAAACCATCAAAAGTAAAAACCCGTACAGAATCATATGTTTCCCTGTAATAAGGTACTTTAGGGTCAAGTGTTTTATGCAATATTTCCACGAAAGCTATATCCATAACCCGGTAAAACAAAAGAAAAATAATGGTGTATATAACACCAGCAATTAATACTCCGCAAAGCCATTTTTCTAAAGATGATGCCGGTAAGGTGAGATAAGAAATGCCACCTGCATTGGAAGAAAAGTAATTAAATACAAAAGAAGCCAGAAAGCATCCGCCGCCAACAAAGCCAAAGATAAATGTAACATCTTGTATCATATCCCAAGGCATTCTTATAAACCTGCAGATAGTGTACAGTACTAAATCAATAAGTAATGTAAGGCCGATTAGTCCTGATAATTGTATAGGACGTTCCAGTAGCGTCTTTTTAAAAAGACTTGCAAAACGTTTCAAGTTAAATGTATCGTTCATAAGTTTTTTTTAAAGTGGTATGTTACTGATTTAAATAATTAGTATGCAGAGCCGTATATGTAAGAAGATTCAATGAGTTGAAAATATTTTCTTTATCAAATCCGGATTTTCCGTTACTCCATTAAACAAATGTTCCAAGTCAACCTTCGAATCCTCCCCCGTTGTATTTTCGTAAACGATAGATACTCCTCTGAAGGATTCTTCTGAATATAGAATCTTTATATTTTGAGGAAGTTCCTTAACAGTTCTAAAACACAGCTTTTCAGTAATATCTGCAACGGATGTGCTTAAAAGAAGCTCGCCATTATCAATAATTATTACCCGGTCAATTAAGTTTTCAAGATCACGGATCTGGTGTGTAGATATGAAAATTATCCTGTCGTCGTGCATCACAGAAGCTATCAATTTCCGGAACTGTGATTTTGATGGTATATCCAGTCCGTTTGTAGGCTCATCCAGCAACAGCACTTTAGTATTACAGGCGAGGGCAAAAGCTATTATGAATTTCTTTTGTTGGCCAAAGGAGAATGTATTGAGTTTGCCATCCTTTTTTATTTCAAGCTCATCCAGGTAATAATAAAATTTTTCATTATCGAAAAGAGGATAAAAAGGGGTGAACAAATCACGGTAGCGAGTAATGGTTATTGAAGGAACATATACTTCTTCCGGAATAAGATAAATGGTTCTCAGGAAAGAGGGCTGTCTTTTTTTTGGAGTAAATTCATTGATCTTTATATCACCCTTGACTGGAAACAATAAGCCACTAAGGTTTTTTAGTAAAGTAGATTTACCGGCGCCATTTTTTCCTAATAAACCATAAATGCTACCCGTAGGCATAGAGAGCGTAAGATTTTTATACAGCAGTTTTTTTGGATGGTATCCAAATGATAGATTTTTAACTTCAATCATTAGTGTATTAGTTAAATAGTACACTAAGTTATAATTGTTCTTTTGTTTCACAAAAAAAATTTTAGGCAGGTTGTAAGCCTGCACAGATAATTAAATTCAAAAAGAGGAGGTGGTAAATATAAATTCACGTAATAAGTAAGAAGATTAAATAAGGTTAGTTATAAAATTTTATATACATATAAGCATTAACACTTAACTGCTTAATAATAATTATTTTAAAATAAATAAGAGACTCTTTTAATCTTAAAAATTGTTATAATGATACTACAACATGATCTTCATGAGTATACATTTTCATTTTATTTATACTATAACTTATTCTTTGCTGTTTCAATCGTTCTATCTGCACATTTTTAACCATTTCCGAAACATCTCACTATTGACTATTTACATTTAACATTATCTTTAATGGGACCAATATTCCATGAAAAACCTTTATTAACCTTGTATATAGGCTCCGTTAAATATAATAACCGGCAATACATGTGGCGGCTTGGTGTTATGTGAACTTTGAAATTTGGTAATTGTTATCAGCACTCGGCTTCATAAATATATACTAGTTAATATTTCTTGTTAAAGCTGATTGCTGATAGCAATAACCAAATGCATTATAATTTACCATCCGGTTTCAATCAAAACACCTATTGATTTTAAATACAAATTTTTAAAATGACCCTGCATAAAACAAAAGGAGCAAATAATTTAAAACTTCAAAAAATTCCAACCGGTATTAAGGGATTTGATGAAATAACTGAAGGGGGATTACTTAAAAATAAATCAACAATAATCAGTGGTGCTACAGGTTGTGGGAAAACAATCATGTCAATGGAATTTTTGATAAGAGGGGCTATGGATTTTAATGATCCCGGAGTATTCATGTCGTTTGAAGAAACAGAAGAGGAATTAATTGACAATATGGAATCGCTTCACTTCGATCTTAACAATTTAATAAAAAGCAATAAAATATATATTGAACACCTGGAGATTGACGGAACTCAACTGATTGAAACTGGTAAATATGATTTGGAAGGCCTTTTTGTACGATTACAAAATGCCGTTGGAAAAGTAGGCGCAAAACGTGTTGTAATTGATTCTTTAGATGCGCTTTTTAATGGCATTGACCTTAAAGTTCTTAGAATAGAAATTACCCGGCTATTCAACTGGTTTAAGAAAAAAAATATTACGGCAATCATAACCGCTGAATTCAATGACTTAAGTATGGGTAACAGTATTGAGCATTATATTGCCGATTCTGTAATAAGGTTAGACAACAGGATACTTAATCAGATTGCAACCAGGCGGTTAAGAATAATAAAAATGCGGGGCTCTGATCATGCCGATAATGAATATCCTTTCGTGATAGACAAGAACGGTATGTCTGTAGTACCGCTTATATCTGCGCTTGATAACTACAAGATATCTTCTAACAGAATAAATTCAGGAATTAAAGAGCTGGACGATATGCTTGATGGAAAGGGATATTTTGAAGGGAGCAGTATACTTGTTTCAGGATCTGCCGGTACCGGTAAAACAAGCCTGGCGGTATCATTTGTTAACGCTACATGCAAATCAAAGAAAAGATGTCTTTATTGCGCCTTTGAAGAACCTGCCGCTCAGATAATAAGGAATATGCGTTCTATCGGTCAAAATCTGGATCCATATATTAAAGCAGGCCTTCTCATGTTTTATGGTACCAGGCCAACTTTACAAAACCTTGAGTTAAACATTATAGCTATTCGTAAAATAATTGAGGAGTTTAAGCCGGAGATCATAGTGCTTGATCCGGTGACTAATATAATGTCAGAAGGAATTAATAGTGATATAAGACAAATGCTTGCTCATTTTGTAGACTTTTTAAAAAGTAAGAATATAACCACATTGTTTACTGCAGCCATTACCCTGGAAACTATAAAAAGCAACCCTAGTGATGAAGGAATTTCTGCTATGATGGATACATGGATACTTGTGCGGGATATTGAGAAGAACAGTGAGCGTAATCGCGGCATATATGTTTTAAAATCCAGAGGAATGTATCATTCTACGCAGGTAAAAGAATTTAAGATCACCAATAAAGGAATCAATATTTTACCTACCTATATAAGTCCTGACGGGATCCTGACAGGATCAGCAAAACTTGAACATAGCCTTAAAGAGGAAGAACAAGATATACTTCGCGAAAATAAAATTAAAAATGATATGTTTGAGATTGAACGTAGACGTAAAATTATGCAGGAAAGGATAGCGTTATTAATGCTCAATCTGGAGTCAGAAATCGAGGCCTTGAATGTAACCAAATCAGAAGACGAAGTAAAGCTTAAAATAAAAAAAAGAAGTATGAAAGAAATTACTGATTTGAGAGATAAAATTCAAAATTCTCCTGAAAATACAAAGTAATACGAGCAGGTATAATATTATAAAATAATAATGTCAGTTTTAAAAAAATCATTGCGCGATAAAAATGCAGACTTTATGGTAACTAAAAGAAGGCAAAAATACATCCTTCGCTTATTTGTATCAGGTTTATTGCAGAATTCAGCAAGCGCAATCAAAAACATAAATTTAATATGCAGCGAAAATTTAAAAGACAGGTACGATCTGGAAGTTATAGATATTTACCAGAAACCTGATGTAGCTGTCTCTGAACAAATAATTGTGATTCCTGTACTTATAATAAAGTATCCTTTACCTGAAAGAAGATTGATTGGCGATCTGTCAGACCATGCAAAGGTTTTGGAGGTGCTTAATATTAATTAAATCCAGGTATGGTAATGGACTCCGATCAACTTTTAAAAGAAAATGAAACATTAACTCTCGAGAGGGATGAGCTTCTTATAAGATTTAAAGAGGCTAATGAAATCATTGAAGCCATCAAAAAAGGAAATATTGATGCGATTGTAATTTCAAATAATCATACAGCAAAAATACTGACTGATAGAAATGCAGATAACTCGTACAGAAGGTTTATAGAAAATATGTCTGAAGGTGTGGTTACCCTTCATTCGAATGGAGTAATACTTTTTTGTAATGTAAGTTTTGCGAACATGGTTAATCTGCCGCTTGAAAAAGTAACTGGTACAAACTTTCGTATCTACATCCCAGATGAATATTTAGAAAGTTTCGAATTATTTTTTACTATATTCCGGGAAAATAATTCAAAAATTGAAATCTATTTTAGAAATCCTGCCGGAGCACGCACTTATTTAAGTGTATCATTAAATAAATTACAATTCCTTAATTCCGTAGCGCTGAATCTTGTATGCACGGATATATCGGAAAAGAAATTAGCAGAGGAAAAATTAATATCCGTTAATGAAGATCTTCAAAAGGCTATGACTGAACGTATTATTTCAGAGAACAAAGTGCTTCAGTTAAATAGCCGGTTAAAAGCAAATATTAAAATACTGGAGAGTTCAAATGATGAATTGTCCAGGCTTGCGCATATAGCTTCTCGTGATCTGCAGGAGCCACTACGAAAAATAATGACATACAGCAGCATGTTAATTCATGAATATAATGATATTATTAATCATGAAGGACAAAGATATATCAGCAGTATGCAGAATGCTTCGGAGCGTGTAAAAACTTTGATTAATAACATTGTTGAATATTCAAGTTTTTCGGACAAAGATTTCTTATTTCGCACAACCAATCTTCAATCAGTGATCAGTGAAGTTCTTTCAGATCTTACAAATGTTATTAAAGAAACTCAGGCAACAATTACTATTGAAAGTCAACTACCTGAAATACAGGCTGATGCCGGGCAGATAAAGCAGTTGTTTTATAACATATTTACTAACTCATTAAAATTTATAAAAGTTGGTGTTCTGCCAATAATAAGTCTAAGTTGTAAAATTGTTAAGGGAGTTGAAATTGACAAAATGGATGAAAGTAAGTTTACTGAAGAATTTTGTATAATTGATATTTTGGATAATGGTATTGGTTTCGATTCTATGCATAAGAGCAAAATATTTATAATTTTTCAAAGACTAAATAGCAGCTCTTATTATAAAGGCTCTGGTATGGGACTGGCGATCTGTAAAAAGATTGTTGAACAGCATAACGGGTTTATAACTGCGGAAAGTGAAATTAATAAAGGAGCACTATTTACGATTACACTCCCTGTTAGGCAAAATTATAAAATGAATAATGGCACCCAAAAATAATAATCTGTAGTTCCTTTAACATTATTGCTAATAAATTTTTAATTATGGAACTTTGAAATTTCTGATATATTTGGCATGGAGGTAGCATACAGATTATCAGCAAAGCCAACATGAAAATATTCCAGCAGCTACTGCAATTAAAAGAAAGAAAAAGAGGCTTCCACCTGATAACCACTGAAATCATTCATTCGCTTCCACAGATCAGCGAGTTGAAAACAGGGGTTTGCCAGGTTTTTATCCAGCACACTTCCGCTTCTCTTATTATTAACGAGAATGCTGACCCCACGGTTAGAAGGGATTTTGAAACATATTTTAATAAGGCCGTTCCTGAAAACGATCCTGATTATCTTCACGATTATGAAGGTTCCGATGATATGCCTGCGCATCTTAAGGCTGCATTATTAGGTAATTCGCTGATGATTCCTATTCGAAACGGAAGATTTGCTCTGGGTACCTGGCAGGGTATATATTTGTGCGAACACCGCAATCATGCTGTAAAAAGAAACCTGGTACTTACTGCATGGGGGGAATAAATAAAGCCTGCGTATATATTTAATGGAAACACTGAGGTTGGAAGACACGAAGGAACACGGTTTTAATTTACTATTACTTTGTGTTTTTCCCGCCTTCCTGTCTTTTTAGTTATTAAATTTCACTCACAAACTTATACAATTAAATATTGCTTATTGAATAATAATGCCCCAATAGAGTTCTGGTATCAGATCTTACTGTTATAAAATAATATTCCTGAAATTGGAATTTATTAATTTTTACTGCTCTCTTAATCAACTTATTATAAAATGGTACGTCCTTTGAACATTCGGGATAACCCCTTACTAATGAAAGCTGTTTTTAATTGTACTGTTCTTTATTATAATACCCCTGTCTTCTATAAAGTTACCCGGATTGATGATAATGAATATTTTGCCAAGGCGCTTGATGATAATCTGATAAGTTTCACACTGAAAAAAAGATATGGCGAATGGTATGGAGAGAGTGAAACTTCGCATTACCTGGCTAGTCAAATAGGAAAACAAATTGATAAATCAATTTCTTCTTCAGCTAACGGAGATAATTCAAACTGAATATCACTTACCTCAGGTTCTATCTCCTATATAACCAGATCGGAAATCAGTTAGCCACCTAAGCAAAGAGTTTTGAACCACGAAGACACCAAGGCACGAAGGAGCACAAAGTTTTAATATTCTTTTGTGTTTGTTTGAAAAAAATCTTTGTGCCTCTTCGTGCCTTGATGTTCAAAAACAACCAATGATCAGTGCAACTTATCCGGTTGTCTTACCGCGATGTTTGAATTTCAATTCATGAAGGACTCTGAGGTTTCAATAGTACAATTGTATCCAGATTATTGTACATGTTCTAGTTAAAGATCTCAATAATAAATAAGCCAAAGTTGAGTACCGCCTATTTAAATTTTTAAAAAAACCTGCTTTTATAAACAATAAAGGTTAAGTAAGCCAAGAAAGCAAATATGAAACTACTTAATACTTTTGCACTCAGTAATTTTTTTCAATAACACCATTTACTCTCGCTACTATTTTAATATTGAATATAGAAAGCAGGTAATTTTTTGTTAGCCCTTAAATTCTGTTAATGCCCGATAATTTATTATATAATCTCTTTATTTATAATACGAAATCTTTGATTTATAAGTTAACAACTAAATGAGTAAGAAATTTATCAGCCGTATAAATGTTGTTCTAATAACAAGCCGTTATTATTCTAATAGTATAATATAGTCTAAACAAAAAATGATAATACAATTATACCAATAATGCAGTATTGGATGCTGTGGGTTTCAAAAGTTACTGGATGAAGGTTTTCAGCCGTATGGTACTCAAATTTATTTATACCATAATGCGTTTCAAAATTATATTATCTAACGATATTGAGCAATAGGAAAACTTCGTGTTTTTGGTCTTGCGGAATCTACTTTATAAAATGTAAATTTACTATCAGTTAAAAAGTTCACATGAGTATTGTAGCACACTTCATTAATAAAGGGTTACAGTATATTCCGAATATTTGTTAATTCGTAAACATACTAGGGTATATGTCCAAAATTATATGCACTTTGCACAATGATTACCGCAAAGTTTACGTGAGGTAATTTAGAAATAACACCCACTATGAAAACATCTGATACCATTAAAATTATTAAAGTTGCGATCGCTGATGACCATGCCCTTTTTAGAACAGGTGTAAGGACTGCACTATCTTTTAAAAAAGATATCGAACTGATTATTGAGGCGGATAATGGCATGCAATTATTGGAACAGCTTGCTAAGGTGGAACCAGATGTCATTCTTCTGGATATACAGATGCCAATTATGGATGGCATTACAGCATTACCAGAGATTCGTAAAATATATCCCACGGTAAGAGTTATTATTCTTTCTATGCACAATGACCATTCAATGATTTCGAAATTGATGGAGATTGGTGCCAATTCATACCTTACAAAAAATTCTGATTCGGAAACTATATACGAAGCAATTAAAACCTGTTTTGAACAGGAATTTTATTTTAATGATATTACTAATAAAGCACTTCTTTCAGGTTTACGCACTAAAAGACAGGAGGCTGCATTAAGTGAGGAACCGCCCTTGTCAGAAAAAGAGGTTAAGATACTTAAGTTGATGTGTGAAGAAAAAACTACAAAAGAGATTGCTGATATTATGGATATCAGTCCCCGGACTGTAGAAGCTATACGTGATAAATTAAAAGTTAAAACCGGAGCCCGAAGTATGGCCGGTCTGGTTATGTATGCGGTTAAGCATGGAATATTAAAGCAGGATGATAAAATATAATGGTTAATTGTTAATCAATGTCGTTGACTTAAAGATTTTGTATGTAGCAGGCATCCCTTGTGTTCCTTGTGGGATTTTCTTTGTGTTCCTTGTGGTTAAAAGACTCCTGGAATAATAGACCACATTTAAACACAAGGAACACAAAGAAAATCCCACAAGGAACTCTAAGACTTTTAATCAAATTGTAATTTCACATATAAAAGAACACTTCAACCTTGTTAAGTTAACGACATTGAATTGTTACAGGTTAATTGTTAACGGTTAGTGTTCAAATGTCAAAGATGCACTTACATTATTAGAGGTTATCCGTTAACAATTAACAATTAACCATTAAACCCCTCTCTTGAACTACCTAAATTATAACGGCAAAATTTTCAGGGCTGATAAGGAAATTATCAGGGCAGATAACCGCGGTTTTAGATATGGCGATGGTTTGTTTGAAACAATGAAAATGGTAAATGGTTCCATACCACTTGCAGCGTTACACTTTGCAAGATTGATGGATGGAATACAATTACTGGAATTTGATAAGCCTGGCTATTTAACTGCTGCCTATTTATCTAGTCAGATTCTGGAGCTTGCTATAAAAAACAATCATAACAAACAAGTTCGTGTAAGATTGATGGTTTTCCGTGGAGATGGAGGTTTGTATGATGCGCAAAATCATTTTCCTAACTATGTTATTCAAACATGGGATTTGCCCGATGATTTCACCCGTTTAAATGAAAATGGTTTAGTAATTGATATTTTTCCAAATGCAAGAATTGCCTGCGACAGGTTCTCTAATCTTAAATCAAATAATTACCTTCCATACCTGATGGGGGCTTTGTATGTTAAAAAAAATCAGCTCAATGATTGTTTGTTACTCAATACAAAGGGCAATATTTGTGACGCCACTATAGCTAATGTTTTTATTATAAAAAATGGAAATGTTATCACACCACCATTGTCTGAGGGATGTGTGGCAGGTGTTATGCGAAAATATCTTATTGAAAAAATTACCGCTGGTAATTTAAGTATAATTGAAAGGTATGTGTCCATTCCTGATTTGCTTGAAGCAGAAGAAGTATTTCTTTCAAATGCTGTTTATGGTATAAAATGGGTAGCACAGTTCAGGGATGTACATTATCATTGCGTTGAAACATCCCTGATATTCAACAATTTTATCCGGAATTTTTTTTGATTTTTCAACTTTTTAGCGTTTTCCCTGTTTGTATCGAAACGGGTATATATCCGCAAGACCTATGGTAAAATCTGTAAATATTTTTTGGTTTCGTCGCGATCTTCGCCTGGATGACAATGCAGGATTGTATCATGCTTTAAAAAGTGAACTGCCTGTAGTTCCAATTTTTATTTTTGACAAGTATATTTTAGATGAGCTGGAAGATAAGGAAGACCGAAGGGTAGAATTTATCCGGGCTGCCATAATAGAGATACAAGACAAGCTGGTTGAAATGAATGCAGCTATAGAAGTTTATTATGGAACCCCGGTGGAAACATTTAATATGCTTATTAAAAAGTATTCAGTAAATAAAGTTTTTACTAACCATGATTACGAACCTTATGCTGTTAAAAGAGATGCTGAAATTAAAGAACTGGTAGAGAAATCAGGCATCTCATTTCATACTTACAAAGACCAGGTAATCTTTGAAAAAAAAGAATTAATGAAAGATAATGGCGAGCCCTATGCTGTATTTACGCCTTACTCCAGAAAATGGCTGGCAACTTTAAATGATTTTTACATTAAAGCATACCCGGTTAATAAGTATGTAGATAATTTATACAGGCAATCTGCCCAGGAAATTCCATCCATGGAAAGTATGGGCTTCATAGAAATGGGTAAACCATTTCCTTCAGTAGAACTTGAAGAAGAGCTGATTGATAAGTATGGCGATAACAGGAACTTTCCCGGCATAAAAAGCACTTCAAAATTAGGAGTTCATTTTCGTTTCGGCACTGTAAGTATCCGTGATATTGCAAGCAGAAGTCAAAAGTTGAGTGATGTTTATTTAAAGGAATTGATCTGGCGTGATTTTTACCAAATGGTATTATGGAATTTTCCACAGATCGGTCAGGGTAAGGCGTTTAAACCTGAATATGATAATATTACATGGAGAAATAATGTATCGGAATTTGAGCGATGGTGCCAGGGTCAATCCGGCTATCCTATTGTAGATGCAGGTATGAGAGAACTAAATGAAACAGGATTTGTGCATAACAGGGTACGTATGGTTGTTGCATCTTTTCTTACCAAACACTTATTAATTGATTGGCGATGGGGTGAAGCTTACTTTGCGCAGAAACTTCTTGATTTTGATCTTGCCTCCAATAATGGTGGCTGGCAATGGGCAAGTGGCAGTGGTTGTGATGCAGCACCATACTTTAGAATTTTTAATCCTTATATTCAAACAAAAAAATTTGATCCTGATTTAACGTATATAAGTAAGTGGGTTCCTGAATTTCAGGAATTCAATTATCCGACACCTATGGTAGAACATGATTTTGCAAGAAAGCGTTGTTTGGAGGTGTATTCAAAGGCGTTGAAGAGACAGGTATGAGGTTTGTTAAACCACGGAGACAGGGTGGCACGGAGTTTTTTTGGGCCACTAAGGCACAAAGGCAATAAGAAAAGGCACAAAGAAATTAATAAGCTATGAGAACAGTCATCACTTATTTTCTTCCAATTTCTTTTGTGCCTTCGTGCCTAAGTGGCCCAAAAAAACTCCGTGTCTCTCCGTGCCATCCTGTCTCCGTGGTTTAACAAACCTTATACCTTAGATCCATTTTGTTCAGCGTATACCTCCAATAATTTTTTCACCGCCGCTTTACCTTCTTCTCCAAGATCAATGGAATAATTATTAACATATAAATCAATATGCTGTCGCATTACTGATTCTTCCATTTCCTGTGAATGCTGCTTTACATAGTCAGTAATCAAAGGATAATGACTGAATGCATATTCAACACTTTTGCGGATAAGCCTATCAACCTGAATACGAAGTCCGGGAGGAAAACTTTTGCGCATAACAATACCACCTAATGGAATTGGTGACTTTGTAAGATGTTCCCAGTATTCTCCCAGATCCATTATTTTGGTTAGCCCCTTTTGCTGATAGGTAAACCTGTTTTCATGGATGATAACACCAGCATCAACACTTCCATCCAGCACAGCTTTTTCTATTTCGGAAAATATCATAAATCTTTTGTTGGTTGCTTTAGGAAATGCTGCACAGAAAAGCATATGAGCTGTTGTGTTCTTCCCTGGAATAGCAATTACTTTTTGATCAAGTTCATTTGCGGAAATTATTTTATTTGCAATTAGTAATGGTCCTACACCTTTACCTAAAGCTCCACCTGAATTTAAAACTTCATAGTTCTGCAATACAAGTGGAAGTACACCATAGCTGATTTTTGTAATGTCTGTATTGCCCTGAATAGCATTTTCATTAAGAGTTTGAACATCTGCTAAATGAACATCAAAGTTAAGATCACATGTATCTATTTTCTTATTAACCATTGCATCAAAAATAAAAGTATCATTAGGACAAGGTGAAAAGCCAAGCGTAAGCTTCATTTTATGGTATTTGTTGAATGATTTTAATAAGAGCCTGGTTAAGGTTGGTTATAGATTCCTTCAGTTTCCAATTTCCCTTGTCGCGCTCGCCAATATAATTAGATATTGATCTGAGTTGTAGAAAGGGAATATGTTCCTGCAAGCAAACGTGATGAAAAGCGGCACCTTCCATTGATTCAATATCACAATTATATTTTTCACGCAATAAATTTATGCGTTGCTGGCTGGTAGTTATTTCATTCACGGTTATTCCATGAACTATGGGCAAACCATACCGTTCCCAATCTTTTATATACGGATTTATTAAACGGCCTCCGTTATAGGGTTTTGCATCCGGTTCCATGAAACCCATGTCAAACAGATCTCTAAACAAATTGTTTTCTTCCACACCCATATCGCCTGTAATATCATCCCTGATTATAACTGTGTCGCCTAATTGAAGTGTAGTGTTAAATGATCCGCCAATCCCGGCCTGTAACATGTAATCAGGTGATTTTTTGATAATAAAATTTGCAAGCTGATAAGCTGAGGCTATGGAACCTATTCCTGTTATTAATAATTCAAATTCATGCTTTGATTGTTGTGTATGTGATCGTAATAAAAAATCAATAGTAGGTTGAATTTCAAAAGCAGTTGCAGCTGCGATGCCTATTTTCATGATGAATATTATCATGTAAAGTTATTAATTAGCAATTCTTTGGCCTAATGTCATTATATAAAAAGGAAATTGTAACCTGCCATTGAGGCTGTTTACACTTATAGGTAATTCAACTAACTTTGCGAAAATTTTTTGAGAGTATGGTATACCTGACACGGGTAGAACATTTCAATGCAGCACACAGGCTTTATAATCCTGAATGGACTTATGAGCAGAATGAAGCGGTTTTTGGAAAATGCACCAATGAAAACTGGCATGGACATAATTATGAATTGATGGTTACTATCAAAGGGGAAATAAACAAGGATACCGGATTTTTATTCGATGCTAAAGTTTTAAGTGAACTGATTAAGGTGCATATTCTGGATCTGTTGGATCATAAAAACCTCAATATGGATGTGGATTTCTTACGAGGGAAAATTTGTTCTACAGAAAACCTGGTAATAGAAATATGGAATCAATTAATTCCGCATTTTCCGGCAAATGTAACTATGCATAGTATAAAATTATATGAAACGCCTCGTATTTATGTTGAATACTTCGGAGAATAATTGAAACAAATTAAACCAACGAATGTTAGTGTATGGGTTACAGTTAAGTTAGAAAGTTTTTGAATGGGGGATGGTGATATAAAGTTTTTATTCATATTTTTCTTCTAACCACTAACAGGCTGATAGCTACAACAATGAGTAGATTAACAAATGATCATTATGAGTAACAAAGTGGCAGTTTACAGAAAAGAGCATTTCAATGCTGCACATCGGTTAAACAATCCTTCTTGGAGTTCCGAAAAAAATTCACAGGTATTCGGCAAATGCAATTACGCTAATTTTCACGGTCATAATTACGAATTAGTTGTAAAAGTAGTAGGTGAGCCAGACCCAGAATCCGGATATGTAATTGATCTTAAATTATTATCAGATATTATTAAAGAAAACGTGCTGGACAGATTTGACCACAAGAACCTTAACCTCGACACAGCAGAATTTAAAAATTTGAATCCAACAGCGGAAAATATCGCCATAGTTACTTATAACTTATTGCGTGATAAAATTCAATCGTCGCTTGCCATACAGGTAAGACTATACGAAACAGAAAGAAATTTTGTGGAGTATCCATTAGAAAGCAGGTAGGTTTTCATCATTATAATTGTTGTAGATATTTAATAGCATATTCACTGGTGGCATGTTAACCATGGAATTCCGTATCAATAGTTATCAGCAGTCAGCTATCAGCTGTCAGGAAATCAATACCAATAGATATTCTTCCTGAAAGCTGATAGATAACGGCTGATAGCAAATTCCTGATTCAGTTCATGATTGACATAACACAAGGTTCTTTCATCACATTGTAAACAAGCATCAATGGCTTATAAAAAAACAGATCAGTACGAAGAGCATATAACATCCGGGCTCATGAAAAATTATCGGGACTCAATATCATTGCTTGGTGAAGATCCTGAAAGGGAGGGTTTGCAAAAAACTCCGGAACGTATAGCAAAAGCAATGCAGTTTCTTACGCAGGGTTATTCAATGGATGCTTATGCAATATTGGAATCAGCTAAATTCCATGAAGATGTTAGTGAGATGGTAATAGTAAAAGACATTGAATTGTATAGTATGTGTGAGCATCATATGCTGCCATTTTACGGTAAGGCGCACGTAGCCTATATACCCAATGGTTTTATTACAGGTTTAAGTAAAATAGCCAGGGTAGTGGATGTATACAGTCGCCGTTTACAGGTTCAGGAAAGGTTAACACACCAGATCATGACCGCTATAAAGGAAACTCTGAATCCGCTTGGGGTAGCGGTTGTTATTGAAGCTTCTCATTTATGTATGATGATGCGTGGTGTTCAAAAACAAAATTCTGTTACAACTACTTCAGCTTTCTGGGGTGAATTTGAAAAGAATGAAACCCGAACTGAATTTATAAGCCTGATAGGTTCAAGATTACATTGATAAATAAAAATTTCTTCCTTCTGAAAGCTGATAGTCTTTAGTTGATAGCTTTTTTCTACATTTGATTGTAAACTACCTCTAATGAAGCATGCGTTTGTATTTCCAGGACAAGGCTCTCAATTTCAGGGAATGGGTAAAGAATTATATGAGAATAATGCTTTTGGAAAAAAATTACTGGAGCAAGCCAATGAAATACTAGGTTTCCGCATTTCAGATGTTATGGTTTCAGGAAGCGTGGAAGAACTGCGCCAAACAGATGTAACTCAACCTGCCGTTTTCCTGCATTCCGTTATATCCTACAAAAGAATTGAAAACGCAAGGCCTGATATGGTTGCTGGTCATTCGCTTGGTGAATTTTCTGCTTTAACTGTTAATAACACATTGAGTTTTGAGGACGCTCTTCAATTGGTCTCAATTCGTGCAGGAGCTATGCAAAAAGCTTGCAAGTTATATCCTTCTACGATGGCTGCCATCCTTTCTCTTCAGGATGAAACGGTAGAAACAATCTGCCGTGAAGTTCAGGAAGATACCGGTGAAATTGTGGTGCCTGCAAATTATAATTGTCCGGGGCAGTTGGTTATTTCAGGAACAATTAAAGGAGTTGAAATCGCCTGTGAGCGCATGAAAGCAGCCGGAGCAAAAAGAGCGTTGTTATTACCGGTAGGAGGGGCGTTTCATTCACCGCTGATGCAGCCTGCACGAGAAGAATTGAAACAGGCTATCGAAAAAACCGTGTTTCATCAGCCAACAAGTTATGTGTACCAGAATGTAGTTGCCAGGCCCGTGTTTGACAGGGAAGAAATCAAGCAAAATCTTATTGACCAGTTAACAGGAGCTGTAAGATGGACTCAAAGTGTACAGTCAATGATAGCAGATGGTGCTACAAAGTTTACTGAGGTAGGTCCTGGCAGTGTTTTGCAGGGATTGATTATGAAGATTGATAAAAGTATAATGGTTAATGGGGTTGGATAGTCTTGAACTGTAATTAAACTGATTATTTGACTGACTATGATTCGAATCATTGCCTATCAGATAATCAGTTTAATCACAGTTCAAAGATTAATGCTGCAATTCAACCATTCACCATCTAAATCAGCATGATACTTTTTATAAAAGTTAATAGCAGGCTCATTCCAGTCGAGCACCTGCCATACCATACCTGCAAATTTTTTTTCTTTTGCTTCTTCTAATAACCGGTTGAATAATAAAGTTCCTAAACCTTTACCACGCATCTTTTCAGTAACCAGGATATCTTCTAAATACATTCTCTGACCTTTCCATGTGGAGTAACGGATATAATACAGCGCAAATCCTTGTACTATTCCATCTGCTTCGGCAATAAAAGCCCAGTACACAGGGTTCTCACCAAAACCACTTTCTTCAAAATGTTTCAGCGTAACACTTACAGCCTCCGGTGCTTTTTCAAATATAGCCAGTTCATAAATTAATTCAAGAAGTCTGGGGCAGTCTTCTTTAACTGCCCTTCTAATGTTTATTTGCATTCCATGAATTTTATCTGAATATATCACTCATAAACGCTTCTTTAAGCTGACAGCCGATAGCTATTTCAGTGCCTGGCTGATATCAGCAAGAATATCCTGCACATTTTCAATTCCTATACTCATGCGTATCAACCCATCGGTTATGCCAAATTTTTCACGCTCTTCTTTAGGAACTCCATAATGAGTCATGCTTGCCGGATGGGAGACCAGGGTATCGGTTGTTCCCAGCGAAACGGCACGCGTGCACATTTGCAGCTTATCAATAAATTTTTTTCCTGCTTCTATACCGCCTTTCACTTCAATGCTCATCATCGGACCCGGATGCCTCATTTGTTTAGCAGAAGTATTATAGTCAGGATGAGAAGGCAGTCCGGTGTAATTTACTTTTGCTACAGAAGGATGCTCCTCTAAAAAATTCGCGACTTCCATAGCATTATGACAATGCCTTTCCATACGAAGCTCTAAGGTCTTCATGCCGTTGCTGAGCAGATAGGCATCGAAAGGATTGGCATTTCCACCAAGTAAGCGATACCATTTTAAAATATGCGTCTTCATCTTTTCGATATCTTTTCCTAACAACACGCCACCAATAGACGTTCCATGACCATTTAAAAATTTTGTGGTGGAATGAAAAACATAGTCTGCACCATACTTAAACGGTTGTTGTAAATATGGGGTTGCAAAGGTATTATCCACTGATAGCGTCAGGTTGTATTTTTTTGCCAGTAAAGCAATTTCTTCCAGGTCAACACATTGAAGTGTTGGATTGGCGGGCGTTTCCAGATGTATCCATCTGATAGCGGGATTATTCCTGATCTTGTCTTCTGCAATATTCAGATCCCGCAGGTCTGCTATAACAGGTTCAATACCCAGCGGAGGTAAAAGCTTATGCAATAGCTCATGGCTACCGCCATATAACGAATAATGAGAGAGGACCTTATCGCCGCTTTTTAAATTAGACAGGAACATAGTAGTCATGGCAGCTTGTCCGCTGGAATGAAGTAATGCTTTTAACAGTAGCGGACCGCCATTGTTATCTTTTATATTGTATGATTCAAATGCGCAGATTTTCTCTTCTGCTTCGGTAAAGTTAGGATTACCCCAACGCGTATAAATATAGCCTGGTTCTTTGTTGTCGAATCTCATCATACCCTGCTCTGCAGTATCAAAAGTAAAAGTAGAGGTAGCGTAAATGGGAGTCAGGTGTGAATAGGTAGGATCTTCCTCATGTCCGGCATGAACTGCCATTGAACCAAAACCGCTCATTTGAAAGTTATTATCGTCCATTTAATTTTTTTGATTGAAGATCAAAAATAGTTGTTTTAGGGCAGCTATTAGCTTTTAGGTATGAGGTATGAGGTAGCTGACGGCTTAACGCCGTTATCAGGTATGAGGTATGAGGTATGAAAATTTTTGCAGGTAAATAATATTATTGAGTATTACTTCTAAACTGAAGTACCTCATACCTCATACCTATCTTTACACTTATGCAAATTTTCAGTACACCAGCCCGCATCATTATCACTTGTAATAAACGGTTATCACCTTACCTGCACCTAGAAGTAATTGATCTTGGTTATGAAGTTATTAGAGTACTGCCCACTTATGTTGAACTGAAAGGAACCATTGCCGACTGTATCAGGCTTAATCTTAACCTGCGTTGTGCAAGCCAGGTATTGTATTCGTTAAAAGAGTTTACTGCCGATAGTCCTGACGATGTATATAATGCCCTGGTTAAAATGCCCTGGGAACGTATTTTTCGTCAGGATGGCTATTTTTCAGTAACAAGTAATGTAGATCATCCCAGTATCCGTACTTCCATGTTTGCCAATGTAAAAGTTAAGGATGCCATTGTTGACAGGATGCGCCAGCAAACCGGCGGACGGCCTGATTCAGGTCCTGAAAAGGATAGTACGGTAATTCATTTATATTGGAAAGATAACTTGGCGGAAATTTTTGCAGACACTTCAGGTGATACGCTGGCTAAGCATGGCTACCGTAAAATTCCCGGTAAAGCTCCAATGCTTGAAGCCCTTGCTGCTGCTGTATTGCTGGCTGGTAAGTGGGACAGATTATCGCCTTTTATCAATCCTATGTGCGGCTCAGGCACACTGGCTATTGAAGCGGTACTGATTGCTACAAACAGAAGTCCGGGATTGTTTCGCGCCAATTATGCATTTATGCATCTTAATGGATATGATGAATCATTATATAAAAAGGAAAGGCAAAGATTAGAAGACCAGATCATTGAAGTTCCGGGGTTGATAGTAGTAGCATCCGATATCAGCGAAGATGCTATAAGAATCTCAAGAATAAATGCCGGTATTGCAGGCATTGAAAAATATATAGGGTTTAGTGTAAGTGATTTTGAAAAAACCGAAATACCGGAAGATGGAAACGGTGTTATTTATTTTAATCCTGAATATGGTGAAAGGATGGGAATGATAGCTGAGTTGGAAGCTACCTATAGCCGGATCGGCGATTTTCTTAAAAAGAAATGCAGCGGCTACACCGGTTACATTTTCACCGGCAATCTTGACCTTGCCAAAAAGATAGGTCTTAAAACCTCCCGTAAAATTGAGTTTTACACCGGCAAGATTGACTGCAGATTGCTTGAATATGAGTTGTACGCGGGAACGAGGAGTTTGCTTACCTGCCTATAAGGTTTGAATTCAAACTCTAGAGAATTTAAACGCAAACCTTATAGGTTGGCCGTTTAAAGTCCATAATAGTTGTTGTGCGGCTTTTGTAAGCCCTGCAAGGGCATCATAGATTAGCACAGGGTGAAGCCCTGTGGTGATATATAATAATGAATACAGCCCTGAAAGGGTGAAATAGTATTGCTTTACTAACCATTATTTATTAGTATCGCGCCCCTATAGGGCTGTTGGTTGGGTATTTCGTTTTACACAGGGCTTCACCCTGTGCTAATCTAATGCGCCCTTTCAGGACTTGTATTAATCGCCGGTTATCAGATCAAAGTTCAAAGCTTTAAAAGAGGTAATGGTTAATTGTTAATTGTTAACGGATAGTGGCATCTATTAAAAGTATTAGTATAACATCAAGCCAGCTTTATCCTTACTCTTATTAATTTAATCACTATCCGTTAACAATTAACAATTAACCATTACTACTGTATCCCCACTTAACCAGTGTCGCGCCCCAGGTAAATCCACCGCCAAAAGCTGCCAGCACTATATTGTCATCCTTTTTAATTTGCTTTTCATAATCCCATAAACAAAGTGGAATGGTTGCCGCAGTAGTATTACCATACCGGTGAATATTCATCATTACTTTTTCAGGCAAAAGTCCCATCCGGTTGGCCGTTGCATTAATAATTCTTTTATTGGCCTGGTGAGGAACCAGCCAGGCTATATCATCCCCCTTAAGGTTATTTCTTTCCATCAGTTCATAAGCAACATCGGCCATGCCTTTTACTGCAAACTTAAATACAGAAGGCCCTTGCTGGAATATAAAATGATCTTTATTTGTTACAGTTTCAATACTTGATGGATGTGCTGAACCACCGCCTTTCATATATAAATAGTTCTCTCCAATAGCATCAGATTTCAACAGGCTATCCTGTATACCATAGCCTTCAAAATCCGGTTCCAGCAACACAGCCCCGGCACCATCACCAAATAATATGCAGGTCGTGCGGTCAGTATAATCAACAATTGCACTCATTTTATCTGTACCGACAAGTACTATTTTTTTATACCTTCCGCTTTCAACGAGAGCGGCAGCATTAGTAAGACTAAATAAGAAGCCCGAACATGCGGCGCTGACGTCAAATCCCCAGGCGTTTATGGCGCCTATCTTACCACAGATAATGTTTGCAGTGGCGGGAAAAAACATATCCGGAGTAACAGTTGCACAAATAAGACAATCAATCTCTGCAGGGTCAATGCCTCTCTTCCTGCATAGGTCCAGTACAGCTGGTGCGCCAAGGTCAGAAGTGGCTTTTCCTTCTCCTTTTAAAATCCGTCTTTCCACTACTCCGGTTCTGGTTTGTATCCATTCATCCGTTGTATCAACCATCTTTTCTAAATCGGCATTTGTAAGTTTATCTTCAGGAACAAAACCGCCTACGGCAGTAATAACAGCTGTAATCTTCTGGCTCATTTCTGATCGTTGAGTTTATTTCAAAATTTTGTAAAAGTAGGTAACAAGTTCGATAGTTGCACAATTGCTATCAGCGCTTAGCTTTCATGAGAAAGTTCAGCTAATCTCATTTATCAGATAAAACGTTCAATATTTGAAGCATGAACTATCTTGATAAGGGAATTTTTAAATATTAGCTTCTATCATTTAATCATGTTGTTCTATATTTAGAGCTGACAGCTAACAGCCATTTTTAATAAATTAATTAATGTTATGAAAACTTCACTGATTGCCTGCCTGTTATTTTTTTCGCTTGCAGGAAAGTCTCAAAATAAAGCTACAGTAAAATGGATAAAACTTTTTAACGGTAAAGATTTAAAGGACTGGAAAATAAAAATTAAGGATCACCCGCTCAACGAAAATTTTGGAAATACTTTCCGGGTGGAGAACGGATTATTAAAAGTAAGCTATGACCAGTACGATGGGTTCAAAGAACAATATGGCCACATTTTTTACAAGCAAAAATTTTCCGCCTACCTGTTAGTTACTGAATACAGATTTGTTGGCGAACAGGTGAAGGGCGGTGCGGGATGGGCATTACGAAACAGTGGCGCGATGCTACATTCCCCGGCTCCTGAGACAATGGAGCTGAACCAGGATTTTCCTATTTCACTGGAATGCCAGTTGTTAGGTGGAAATGGAAAAGATAATAGGTCCACCGCAAATTTATGTACCCCAGGCACCAATGTAGAAATTGATAACAAACTTTTTACTCCCCATTGCATAAATTCAAAGTCTAAAACCTATCATGGAGACCAGTGGGTAAGAGTGTCAGCGCTTGTTTTAAGAGATTCTATTATCCGGCACATAGTAGAAGGAGATACGGTACTTATGTATACAAAACCACAATATGACGGTAGAGATACCTGGGTTAAAAAGGCCGGTTACAAAGATGGAGAATTAATTAAAGAAGGATATATCTCATTACAAAGTGAAAGCCACCCGGTTGAATTCAGAAAGGTAGAACTTTTTGATTTGGAACCTTATATGAACGATCCTAAGAAGTTACAGGATATCATTCAGAAATTGCAGAAGGAAACTAAACAATAGTCAATCCGACTCTTCACTAAATTTAAGTTCGTTTCTACTGTCATGTTAAGTATAAATTGACGTATACGCTATCAGCTATCAGGTATTGTGAGGAAACTTAATACACATTGATCTGCTGATAGCTGATTGCTGGAAGCAGAACGCGTCACTTTAGGGTTAACTTAACACGATATAATATACGCGTACCTGAGTACAATAATTATTGTTGAACCGCAAAGCTTTAATATTCATTATTGCTTGCCATATCAGATAATGAATTATGTTCGTTTATTTAAAAGTTTGAAATGTATATGGAAAGGTAATAAAATACTTTTGCCAAACTTTTATACAACTAAAGAACTTAAGACAACAGATATATGACAGCAGAACAACAAAGGCTGGCGGTAAATGCCGGTAATAATGTTCCTCTTGAGCAGTGGGGACCATATTTAAGCGAACGACAATGGGGAACAGTAAGGGAAGATTATGGCCTTTATGGTGATGCCTGGAATTATTTCCCCTTTGAACATGCTCATTACCGTTCTTACAACTGGGGAGAAGATGGACTGGCAGGCATCTCGGATTATTTTCAAAATCTATGCTTTGCCTTGTCCTTATGGAATGGCAAGGATAGAATACTTAAAGAAAGGCTATTTGGATTAGGTAATAGCGAAGGCAATCATGGAGAAGATGTAAAAGAACTTTACTACTATCTCGATAATACGCCCACCCATTCTTACATGCAGTATCTGTATAAATATCCGCAGCTTGAATTTCCTTATGACCAACTTAAAGAAGAAAACCGTAAGCGTTCAAAAAATGAGCTGGAATATGAAATACTGGATACCGGAATTTTTGATAACAATCAATACTTTGATGTTACTATAACTTACGCCAAACAAAATTCTCAGGATATTTACATTAAAATAGATGTCCATAACCGTTATACGCAAACTGCTGCTATAACGGTATTGCCTACTTTATGGTTTTATAACCGGATGAGTAATCATGAACCTGGTAAGAATGCAGTTATCAGTTACGTAGATAAGGCATCTGTGAAAGCGACGCATGGGAGGCTTGGCACTTATTATCTGTATTTTCAACCTGCCAGGGATCTCTTGTTTACAGATAATATTTCAAACCTTCACAAAATAACCGGTGAAGCCAATGAAACAATTTTTGTAAAAGATGCCTTTCATGATGCCATCATAAAAAACGAAAATCTTGCAGCACTTCGCAGAAGAAAGTCCGGAACAAAATTTTCACCGGTTTATCAATTAAGTATAGAAGCAGGCCAATCAAAAACCATTTATCTGCGTTTAAGTAATCAGGCTATTAACAACGCTTTTGTACCAGGTTTCGAAAACATTTTTATTACCAGGAAAGAAGAAGCAGATGCTTTTTATGCAGCTATACTTCCTGCCAACCAGGAACCGGAGATGCTGAAGATACAGCGCCAGGCCCTTGCAGGTTTACTATGGAGCAAGCAATATTATCATTATGATGTAGAAAGATGGCTTACTACCAGTGATAATATCACTCCTGTTAATCCTGGTAAATTACATGGCCGTAATAATGAATGGAAACATCTAAAAAATCAGGATATTATCCTGATGCCCGATAAATGGGAATATCCGTGGTATGCCGCATGGGATCTTGCATTTCATTGCATTCCCATGGCAATGCTGGATGCTAATTTTGCCAAGCACCAGTTGCTGCTCATCATGAGAGAATGGTATATGAAGCCCGATGGCCAGCTGCCGGCTTATGAGTGGCATTTTAGTGATGTTAATCCGCCTGTTCATGCATGGTCGGCTTTAATGGTGTATCGTGTTGAAAAAAACAAAACAGGCAAGGGTGATATAGGATTTCTTAAAAGGATATTTCATAAGCTGATTATAAACTTTACCTGGTGGATAAACCGGAAGGATGCAAGTGGTAATAACATTTTTCAAGGTGGATTCCTCGGACTTGATAACATTGGTGTATTCAACCGTAGTATAGAAATGCCTGGCGATATGCGCCTGGAACAGGCTGACGGTACCAGCTGGATGGCTATGTATGCCCTTAATATGATGGACATAGCTATGGAAATATCAATGCATGACCAATCATTCGAAGATACCGCCACTAAATTCTTTGAACATTTTGTGCTGATTGCAGAAGCGCTTAACCAGCATGGATTATGGAACAATAGTGATAAGTTTTTTTATGATACGCTTACAGTTGCAGGATCTGATCCGCTTCAATTGCGCATTCAGTCAATCGTTGGATTGACAACGCTGTTTGCCGTATCAATCATTGAGAAAAAAACACTTGATCAATTAACCGATTTTAAAAAGAGGATCACATGGTTTGAGAACTACCGTCTAAGAAATAAAAGGTTTTGGCCGAATGAAGAACGAACAGATGGCGAAAAAATATTACTGTCGCTGGTGCCGCGTGAAAGACTGATTAATTTACTGGAACGTTTGCTGAATGAAGATGAATTTCTTTCAGAGGGGGGTATCAGGGCGCTTTCAAAATATCATGAGAAAAATCCTTATACAGTTACTATCGATAATATAGAATATACTATCAGGTACGATCCGGGAGATTCTACCTCCAATCTGTTTGGAGGTAATTCAAACTGGCGTGGTCCGGTGTGGATTCCCATCAATTATATAATTATACAATCCATCCGAAGGTATGGTGAATTTTATGGAGATGCTTTACTGGTGGAATGTCCTGCAGGCTCGGGCAAAAAGCTAACACTTAACCAGGTAGCCGATGAATTGAGTAACCGGGTTATCAGCATTTTTAAAACGGATGAAGAAGGGAAGCGCCGCCTTCATGGTAAGTACAGTTCATTTTATGAAAAACCGGGCAATGAGCACCTTATATTATTTTACGAATACTATCATGGCGATAATGGCCATGGGCTTGGTGCAAGCCATCAAACAGGATGGACGTCTTTGGTAGCCGAGCTGATTAGTGAACTGGCGCTGAAAAATGGTTAATTGTTAATGGTTAATTGTTAACGGATAGTGGTTGATTACTGAAGCTAAGTCAACTACCATTTATAATTCAATGTCGTTGACTTAAGGATTTCGTATGTAGCTGGCATCCTTGTGATCTTTGTGGGATTTCCTTTGTGTTCCTTGTGGTTAAATGCGGTCTATGATTTCAGGAGTCTTTTAACCACAAGGAACACAAAGGAAATCCCACAAGGGACTCTAAGGCTTTTAATCAAATTGTAATTTCACATATAAAAGAACACTTCAACCTTGTTAAGTCAACGACATTGATTAATAATTATCCATTATCAAACAAATGTTTATTTCTTTTGTAGCTAGTAAGAATAATTATTTTTATAACATCTCTAATTAACAATCTTATGGCAGCAAACCTTGTAGAAATTATCCAAAAAAATTTAGGGTATCCCGAATTGCGCAAAATTGATCCTAACACACAAGTTGTCAAGGATGAAAAAACAAGCATAGATCCTCAGCATCTTGGACAAGCAGCTATTCCTGCAGTACTTCTTGGTTTATATAAATACGGTAGTACGGAACAAGGATCGCACAATTTGTTGCATGGTAATACATCTACCTCCTGGATGGATTTATTCTATACAGATAAAAAAGAAGAAGTTATTAGTAAAGTGGCTTCTTATTCAGGAGTTTCAAATCAAAATGCATCCAATAGTATGGAGCAGATTGCTTCAGAAGCCGTAAAGATTATCGGACAGCAAACCCCTGACGATGCTTCTTTTACCAATGTAAAGTCTTATGTATCACAACAACGAAGTAATATTCTCCTCTACTTACCTGCTGAGCTTCAACTAAGCAGTATCATTGATGATAACACCCTGGATGACAGAACGAATAAAATGGAAGGCCCTATGTCTAACGCTATGCACTTTATTGAAAACCTGTTCTCAGGCTCAACCACCGAAAAGAATGAAGTAAGGCCGGAAGATAAGTAGGATCTTGCTTAGAAAATATTAATTAAAATAGCTTTTACAGGGGTATACATCTTACCGGGTTCAGTTCACTCTGCAATTTTTATGGACAGACCTTAATTAAGGTTTAAGATTTGTTAACTGTTGAGTAAATGCAATTTTGAAGTGTATTTGTCGTTGTAAGGTTACTATATTTTGCCTTACTAAAGTTAATTTTAATGGATCATTCTATTTCTAACCAGCAGGAACCATTGGCAGAACTTGTTATTCTAAACGATATTCAAAATAATTTTACCAGTTACGAAGCGTATTTAAGTATTAAAAGATGGAAATTTATTATTCGTATTCCGGGTATAGCACAGCGAATTATAAAAGAAGCTAATGAAAATATTAGAAAGAACTTTCTTTCTTATGTAGATAATTGTGAGATTTTGTCTAAGGAAGGCTTTTTTTACCCAGATATCAATAATTGAAAATAATAGAAAAATGTTGTAAATCTATATAAAACCCCGCGCAGTTATTTTGTTTGCAGGTGCAGAAGTTGTGAGTTGTGGCAGTAATGAAGAAAAAATACAACAAGCAGCAAAAGAGTACTTGTTTATTACCCGGATTCAAGAATAATTTATAACCTTAGCCGGTAAATTAAGCTGTTACATACTGACTTTAGCCAATAATAAAGAAAAACAAGTAGTTTTTCCTTTATTTGGCATCAGACTTGAAGCATATTCCTTTTTTCGTTCGAAGCTAGTTTAAACATTCTTATTAATAAAGTGTTTAGTCAGCATAATAATAGCTTATCAGTATTAATATCATTTTTTATTATGGCAATTTTAATTTTTTTTGTAGCTCATTGGTATTTATCACTCTTTTCTCAAACTTTTTTTCAACACCGCTATGCTGCACACGGGGCATTTACCATGAGTAAATTTTGGGAGAGGGTATTTTATCTCTTTACATATATTACCCAGGGATCATCCTTTATCAGCCCTAAAGGTTATGCCATCATGCATCGTATGCATCATGCGTATACCGATACAGACAAGGACCCGCATTCTCCATCCTTTGATTCTAATTTATTTACCATGATGTGGCGTACCAAAAATTTTTACCAGGGTATACTTCGTGGAACGGTACCTGTTGAAGAACGTTTTTTAAAGAATGTTCCCGATTGGCCGGCATTGGAAAGAGTGGGTGATTATTGGTTATACAGACTTTTATGGGCTGCTTTTTATATTGCCTACTACGTTTATTTTGCTACTTCTCCCTGGATGTATCTGTTGCTTCCTGTTCATTTCCTGATGGGGCCGGTTCATGGTGCAATCATTAACTGGTTTGCGCATAAGTACCAGTATGTTAATTTTAAAGTAAATAATACTTCTAAAAACCTTTTTCCTATTGATCTCTTTATGATGGGAGAGGGGTATCATAATAATCACCACAAATTTCCTTCCCGCGTAAATTTTGGGTATAAATGGCATGAACTGGATCCAACTTATCCGGTTATTATCTTGCTTAACTGGATGCGCATTATAAAAATAAGAAAGGTGTTACCTAATGCGCTTCCAACTGAGTTTTAGTTTAAGGTTTAAAGTTTAAGGTTTAAAGTTGTTTGACAGTCTGAGATTGATAAAATGTGTTTTGAGTTTAAAAATTCTGTTGTGCTGTTTATATATAATATTTCAAATTTATAAACAGGCATATCTGCATTAACTTGTAACTTCTCAGTCTGTAACTGCTGAACTAACAAGCAGTAATGCTTGTGCGCAATCAGCCTTTTCATCTTTCAGCGACTTTAAACTTTAAATCTTAAACTTTGAAATATATTATAGGCATTGATATTGGCACTACTCATACCAAAGCTGTTGTAACTTCAACTAAAGGTGAAGTTCTATATGAAGAAAAAGCTCACTACCCAACGCTTCAACCCTCTCCGGGATATATTGAACAGGATCCGGTTCAAATTTTTGAAGCTGTTATCGAGGTGCTTGGTAAAGTTTTAATAAGTGTTCCTAATAACAAAGATGTGATGGCTGTTTGTTTCAGTGCGGCAATGCATAGTATAATGGCTATCGATAAGCAAGGTGTTCCGCTCACCAACTTATATACCTGGGCCGACACCAGGGCCAATAAATATGCACGTGAATTAAAAGATAGTGAAAAAGGTAAGCTTATTTATTCTCAAACAGGAACTGCCGTACACCCCATGTCGCCGCTTTGTAAAATTGCCTGGATAAAATATGAGCTGCCTGAGATTTTTTTGAATACATATAAGTTTATTTCAGTAAAGGAATATATTTTTTATCGTTTGTTCAACTGTTATGTAGTTGACTATTCAGTTGCATCAGCAACAGGTTTATTCAATAACCATACTTTTAAGTGGAATGAAGATTCCTTGCAATTTGCCGGCATTACTACAGATTACCTTTCAGAACCTGTCTCTACCACTCACTCTGAACTCCTGAAGAACGAAGTTTTTGTCAAACGTTTTAATCTTGAAAAAGAGCTTCCTTTTATTATAGGCGCAAGCGATGGGTGTCTTGCTATTTTAGGTAGCGGGGCCATTTCTCCTAATGAAGCAGCATTAACTATCGGCACCAGCGGTGCAGTTAGAAAGATGAATGATCAGCCTATGAACGATAACCAGGGACGATTGTTTGCCTACGTTCTTGATGACAAATTGTTTGTATGCGGCGGAGCTTCTAATAACGGTGGCATTGTTTTAAAATGGTTTGCAGAAAATATGCTGGGTAAAACATTCTCATCTGCTGAATCATTTACATGGTTTATGCGAACCGCAGCAGAAGCACCCGCAGGATCAAACGGACTTATATTTTTACCATATATCTATGGGGAAAGATCTCCGGTGTGGAATGCTGATGCCAGGGGAGTATTTCTGGGAATAAATAGTAGTCACACCAGCAGTCATTTTATGCGAGCCATCCTGGAAGGTATTTCATTTTCTCTTTGCCAGATTTTAGAAGCGATGGAAGAATCAGGTACTGAGATTGATACTATTTATGCCAGTGGCGGTTTTATAGAATCGGATTTTTGGTTGCAACTTCTTTCAGACATTTTAAATAAGAAAGTAATAGTTTCTCATGCTGCGGATGCATCGGCCATGGGCGCCATATTTCTTGCCCTGCGTGCACTTGGATTTATAAAGGACTGGAACGAAGTTAAAGACCTGGTGGTTACCAGTGCCGTATTTCATTCTAATGGTGCGACTCATAAACAATATGCAAGTAACTTTGAAATTTTTTCTTCTCTTTATAAAAAACTTGAACCTGATTTTGCAATCTTATCTGGTATAAGTAAGTAGCGTTATGTTTACCTTACATTGTGGCTTTTGCTATCAGCCTTCAGCTATCAGCAATCAGGAGGAATGTTGCTTGTTTTTGCCACACATATCCTTGAAAAAGGAATAGATATCAGGTATATAAAAGATATTTAGGACACTGTAACATAACCACCGAGCGTTAACTGCATGTTAACCAAGACCTACTTATCAGCATAATACAGTCCATTTAATAACATATGGAAAAACGGAATCTTGAGTAGTAATTTACTAGCCATGACTATTAAGAAAACCAGTAAATAGTAGGATCAACCAGCTATAATAGTTCAGAGTAAGTTTTACTGCAAGTTTCTGCCGGGAATGCGCTCAGCAATGACTACCAAAAAAATCTTTCTTTAATTGCTCCTGCTACAATATTGAATGACTTGATCATGAAAGTTGTAATCTTCATAACCGGTAATGGCCTCCTACAATCATTGTTATTCACGTACTTGTATATAATCAACAAAACTTGTATTTTGTGTAACGTTGATTGCAAAGACAATATTACCCTACAGTAATCTATGAATCCCGTAACCTTATTTATGCTTTTTAGACGGATTTACTTTCCTCCACAGTTTATAAATGGGACTGAGGATAGCGTTGCTGTGGAACCACTTTTTATATTATTATTGTTTAATGTTATATTGATTAAATTAAAAAAGACAAATTATTGATGAACCTTGTGATAAATGCAGATGGTTATTTAGCTAATTTAAACCCTGTCAAATTCAAGTATTACTCAAAATTTCTGGTTGTATTGCCGCAACTAACAATTTCAAAATGCACAAGATAGATAGTTGATTATCAACAACAATTTTTTTTTACACATTCGGATTATATCGCTAATACAACCGTAAGCTGCCATTTAAAAGCGACACACTACTAATATGGAGATAAATCCTCAGACACTACCCGGACATTGGAAAGAAGGTTATGCTTTAGACTTGCATACTTCATCGAGTTTTCCAATGAAAGATGCCGAAGGAAATAATATTACCGACAGCAACGGAAAAATTAAATGGGACACCAAAAGACCGCCCATTGCCGAGGAACTTTATAAATTGAAATATTGGAAAGAGAAACACCACGTAAGTGCAATTGCGGTTTGTGCAGGAGATTTTTTAAACAAGTATAAAGCAAAGTGGGAACTCGATATAATAATTCCAATTCCACCGTCGGACACAACAAGAGAATTTCAACCTGTTTATGAAATGGCTAAAGCGATTGGTTTACATTGTAATTTGCCTGTAGACTTTAAAACTTTAGTAAAATTGAAATCTACTTCACAACTTAAAGAAATTGAAGACCCGGAAGTGCGAAAAGAAGTTCTAAAGGATGCGTTTTCAGTGCAAAATAACTTTCTAAATGGTAAAGATGTACTACTTTTTGACGACCTTTACCGTTCAGGAGAAACATTAAATGCAGTCTGCGATGTATTACTAAATGTTGGGAAAGCAAGAGGGGTTTATGTTCTTACAATAACAAAAACAAGAACAAAAAGATGAGAAACAGAGAATATTCAACATATATGCTTTTAAACGCACCGGGATTTGGTGCTAAAAGCATTTACTACATTTTTGAGAGCTTAGAAAAAAACAATCTCTCTATAAATGACTTATTTGATTTAGACAGTTCACAACACTCCAAATTATTTCCAGAAATCGGGCAAGGAAAATTTTCCAGAGCAAATTTGACATCATTGGCTTTTTTAGATGATGATAAAATGTACAATTCTTTTCAAAAAATTAAAGATGACCAAGTTTCCATCATTGGACTTGATGATGAACGATACCCAAAATCAGTAAAAGAAAAGCTAAAGCAAAATGCTCCGCCAGTACTATTTTGTAAAGGCAATTTATCACTCTTGAACACAAAGGGTATCTCAATAGTTGGTTCTCGTGATGTAAGTGATTTTGCAATAATGCTTACGAAAAGAATAGCAGGGCGCTTAGCAGAAAATGGTTTTAATGTAACATCAGGTTATGCAAAAGGTGTTGACACAAGTGCACATTTAGGAGCGTTGGAAGGAAATGGGACTACGACTATGATACTAAGCTTTGGAGTTAATCATTTGAGCGTTAAGAAAGATATTAAAGACTTTAATTGGGAAAAGAATACCTTATTCGTAACTCAATTTATGCCGTATGAAAAGTTTTCAGGGCAAAATGCTATGAGCAGAAATAAACTTGTTTGTGCTATGTCGCAAGCTGTTATAGTAATTTCGTCAGGACCAGAAAGAGATACAAGTGGTAAGATGAGCGGAACATTTGATGCAGGCTTATCTGCATTAAATATGAAAGTTCCACTTTTTGTATTAGAGCCAGAATTACTCAAACCCACACCACCAAAAGGAAATTATGATTTAATTAAACTTGGTGGTATTTCATTATCTAATGGTGTTGAGTTAATAAATTATTTGGAAACTTTAAATAATGAGAAAATACCACAAGAGGAAACTGTTGTTCAAAGCCATTACAATAATGAAGAAATAATTGAAAACAACATTGTAAATGAACCCGTAGAAAAATTTGAAAATATAGAAACCAAAATTTTGAACTTACTCAATGGTAGCCCACTATCTGTTAAAGATATTTTGGCAAAATCTAAATTAGATTGGACAGCAAAAAGATTGACACCTTACTTGAAGAAAATTCCAGGCATAGAAACAATTAAAAAAGGTAGAGAGAACTTGTACGTACTTAAAAATAATTACACAAAAGCTCCGACACTTTTTTAGTTAACTTAAACAACATGCGGACATAAACGGCAGCTTACATGGGGTTTGCCAAAATGGGGGGCTGACGGAAGCCGTGTTTCAACTTTTTGTTTTTCAATTTGGCTTCATATCCAGCTTGACGTTATTAATTTAGCTATGTGCAAATCATCAACTTTTATTTATGAATTTAGCTTCAGTTAGCCGGGGCGGACGAATTTCTATTTCCCCCACTTCGGCAAGCCCTGAACGTTAGCGGCAAGGCTGAAATACATCACGATTTCGAAGAACTACTATGGATATTAAAACAAACTGGACGGACATTAGACAGCATTTTAATAAATGCTTTCGGTCTAGCCTTCATGTATCGATAGCTTCGGTAGACAAAGACAACAAACCGACCGTAACCCCAATTGGTTCTTTATTTTTAAACAATGATCAGACTGGCTTTTATTTTGAAAAGTTCCCAATCAATCTACCTGAAAATGCCAAAGTTAATAGAAACATTTGCGTTTTGGGAGTAAATAGCAATACTTGGTTTTGGCTGACCTCATTATTTAATGGACAATTCAAAAGCTATCCTGGAATAAAACTTTATGGGCAACTTGGTGAAAGAAGGCAAGCGACTAACATTGAAATCAAAAGACTCCAATCTCGCATGTCCATAACAAGACGATTGAAAGGAAATATTTATTTATGGGGAGATATGAAGTATGTTCGTGACATTGCCTTTACTGAAGCATATAAAATAAACTTAGGTAAAATGACAGAAAACTTATAAGAAGCCCAGCCGCTAACACTGCATTAGCAATAGCAGGGCTTGACATTGCACAATGAGCTATAATTCAGCATCGGCATATGTTCCAGCGGGATAACATAATTTGAGCTTAAAGTTGTTAACTTCAACAATAGAATATATTTCAACATTAGTACCAGGCGGGACGAAATCAAATGCCCTGCCATCGCTAATGCGTTCACGTTATGCGCCATAATTCCACTGTCTAATGGATAAAAAGGAATTTGAAAAATTTAAACGAGACTATGCTTTAAAGACTCTTGTTCAGGAAGCACAGTTCGGACAATGGTTACGATTCTTTTTCTACCTTAATCATAAACTCAATGAGGAATATGACACCATTTATCAGATGTCCTATTATGTGAAGCTTTACGAACTTTTGACTGAAGGTCTAGAATATGCTAAAATGGTTCTATCAAATTTATCGATTGAAATTAGTAAGGGAAAAGTAGATTGGTACAATATTTTGATCGAAGGACTTTCAGAAATAAAAGTGCAGATGTCGGATGAAGAATTTGAATTTCTAGAGTATAAAAGGCATAGTGCCTCACATATTTTTCAAAACAAATATGAAGTGAGTATAAAAAAAGACGGAAAACGGAAAACAACTTACAAAAATGGAGAAACATTAGATGACATTGCTGACAAATTCAAAGAACTTTTGATTAAACATGGAAGTGATAAACATTTTGACATTTATTTGACAAGTAAGCTTTATCCTATGATTTCTTCTCTCCATTCTACACTTCAAAAGAACGGCGCATAACCTTGCATTGGCAATAGCAGGGCCGGAACTTAAACAATGGGCTGTGGACAAGCTTCGGCATATGTTTCAGCGGGACGTTATGAATTGAGCTTTTAGTTCTTATCTTGGGCATTATATTTTCACATTAGCAGTGGTTCCAGGTGGAACTTCATCTAGTGCCCTGCCATCGCCAATGCGTCCACGTTAGCCGAAGCTGAATACAAGGTCGAACATCATGAGTGTTATTTATCTTACAACAGAAATAAGCGCGCCGGTTGATTTGGTATTTGATCTATCAAGAAGTATTGATCTACACATGATCTCTACTCGACAGACAAATGAGACGGTTGAGGCAGGTAGAACTTCTGGACTTTGTGCTGTAGGTGACACTATCACATGGAGAGCCAAACATCTAGGCTTCTATCAGCGACTGACGGTAGAAATTGTTCGATGCGATTTCCCGATCTATTTCGAAGATCGAATGGTTTACGGAGCTTTTAAATCTTTTAGTCACCGACATTATTTTGAAATGCACCAGACTGGAACTGTGATGAAAGACATCTTTGAATTTGAAAGTCCATTGAGTATCCTTGGAAGACTTTTCAATCGCATTTTACTAAAAGGTTATATGACCAGGCTGCTCTTGAAGCGCAATGAAGTTATTAAAGCCTATGCGGAATCTGCCGACGGACAGAGTCTTCTTAAAATTTAATATTAGGTTTCTCCCCCACCACGCATCGGCTAACATCTGCATTTAAAAAATTGGGGGCGACGAAATTAATATGATCCTTAGGACATTATTGAACATCGGTTCGAGCGGTGGGAACAATGATGAACAGTTGGGTTATATTTGAACAATAGATAAATCATCAACGTTTGTTAATCGGCGGACGGATATAAATGCCCCAACTTTCTAAATGCTAAAACGTTATGGGCAAGTTTAGACGACTTCACTATTTAACAAGCAAGACAAGCTGAAATAAGTTTAATTTAAACTCAGTTCACAGTTTATACAAGTGATTAATAAATTATAAAAGTGGAGACCAGCTACCA
>JAABUS010001488.1_pt1 | contig 50674 bp, 39 predicted proteins | sample 5560161 | NCBI WGS metagenome assembly JAABUS01 (sample SAMN10711885, study PRJNA513376) | rock metagenome | isolation source: Antarctica rocks | place: Antarctica: Victoria Land, Trio Nunatak nord | collected 2016-01-04 | reverse complement strand
GAGCCCGGCCAGACGATCTGTGTCACCACGAACAGATGCGCGAAGGCCCAGGCCAGCAGGGTGAAGGTCGCCCCCACCGCGAACAGCTCGTCCTTGGTGATGTCGCGGTCGGCCAGCATGTACACGATCAGGCTGCCCGCGGCGTAGAAGTAGAAGGCTGACTCGAAGCCCGAGCCCCAACCCTGCCAGGTGGCCGAGGACGAGGCCACCTGCAGCACCGCGAACACCGTCGAGGGCACTCCCAGGGCGATCGAGATCCACACCGTCCACGCGGTCGTCTCCACCGACCACATCGCCAGCGCCAGCACCAGCAGGCCGAACAGCGAGATCGCGCTGGTTCCGGCCCGGGAGTTGCCGAAGGCGGGATAGAGCAGCACGCCGAGCAGCTGCACCGCCAGCAGGACCGCCGACGGTTGCCGGCGGATCCGGCTGAGCAGGATGCCGGAAGCACGGTCGGTCAAGGTCGCTTCAGCCGAGCTCGCTGCCCTGCAGCAGGCTGCGGACAGCGTCGGTGGGGGACAGGTCCAGGGGGCTCTTGCCGTCGTCGTTGACGCAGTCGGGGTCGGCCCCGGCCGACAGCAACGCCAGGATGGAGTCGACGTCGGCGTTGGCCACTGCCGAGTGCAACGGTGTCCAGCCGCGCCGCTGCCGGGCCTGCACCGGGGCGTCGGAGGCGATCAGGATCCACACCAGCTCCGAGTGCTGGCCCGCCGCAGCGGCGTGCAGCGGCTGCACCGCCAGCTCGTTGCGCGACGGCTCGGCCACCGGCGCGTCGGCGTCCAGCAGGGCGCGGGCCGCCTCTGCGCGCCCGAAGAAGGCGGCCAGGTGCAGCGGTTGCCAGCTATCCGGGCTCCAGGACTCGATGACCGCCCGGTCCGCCAGCATCAGCTCGCCCAGCCGTTCGGTGTCGTCGAAGGCGGCTGCCTCGAACACCGAGAGGTCTCCGAGCTGGGCCGCCAGCTCGTCGGCCAGGTGAGCGTGACCGGCGTACAGGGCGGCCAGCGAGGGGGACGCGCCCTCGGGGCTGGGCGCCTTCAACAGCTCCGGATGGCGGCCGAGCAGAGCCCGCACGCAACTCACGTCGCCGGACTCGATAGCGGCAAAGAATTCGTTGACCTCGGCCATGCGACTACTGTGCCACTGATGGGCAATGCCTGTCAGAGGCGTCGCAGCGCGCACCGGTCACCGCGGACCAGGGCGTACGGACGGTATTCTGATGAGCGGGCATTGTGCTCAGGGCCGACGCTGTCCCACTCGGAACATCACCCGGATCGATCCTTTCCGATCCGCAGACAGCTGAGGGCCCGTTGAAACGGCCCCCCGATTGAGGGGAGCACGCGTGAAATTCTCCGCACTGCCCGCCGCGCAGGGGCTCTACGACCCGCGCAATGAGTCCGACTCCTGTGGCGTGGCGTTCCTGGCCGACCTGCGGGGCAGGGCGTCCCACGAGCTCGTCCGCAACGCCCTCACCGCGCTGCACAACATGGATCACCGCAGCGCGGCCGGTGCCGAACCGTCCAGTGGTGACGGTGCGGGGCTCACTGTGGGAATTCCGGACGCGTTTCTGCGCGCCGTCGTGACCGAGTGCGGCTTCTCGCTTCCCCCGCTGGGCCAGTACGCCACCGGCATCGCCTTCCTGCCCGTCGACGACGCGGCCCGCGCCCGGGTGAAGGCGCTGATCTCCGACACCGCCGCCTCCGAAGGCCTGCGGGTGCTGGGCTGGCGCCACGTGCCCACCTTCGACGACGAGGTCGGCCCCACCGCCCGCTGCGTGATGCCGGCCTTCGAGCAGCTGTTCGTCGCCGCCGACCAGAGCTGTTATACCGACGCCGTCCCGACGGCTGAGCCGGTCTCGGGGTTGGCTCTGGAGCGCCGCGCGTACGGCCTGCGCAAGGTCGCCGAGCGGCTGGCCGATGTCTCCGGTGACGAGCTGTACTTCCCGTCGCTGTCCGGGCGCACGCTGGTCTACAAGGGCATGCTCACCACCGCCCAGCTGGCGAGCTTCTACCTGGATTTCGCGGACGAGCGGTTCGCGACCGCCATCGCGCTGGTGCACAGCCGGTTCTCGACGAACACCTTTCCGTCCTGGCCGCTGGCTCAGCCGTTCCGGATGATCGCCCACAACGGCGAGATCAACACCGTCGGCGGCAACCGCAAGTGGATGCAGGCCCGGCAGGCTCTGCTCGCCTCGGACGAGCTCGCCGGACCCAGTGGCGACCTGTCACGACTGTTTCCGATCTGCACGCCGGGCGGCTCGGACTCGGCGTCCTTCGACGAGGTCCTGGAGCTGCTGCATCTGGGTGGGCGCAGCCTGCCGCACGCGGTTCTGATGATGATTCCCGAAGCGTGGGAGAACGCCGATCGGATGGACCGGGCGCGGCGCGACTTCTACGCCTTCCACGCCGCCCTGATGGAGCCGTGGGACGGTCCGGCCTGCGTCACCTTCACCGACGGCACCGTGATCGGGGCGGTGCTGGACCGCAACGGCCTGCGTCCGGGACGCTGGTGGCAGACCTCCGAGAACCTGGTGATTCTGGCCAGCGAGGCGGGCGTCATCGACATCGATCCGGCTACGGTCGTGGCCAAGGGGCGGCTGCGTCCCGGACGGATGTTCCTGGTGGACACCGCGGCGGGCGAGATCCGCGACGACGACGAGATCAAGTCCGCGCTCGCGGCCGAGCATCCGTACGGGGACTGGCTGCACGCCGGGCTGCTGCACCTGACCACCCTTGCCGACCGCCAGCACGTGGTGCACACCCACGAGTCGGTGGCCCGTCGCCAGCAGCTGTTCGGCTACACCGAGGAGGAGCTGCGGGTCATCCTCACGCCGATGGCCACCACCGGCGGCGAGCCGCTCGGATCAATGGGCTCCGACACCCCGCTGGCCGTGCTGAGCAAGCGGCCCCGGCTGCTGTTCGACTACTTCTCCGAGCTCTTCGCCCAGGTCACCAACCCGCCGCTGGACGCCATCCGCGAAGAGATGGTGACGTCGATGTCTAGCAGCATCGGCCCGGAGCGGAACCTGCTCGACCCGTCACCGGCGTCCTGCCGTCAGATCGTGCTGCCCAGGCCGGTGATCGACAACGACGACCTGGCCAAGATCTGGCACGTCAACGCCGACGGTGACCTGTCCGGGTTCCAGTGCGCGCTGATCGACGGCCGCTTCCGGGTGCACGGCGGCGGCCCGGCGCTGGCCGCTGCGCTGCTGCGCGTCCAGGACGAGTGCTCGGCGGCCATCGCGGCCGGCGCCCGCATCCTGATCCTGTCCGATCGGGACTGCGACGCCGACCACGCGCCGATCCCGTCGCTGCTGCTGACCTCGGCCGTGCACCGGCACCTGGTGCTCACCGGCCAGCGCACCCAGGTCGGCCTGGTCGTCGAGACGGGCGAGGCGCGCGAGGTGCACCACGTCGCCCTGCTGATCGGCTACGGCGCCGCCGCGGTGAACCCCTACCTCGCCTTCGAGACGATCGACGACCTGATCTCGTCCGGCGGAATCACGGGCATCGACTCCGCGACCGCGATCGAGAAGTACATCAAGTCGCTGTCCAAGGGCGTGCTGAAGGTGATGTCCAAGATGGGCATCTCCACCGTCGCCTCCTACACCGGCGCGCAGGTGTTCCAGGCGTTCGGGCTCTCCCAGGAGCTGCTCGACAGCTACTTCTACGGAACCAAGAGCAGCAGTCTCGGCGGCATCGACGTCGACCTGGTCGCGCAGGAGGTCGAGGCCCGGCACAACCGCGCGTTCCCGCAGAACCCGACGGCTCGTGCGCATCGGCGGCTGGAGGTGGGCGGTGAGTACGCGTGGCGCCGCGAGGGCGAGATCCACCTGTTCAACCCCGACACGGTGTTCAAGCTGCAGCACGCCACCCGAGCGCGGCGCTACGACGTCTTCGCCGAGTACACCAGTGAGGTGAACCGGCTCAACGCCGAGGGAGCCACCCTGCGGGGGCTGTTCGAGTTCAAGACCGGCCAGCGCCCGGGCGTTCCGATCTCTGAAGTAGAGGCGGTGGAGTCCATAGTCAGGCGGTTCGCCACCGGCGCGATGTCCTACGGCTCGATCTCGGCCGAGGCGCACCAGACCCTGGCGATCGCCATGAACCGGATCGGCGGCAAGTCCAACTCCGGTGAGGGTGGTGAGGACGCCGACCGCTACGTTGCCGACGCCAACGGGAACCTGCGCCGGTCGGCCGTCAAGCAGGTGGCCTCCGGCCGGTTCGGGGTGACCTCGCACTACCTGGTAAACGCCGACGACCTGCAGATCAAGGTCGCCCAGGGCGCCAAGCCCGGTGAGGGCGGCCAGCTGCCGGGCTACAAGGTCTACCCCTGGATTGCCCGCACCCGGCACTCCACTCCAGGTGTCGGCCTGATCTCGCCTCCGCCGCACCATGACATCTACTCCATCGAGGACCTGGCGCAGCTCATCCACGACCTCAAGAACGCCAACTCGGCGGCGCGGGTGCACGTCAAGCTGGTGTCGGAGTTCGGTGTCGGCACGGTCGCGGCCGGAGTGTCCAAGGCACATGCCGACGTGGTGCTGATCTCCGGCCACGACGGCGGCACCGGTGCGGCACCGCTGACCTCGCTCAAGCACGCCGGCATGCCGTGGGAGCTGGGGCTGGCCGAGACCCAGCAGACGCTGCTGCTCAACGGCCTGCGTGACCGCATCACGGTGCAGGTCGACGGCGCGATGAAGACCGGCCGGGACGTGCTGATCGCGGCGCTGCTCGGCGCGGAGGAGTTCGGCTTCGCCACCGCGCCGCTGGTGGTGTCGGGCTGCATCATGATGCGGGTCTGCCACCTGGACACCTGCCCGGTCGGGGTCGCCACCCAGAACCCGGAGCTCCGTTCGCGGTTCACCGGAAAGCCCGAGTTCGTGGTGACCTTCTTCGAATACATCGCCGAGCAGGTCCGCGAGCTGCTTGCCGAGCTGGGCTTCCGCACCCTGGAAGAGGCGATCGGGCACACCGAATACCTCGACACGCGCAGGGCAATCGACCATTGGAAGGCCGACGGCATCGACCTGTCGCCGCTGCTGCAGATGCCCGAGCCGTACGCCGGCACCACGCTGACCAAGCGGGTCGAGCAGGACCACGGACTGGACCAGGCCCTGGACAACACCCTGATCCAGCTGTGCGAGGGCGCCCTGCTCGACGGCACCCCGGTCAGCCTGGAGCTGCCGGTGCGCAACGTCAACCGGACCGTCGGCACCATGCTCGGGTCCCTGGTGACCCGCCGCTACGGCGCGGACGGCCTGCCCACCGGCACCATCGACATCACCCTGCGCGGTTCGGCGGGGCAGTCACTCGGCGCGTTCCTGCCCTCCGGCGTGCTGATCCGGCTGTACGGCGACGCCAACGACTACGTCGGCAAGGGCCTGTCCGGTGGCGTCGTCGCCATCCGCCCGGACGAGCGCGCCCCGCTCATCGCGGAGCGGAACGTCATAGCCGGCAACGTGATCGGCTACGGGGCCACGTCCGGCGAGCTGTTCCTGCGCGGCATCGTCGGTGAGCGCTTCTGCGTCCGCAACTCCGGCGCGACCGCGGTGGCGGAGGGTGTCGGTGACCATGCATGTGAGTACATGACCGGTGGCACGGTGCTGATCCTCGGCCCGACCGGCCGCAACCTCGGCGCGGGCATGTCGGGTGGAACCGCGTTCGTGCTGGACCTCGACCCCTCGCTGGTGAACACCGAGCTGGTGGACATCGAGGTGCCCTCGGCGGAGCACCTGGACACGATCCGGACGGTGCTGGCGCGCCACGTGGAGCTGACCGGCTCGGCGGTCGGGCGTCGGCTGCTGGTCGATCTCGCCGCCGACCCGGAGTCCACCCTGACCCGGTTCTCGCTGATCATGCCGCGTGACTACAAGAGGGTCATCGAGGCGACCAAGCAGGCTCAGGTCGCCGGCCTGGACGTCGACGATGCCGTGATGACCGCTGCCCGTTCATAGCCGGCTTTTATGGCAACCGGCCGGTAACCCCTAGGATTGGCGAATGTGACCCGTCGCGCAAAGATCGTCTGCACTCTCGGCCCGGCAACTGACCCACCGGAGCGCATGCGCGCCCTGGTCGAGGCCGGCATGGATGTCGCCCGGCTGAACTTCAGCCACGGTGACCATGTCGATCAGGCCAAGCGCATGCAGAGCGTCCGTGAGGCAGCTGCTGCCGCCGGTCGTAACGTGGCCGTCCTCGCCGACCTGCAGGGCCCGAAGATCCGGCTCGGCCGGTTCGCCGAGGGCCCTGTTCTGTGGGCCACCGGCGAGCGGGTGCGGATCACGGTCGAGGACATCGAGGGTGACCACGACCGGGTGTCGACCACCTACAAGCAGCTCGCCGCCGACGTCCGTCCCGGCGACAAGCTGCTGGTGGACGACGGCAACGTCGCGCTGGTTGCGGTCACCGTCGAGAACGGCACCGACGTGGTCTGTGACGTCAGCGAGGGCGGCGTCGTCAGCAACAACAAGGGTTTGTCACTGCCCGGTGTCGCGGTCAGCGTGCCTGCCCTGAGCGAGAAGGACATCGAGGACCTCGAGTTCGCGCTGAGCCTGGGCGCCGACTGGATCGCGCTGTCCTTCGTCCGTTCGCCCGATGACATCAAGCTCGTGCACGAGGTGATGGACCGGGTCGGCGTCCGGCGTCCGGTGATCGCCAAGATCGAGAAGCCCGAGGGTGTCGACCGGCTGGTCGAGATCGCGCTGGCGTTCGACGGCGTCATGGTCGCGCGCGGTGACCTGGGCGTCGAGATGCCGCTCGAGCAGGTGCCGATGGTGCAGAAGCGAGCGATCGCGATCTGCCGCGACTACGCCAAGCCGGTCATCGTGGCCACCCAGATGCTGGAATCGATGATCAGTCACTCCCGGCCCACCCGGGCCGAGGCCTCCGACGTCGCCAACGCCGTGCTCGACGGTGCGGACGCGGTGATGCTCTCGGGCGAGACGAGCGTGGGGACGTACCCGATCCAGGCGGTCGCGACGATGTCGCGGATCATCACCGAGGTCGAGCAGTCCACCGTCGACGTCGCGGCGCTGCTGCACGAGCCGCGCACCCCCGGCGGCGTGATCGCCAAGGCCGCGAAAGAGATCGGCGACTCCCTCGGCGCCAGCGCGCTGGTGGCCTTCACCCAGAGCGGTGACACCGCCCGCCGACTGGCCCGGCTGCACGCGCACTGCTCCGTGCTGGCGTTCACTCCGGAAGAGACCGTGCGGCGCCAACTCGCGCTGTCCTGGGGCGTGCAGGCGCATCAGGTCTGGACGGTGCAGACCACGGACGAGATGGTGCGGCAGGTCGATTCGGCGCTGCTCGCCCAGCGGGTGTGCCGCCCGGATGACCTGGTGGTCATCGTGGCGGGCACACCGCCATCGACACCCGGCACGACCAACACCATCCGGGTGCATCACATCGGGGGCATCCTGCAACGTGACCGCTGAGGCAGAGCTCAACGCCGCCGCCGGGCAGGCTGTCGTCGACGGGCTGGTCGCGCTGCTGGATCTGGAACCCATCGAAGAGGACATCTTCCGGGGCGTGAGCCCCAAGGTCGAGCTGCAGCGCGTCTTCGGCGGGCAGGTGGCGGGCCAGGCCCTGGTGGCCGCGGGCCGTACGGTCGAGAGCGACCGGCTGGTCCACTCGCTGCACTCCTACTTCATCCGCCCCGGTGACCCGGCGATCCCGATCATCTACAACGTCGAGCGAATCCGGGACGGCGGGTCGTTCTCGGTGCGCCGGGTGCTCGCCATCCAGCACGGCAAGCCGATCTTCACGCTGTCGGCCTCGTTCCAGCTCCCCCAGGGCGGCATCGACCACCAGGTCGAGATGCCCCCGGCGCCGCCGCCGGAGTCACTGCCCACGCTCGCCGAGCGCTACGAGGGCTACGACGAGCTGTGGGAGGCCATGAGCAAGATCCCGCAGGCCTTCGACGTCCGCTATGTCGATGACCCACCGTGGATCCAGCGGACGCTCGGGCCGCGCGAGAACCAACCGCACCGGATCTGGCTGCGTGCGAACGGCACGCTGCCGGACGACCCGCTGCTGCACGTCTGCGTGGTGACCTTCGCCTCCGACATGAACCTGCTCGACTCGGTGCTGGTCCACCATGGGCTCTCCGCGCGGCTGGACCCGATCAGCATGGCGTCACTGGATCACGCGATGTGGTTCCACCGCCGGTTCCGGGCCGACGAGTGGTTCCTCTACGACTCGTCCTCCCCGTCGGCGTCCGGGGGCCGGGGGCTGGCGACGGGACGGTTCTTCACCCGGGACGGCCGGCTGGTGGTCAGCGTCGCCCAGGAGGGCCTGATCCGCCTGCCATCCGCCTGAGTCCATTGTTCAGGCGCGATCAGCACCGCCTGAGCCTGGTTGTTCACAGGCGTTCTCACGCCTGGGCTTGGATTGCGTGCCAGGCGGCTTCGACGTGCCGGCGCTCCGTCAGCACCGAGCCGATCGCCATCCGGATCGCCAGCCGGCCGTTGACCAGGGTGTGCGTCAGGTAGGCATCGCCCGAGGTGTTCACGGCGTGCAGGGCCGAGCGGGTGGCGGCGTCGCCCGCCCGCAGCGCGAAGGTCACCAGGGCGAGCGGATGCGGTGCGAGCAACTCGAAGCGCCCGTCGGCCGCCACCCACCCGGCGAACTCCTGCGCCAGCGCGACGTGGCCGCGGATGTGGTCGCGCAAGCCCCGCGCGCCGTACCACCGCAACACCGTCCACAGCTTGAGAGCGCGGAACCGCCGCCCCAGCGGAACCTGCCAGTCGCGGTAGTCGAAGACCTCGCCCGACTCGGTGGCCTCGTTGCGCAGGTACTCGGGCAGGATGGACAGCGCCCCGATCAGCGCGGCGCGGTCGGCCACCCAGAAGGCGTTGCAGTCGAAGTTGGTGAGCAGCCACTTGTGCGGGTTGGTGCAGTACGAGTCGGCCTTCTCGACGCCGGCGTTGATCCAGCGCAGTTCGTCGCAGACGGCGGCCACGCCGGCCCAGGCGGCGTCCACGTGCAGCCACGCGCCGTGCTCGTGGGCCAGGTCGGCCAGCGCCCCGACCGGGTCGAGCGCTCCGGTACCGGTCGCCCCGACGGAGGCGACGACCAGCGCGGGGGTGTAACCGGCCGCGACATCGGCAGCCAGCAGCTCGGCCAGGTGCCCGGCGTCCGCGGCCTGGGTGGCCGGGTCGACCCGGAGCTTGCGCAGCGCGGCGGAACCGACACCGGCCACCCGGCACGCCTTCTCCACCGAGGAGTGCGTCTGCTCGGAGGTGTAGACGGTGAACCTGCCGGCGGCGGTGCCAGCCCTCTCGGTCGCCCCGCCGCTGACGCGGTGCAGGGCGGCGACGAGGGCCACCAGGGCGGCGTCGCTGGCGGAGTGCTGGATGACCCCGCCACCGGCCGAGTCGGAGCGGAACCTTGGGTCCAGGCCGAGAAGCGTCGCGAGCCAGTCCAGCATGTGGGTCTCGAGCTCGGTTGCCGCCGGTGAGGTGGCCCAGAGCATCCCCTGCACGCCCAGGCCCGAGGCCAGCAGGTCACCCAGGATGGCGGGACCGCTGGCGTTGGCCGGGAAGAACGCGAAGAAGGACGGGTGCTGCCAGTGCGTGATGCCGGGCATGATGACCCGGTCGAGGTCGGCCAGCACCGACTCGAAGCCCTCGCCCCGTTCCGGCGGGTCGGCGGGCAGGCTGGCCCGGACGTTACCGGGGGAGGCCTGGGACAGCACCGGAAAGGATTCCAGCCGCTCGTGGTAGTCGGCGATCCAGTCGATCACCTGGTGGCCGTGCCGCCGGAACTCGTCGGGGCTCATGTGCGCGTTCACACCTGGAATCTAGCGAGCCGCCGATGCCGTCAGGCTGTGCCCCCGGTGGGATTCGAACCCACACGCCTTTCAGCAATGGTGTTTGAGACCATCATGTATGCCAGTTCCATCACAGGGGCTTTGAGCAGTCGAAAGTCTAGCCCGATAAGCTCTGGCCTCGCGCACCGCCTCCGGCCGGCTGCGTGTGGTCAAGTTGCTGCTGAAGGTTGGAAGTCACGTGATTGAGCAGGCACCACCCGATGAGGCGGCAACCCCTGCCCGGCGCGTCCTCATCGCTGAAGACGAGGCGCTGATCCGGCTCGACCTGCGTGAGATGCTCCAAGAAGAGGGCTTCGAGGTGGTCGGTGAGGCCGCGGACGGCGAGAAGGCCGTCGAGCTGGCTACCGAGCTGCGTCCGGACGTGGTGATCTGCGACGTCAAGATGCCCAGGATGGACGGCATCACCGCTGCCGGCCAGATCGCGGGGGCGCGGATCGCCCCGGTGGTCATCCTCACCGCATTCAGTCAGCGCGACCTGATCGAGCGGGCCCGTGACGCCGGTGCGATGGCCTATCTCATCAAGCCATTCTCCAAACGCGATCTGCTTCCCGCCATCGAGATGGCCACCAGCCGTTTCGCCGAGATCAAGGCGCTGGAAGAAGAAGTCAGCGACCTGCAGGACCGGCTCGAGGCCCGCAAGCTGATCGAGCGCGCCAAGGGTGTGCTGATGGCCGAGCACCGGCTCTCCGAACCGGACGCGTTTCGCTGGATTCAGCGTGCCGCCATGGACAAGCGCACCACCATGCGTGCGGTCGCGGAGCTGGTACTGAGCGAAACCGGTAATCGCTGACCGTGCGTGCTCCGGTGACCGGTCGAGTACGGCTTACCACAGTCCGTCACGAGGCGGTGTTCACCCTGGCGGTCGCGGACTCCCTTTCACAATCAGGGCGCCGGCGCCCGGGGACGACTCGTGCAGGCAACATGCCTGATATCCAGCGGTGCGGAATGATCGGCACCCTGAGATCCGATCTTTCGGACTTTCGTGCGATCCGGCGACCACGGGGATGCGATTTGGTTACGACCCGCCGATGAGGCCGTTGAACGCCGTCATTGTTTTAGGTTGCACGCTAGCGTGCACCGTCACGAGGGCAGAGCCGGCGCAATCGACCGCCGGTACTGAATTGAGCTCTCGTAGGACGGCCAAAGCCTTATCCAAGGCGTGAAGAATGAGGAGGAGACGTCAGTGCGGACTAGTTCCCTGGCAAAAGTCGCCGCAATCGGTGCGGTAGGCGTCATGGCGCTGAGCGCCTGCTCGAACTCGAAGAAGGACACCAGCACTGGCCTGAACGCCGGCAATTCCGGCAGTGCCAGTTCCAACAACAGCAACCAGACCTACAAGATCGGCTTCCAGGGTGCCCTGTCGGGCGACAACCAGCAGCTCGGCATCAACGAGATCAATGCCGTGAACCTCGCCGTGGACGAGGCGAACGCCAAGGGCGATCTCGGCTTCAAGCTCTCTGTGGTCAAGTCCGACGACGGCGGCACCGCCGACAAGGCGCCGGCCGCGGCGGCCGCGCTGATCCAGGACAACGCCATCATCGGCGTGGTCGGCCCGATCTTCTCCGGTCCGACCTCGGCGACCGGCAAGACCTACGCTGCCGCCAACATGGGCCTGATCAGCCCGTCCGCGACCAACGCGACGCTGACCAGCTCCGGCTTCACCACCTTCCACCGCATCGTCCCGACGGACGCCGTCGAGGGCAAGCAGGCCGCCGACTACCTGGCGAAGAAGTACAAGAAGGTCTTCGTCGTCGATGACACCTCCGTGTACGGCAAGGGTGTCGCCGATGTCGTCCAGGGCGAGCTCAAGGCCAAGGGCGTGACGACCAGCCGTCAGGGCGTCGCCGCGAACACCCAGGACTACGGCGCGATCGCCCAGGCCGTCACCGGCTCCGGCGCCGAGGCGATGTTCTACGGCGGCTACGACGCCCAGGCGGCGCTGTTCGCCAAGGCGCTGACGGCGTCCGGTTACAAGGGAATCCGGATGACCGGTAACGGTGGCAAGTCCACCGTCTTCACCTCCGGCTCGGGAGCGGCCGGCAACGGCTGGTACTTCTCCTGCGGCTGCCAGGACGCCACGACGGCGCCCGAGGCGCAGGCGTTCAACAAGGCGTACGCGGCCAAGTTCAACACCCCGCCGTCGACCTACTCGCCCGAGGGCTATGACTCGGCAAACGCCCTGATCGAGGCGATCAAGACGGCCGCGAAGAGTGGCACCCCCACTCGCAAGTCCGTCGCGGACGCGATCAACAACCTCGACTACAAGGGCATCACCACCGACGTGAAGTTCCAGCCCAACGGCGAGGTCGCGCAGGCGACGGTGAACCTGTACCAGCAGAAGGCCGGCAAGATCGTCGAACTCGGCAACATCGCCGAGCAGAGCTGATCGCCGAACAGGTCGACTGATCGGGTGAGGGACGCTGCCAGCCGTACCGACGGCTGGCAGCGCCCCTTCTCCATGAGTGCCGGATCCCGTCTCGCGGCCGGACGCTCAAGCCTTCTCGTGCAGCCAGAAAGGTAAATCGCGTCAATGACCGACTTCATGAACTACCTTGTACTCGGCCTCACCCGCGGGGCCATGTACGCGCTGATCGCGCTGGGGTACACCCTCGTGTACGGGGTTCTGCAACTCATCAACTTCGCGCACAGCGAGGTGTTCATGTCCGGCGCTTTCGGCAGCTACCTGGTCGTGCACCTGATCGTCGGCGACGGCAAGGGCACCCCCTCGTGGGCGGTTCCCTTCATCATCATCATCGGCATCCTGGCCGGCGGCATCACGGCCGGCATCATCGCCTGGACCCTGGAACGGGTCGCGTACCGGCCGTTGCGAAAACGAGGGGCGCCCAAGCTGGCGTTCCTCATCAGCGCGATCGGGGCATCCTTCTTCCTCTCCCAGTTCGCCGGCAAGATGTTCAACCGGCTCACCTCGAACAGCTTTCCGGCGTTCTTCGCCCAGGACAAGACGCTGTTCACCGTCTTCGGCGCGCAGGTGAAGGTGCTGCAACTGGTCATCATCGTCGCGGCCGTCGTCATGATGGTCTTCCTGGACCGGCTGGTGTCGGTGACCAAGCTCGGGCGCAGCATCCGGGCGGTGTCGGAGGACGCTCAGACCGCCGCGCTGATGGGCATCAACATCGACAAGACGATCTCACGCACCTTCATCATCGGCGGCCTGCTCGGCGGTGCCGCCGGATTCCTCTTCGGGCTCAACTTCAGCTTCGGCAACACGATGGGCTTCATCCCCGGTGTCAAGGCCTTCGCGGCCGCGGTGCTGGGCGGTATCGGCAACATCCGCGGTGCCATGATCGGCGGCCTGCTGCTCGGCGTCGTCGAGAACCTGGTGCCGACGGCGCCGTGGCACGGCACCCCCTGGATCGGCACCGAGTGGACCGACGTGGTGGCCTTCGTGGTGCTGGTTCTGGTGCTGATGTTCCGCCCGACCGGCATTCTCGGTGAGCGACTGGGGCGTGCGGCATGAAACGACTCGGACTGGGCTCGGGCGCCGCGCACCGGCTGCTGGGCTGCCTGGCGGCCTCGGTGGTGCTGGCCATGATGTGGGGTCCCCAGGAAGGCAGCCAGACCGACTACGGCTACGCCTTCCGACAGGCCGTCCTCAAGCCCCGGATCTTCGTCTTCCTGCTCCTCGGCGTGCTGCTCTTCCTCGCGATCACCTTTCGCCCCAAGGTCGTTCCCTACCTGACCAGGCCCGGCGTGTGGCCGCTGGTCGGCGGCGTGGTCACGGTGATCGCGGCGCACACCCTGATGCACTGGTACGACCCTGCCGGTGACGCCAAGTTCGGCACGGTCGCCAAGGCCGTGGCCAACACCAACGGCCTGTCCCCGCTGACCACGGCCTTCTTCGGCTGGCTGTGGTGGGCGCAGTTGCTCGTCGTGATCGTCCTCGGGGCGACCGCGATCGCCCGTCGGAACAGCGTGCTGGCCTGGGCGACCGCCGTGGTGGCGGCCCTGGCCGCGGTCGTGTGCTACTTCGCGCACAGTGACGTCGCCTCGGTCGGCACCGGCATCGACCACTCCCTGGGCGTCTACGTCGCGGTACTCGGCTACCTGGTGGTGGTCGTGGCTGCGGTATTCGTGGCGCTGTCACACGCCCAGGTCGCCCAGGGCCGGGTCGCGGTCAACCGGGTGCTCGGCTGGCGTCCCGGGTTTCCGCTGGCCGTGCTCGGCTTCGTGCTCGGCATCTTCTCCCTGGCCACCGCGACCTGGTTCTCGCCGCAGCACTTCAACGCCACCCTCAGCGACACCCACAACCTGTTCCTCAACACCGCGCTCGCCCCGCTGGCCGTGCAGTACCTGATCTGGTTGGCCTGGCTGCTGCTGGCGGTGACCGCGGTGCTGGCCGGTGGTGCGAGCTACTTCCGGATGCGCGCACTGGGGTGGGTCGCGGCCGTGGTCGGCGTTGCGTCGGTCCTGATCACCCTGATCACGATCTATGACTTCAGCGACCTGGCCGCGTCCGAGAACATCGACAACGCGACCGGCCCCTGGCAGAACCTCGGCGCGGGTGGCTGGATGGCCTGCGCGGCGTTCTTCCTGATGGGTGCGGCCGGCTATGTCGCCGCCACCGCCCCGAACCGCGAGGCAACGCGGCACGAGGCAATGCCCGCTGTCGACTCCGACGCCGTCAGCTCCGGCCGCTCGGCCAGCACATCGTTCCTCAGCGCGCCCGGCGCGGTGCGCAGCGGCATCCTGCTGGTCATCGCCATCGCGCTGTTCTACCCGCCGACGGCCAACGGGTTCTGGCAGTCCGTGCTGGTCAGCGAGATCGGCATCTACGTCCTGCTGGCGGTCGGCCTCAACGTCGTCGTCGGCTGGGCCGGCCTGCTGGATCTGGGTTTCATCGCCTTCTACGCCATCGGCTCTTACACCACCGCGTACCTGGTCGGCTCGCTGCCGATCAAGCCGCCGTCGTGGCTGAACATGAGCCCGCTGCTGGCGATCCCGTTCGCCATCGTGATCTGCCTACTGGCCGGGTTGGCGCTGGGCGCGCCCACACTGCGGCTGCGCGGTGACTATCTGGCCATCGTGACGCTCGGCTTCGGTGAGATCATCCGGATCGTGGCGGTCAACGCCGACCCGGTGACCAACGGCAGCCGTGGCCCGTCCGAGCAGGTGCCGCACCCGGTGATCCACCTCGGGCCGGTGCACATCACCTGGGGCCTGAACCAGCTGCAGTACTGGTACCTGTTGCTGGTGCTCGTCGTTGTCGTGGTGATCCTCTTCCGGCGACTGGAGAATTCCCGGATCGGCCGGTCCTGGGCCGCCATCCGTGAGGACGAGGTCGCCGCTCAGGCAACGGGCATCAACACCTTCCAGATCAAGCTGCTCGCCTTCGCCATCGGCGCGTCCACGTCGGGCCTGGCCGGTGTCTTCTTCGCCAGCCAGGTCGGGTTCTTCAACCCGGACAACTTCGTGCTGAACAACTCCATCCTGGTGGTGGCCTACGTCGTCTTCGGCGGCATGGGCTCGCTGCCCGGCGCGATGGCCGGTGCGGCGCTGCTCACCTGGCTGCCGGAGTTCCTCAAGGACCAGGTGCCGGCGGCTGACCGGCAGATGTGGATCGGCGCCGTCGTCCTCGCCATGATGATCTTCCGTCCGGGTGGCGTGTTGCCCGCTCGGCGCCGGGCCGTCGAGCTGTCCGGTTATGAACAGGAAGAGATCGAGGCCAGAGACGTGCCCATCGCGGAAGGGATCGGCGCGCGATGACCTCCACCGTCGAACACAGTGCCAGCGTTCCCGCGCAGGCGGACGACCTCATCTTCGACATCCGCAACATCACCCTGCGCTTCGGTGGTGTCACCAGCCTCAACGACGTGTCGCTGCGGATGCGGCGCGGCCAGGTGCTGGCGATCATCGGGCCGAACGGCGCGGGCAAGACGTCGCTGTTCAACTCACTGACCGGGGTGTACAGCCCGCAGGAGGGCACCATCGAGGTGCGCGCCCGGCTGGGTGACTCGGCGACCAGCGTCATCGGCCAGAAGACGCACGTGGTGAACCGGCTCGGCGTCGCCCGCACGTTCCAGAACATCCGGCTGTTCCCGGCGCTGACCGCGCTGGAGAACGTCAAGGTCGGAGTCGAGACCCGGCAGAAGTCCGGTCCCATCTCGGCCATGCTGGGCCTGCCCCGGCAGCGCCGGGAGGACCGCGAGAGCACCGAGCGTGCCTTCGAGCTGCTGCGCCGCGTGGGCCTGCAGGCCAAGGCCAACGACATCGCGGGCTCGCTGGCCTACGGCGAGCAACGCCGGCTCGAGATCGCGCGGGCGCTGGGTACGGACCCGGGCGTGATCCTGCTCGACGAGCCCGCCGCCGGCACGAACCCCGCCGAGAAGCGTGAGCTCGCCACCCTGATCAAGGGGATCAACACCACGGACGGCGTCAGCGTGCTGCTGATCGAGCACGACATGAAGCTGGTGATGTCGATCGCGGACCGGATCATCGTGCTGAACTTCGGCCAGAAGATCGCCGAGGGGACGCCGGAGCAGATCCAGCGCAATCCGGAGGTCATCGCCGCCTACCTGGGCAGCTCGGCCGACGAGGTCGGCGACGCGGTCCAGGCGCAACCGGAGCTGCACCGGATCGACACGGCGGTCTCGCTGGACGAGCTGACCGGCCAGCAGGGGCCGGCCGCCGGCAGCGCCACCAGCACCGGCGCCACCAGCACAGAGGAGTGGAAGGCATGAGCGACGTCCTGCTGCACGTCGACGAGATCGAGGTCCGGTACGGGGCCATCAAGGCGCTCAAGGGCATCAGCTTCGAGGTCCGCGAGGGTGAGGTGGTCGCCCTGCTCGGTGCCAACGGCGCGGGCAAGACCACCACGCAGCAGACGGTGTCCGGCATGCTCCGCCCGTCCCTGGGCCAGATCGTGTACGAGGGTCGGCGCATCGACGGCATCCCGGCACACGAACTGATCAACCTCGGTATCTGCCACGTGCCCGAGGGGCGCCGGGTCTTTCCGCGGATGACCGTGCACGAGAACCTGGAGATGGGCGCGTTCCGGTTCAAGCGCCCGGATCCGAAGCTGTTCGCGCACGTCCTGGAGCTGTTCCCGCGGCTGGAGGAGCGGATCAAGCAGCAGGCGGGCACGCTGTCCGGCGGCGAACAGCAGATGCTGGCGATCGGCCGGGCGCTGATGGGCAAGCCGCGGCTGCTGCTGCTGGACGAGCCCTCGATGGGGCTGGCGCCGCTGATCGTCAAGCAGATCTTCGACATCGTCCGCGAGGTCAACGGCGAGGGCGTGACGGTGCTGATCGTGGAGCAGAACGCGGCGCAGGCGCTGGGGTTGGCCGATCGCGGCTACGTCCTCGAGACCGGCGAGATCGTGCTGACCGGCACCGGCCGCGAACTGCTCGCCGACGACCGGGTACGGGCCGCCTATCTGGGTGAGGAGATCGCCTCGTAGAGTGGAAAGAGGCCAGTCGATTACTCGGTGCGATCGGTCTGTGACCGCTTGGCGGATAGTCTTGACGGAGTTTGATCAAGCACTGTCGCTACCCGCCGCAAGCACGCTACTGTCGATCGCGAGGTTTGCTTGATCGACAAACAAATCTCGTCCGGACAGTACGTGGTAACTCGAGACGGGGAGTCGAAAGTGTCCAGAGGCAACGTACGGGTAAGACCGGCCGCGACCTCAGATATTTCGGAGCTGACCGCACTGTCGGTGGACCATGGCCTGGCCGACCATCTGGGTCGCCGTGGCCGCAAGACCGACACCACCTCTATGGCGGACCGGTACGTGTCCCTGCTCGGTGACCCCGACCGGCTGGTCCTGGTCGCGGTCGATGAGGCCACCGACAACCTGGTCGGATTCGCGGTGCTGGTCGAGGAGCGGGTCGGCGTGCTGACCCCTACCGCCACGCTCTACATCTCGCACCTGCTGGTGGCGCCGTCGTACCGCAAGCGCGGGGCCGGCCGGGCGCTGCTCACCGCCGCCGTCCGGCACGCCGAGGATCGCGAGGTCGGCCACGTCGTGGTGGGTGTGCAGGCCGCGGCCCGCGACGCCAACCGCTACCTCGCCCGGCTCGGTTTCGCTCCGCTGGTCGTGCGGCGCATCGCCTCCGTCCAGACGCTGCGCCGCAGCCTCAGCATCGTCGACTCCCTCGATCGTGTCGCACTTCGCCGCCGCCGCACCACCGTCCGGGGCGTGCTGCCCGGCCGTGTGGTAGGCAGAGGGGCATGATCACCCCCGCACAGCAGACGATCTTCGACGAGGCACACCGCCGCTGGAAGGGCACCGACGAGCTGCTCGGCGACCGGATGGGCATCGAGGTCGTCGACAATGATCCCAACCGCCTGGTGGCCACCATGCCGGTCGCCGGTAACCGGCAGCCCTACGGCCTGCTGCACGGCGGCGCGTCCGCGGTGCTGGCCGAGACGGTCGGCTCCTGGGCGGCCGCGTTGCTTGCCGGCCCCGACAACATCGCCGTGGGTGTGGAACTAAGCTGCACGCACCATCGCTCCGCGACCCAGGGCAAGGTCACCGCGGTGTGTACCCCGCTGCACGTCGGGCGGACGCTGTCCACGTTCGAGATTGCGATCACGGATGAGAACGACCGCCGGATCTGCACGGCGCGCTTGACCTGCGCGATCCGTCCCGCGCACCAGGCCGGCCTCACCTCCCCTGCCTGAGCGGCCGCCCCGCGCGATCCGAGTAACGTCAGTGGCCACGCCTAGACTCTGCAACCGTGACCCCTCCCGCTGACACCTCTGACGCCGACGTCCTGACCGTCGCCCTGCTTCCGGCCGACAGCTCGGACGAGAGCGGGGACGCCAAGCCCCGGCTGCTGCTCATCGACGGCCACTCCATCGCCTACCGGGCGTTCTTCGCGCTGCCGGCCGAGAACTTCTCCACCACCACCGGTCAGACCACGAATGCCGTCTTCGGGTTCACCTCGATGCTCATCAACCTGCTGCGTGATGAGCAGCCCACCCACCTCGCGGTCGCCTTCGATCTCAGCCGCAAGACCTTTCGCGCCGAGGCCTACCCGGAGTACAAGGCGAACCGCTCCAGCACGCCGAGTGAGTTCGCGGGCCAGGTACCACTGATCAAAGAGGTGCTCACCGCACTGCGCATCCCGATGCTGACGCTCGAGAACTACGAGGCGGACGACATCATCGCGACGCTGGCCACCGAGGCCGGCCGGCATGGCATGCAGGTGCTGATCTGCACCGGTGACCGGGATGCGCTGCAGCTGGTGACCGATCAGGTCACCGTGCTGTACCCGCGCAAGGGCGTCTCGGAGCTGACCCGGTTCACCCCCGAAGAGGTGCAGGCCAAATACGGCCTGACCCCGGCGCAGTATCCCGACTTCGCCGCCCTGCGCGGTGACCCGAGCGACAACCTGCCCAGCATTCCGAGCGTGGGCGAGAAGACCGCCGCCAAGTGGATCCGCGAGTACGGCAACCTAGACGAACTCGTCGCCCATGTGGGCGAGGTCAAGGGCAAGGTCGGCGACGCGCTGCGCCAGCACCTGGGTGGCGTCCTGCAGAACCAGCGGTTGACCAGGCTGGTGCGCGACCTCGATCTGGAGCTGGGCGTCAGCGAGCTCGAACGCCAGCCGTGGGACCGGGACCAGGTGCATCAGCTGTTCGACAACCTGCAGTTCCGGGTGCTGCGTGAACGGCTGTTCGCCACCCTGCCCACCGTCGAGCCCGAGGCGTCCGAGGGCTTCGAGGTCGAGGTCAGCCGGATCGGCCCCGATGTGGTGCCGGACTTCCTGACAACGCGGGTGTCGGACGGCCGACGGGTCGGCGTCTCGTTCGGGGGTACCTGGGGCCGCGGTTCGGGGAGGCTGAACTCCGTCACCCTCGCCGATGCCGACGGCGTGGCGGGCTGGATCGACGTGACAGAGCTGACCGAGGCCGACGACCGGGCCCTGACGGCGTGGTTCGCCGACGAGGCGATTCCGAAGGCGATCCACGACGTCAAGGGCCCGCTGCTGGCGATGGCCCAGCACGGTTGGATGTTGGCGGGTGTGACATCAGACACCCAGCTCGCCGCCTACATCGTGCAGCCGGGGCAGCGGGCCTTCGACCTTGCCGACCTCGCGCTGCGCTACCTCAAGCGAGAGCTGCGGGACGAATCCGTCGGCCCGACCTCCGGTCAGCTGACGCTGGACGGTGGCCTCGAGGAGTCCGAGGACGCCCGTGCCGACGCCGAGGCGGTGCGCGCGGCCGCGGTGCTCGACCTTGCCGATGCCCTCGACGCCGAGCTCGACGGCCGGGGCGGCGTCACGCTGCTGACCGAGCTAGAACTGCCCCTGACCTTTCTGCTGGCCGAGATCGAAGCCACCGGCATCGCCGCCGATGCCGAGCACCTGATCGACCTGCAGTCGGAGTTGGGCGCCGCCGTCCGGGACGCCGAGTCCGAGGCCCACGCGCTGGTCGGACGCCCCTTCAATCTCGGTTCGCCCAAGCAATTGCAGCAGATTCTCTTCGACGAGCTGGGCCTGCCGAAGACCAAGCGGACGAAGACCGGCTACACCACCGACGCCGACGCGCTGGCCTGGCTTGCCGAGGCCAGCGACAATCCGCTGCTCGGATTCCTGCTGCGTCACCGCGAGGTCACCCGGCTCAAGTCGGTGGTGGACTCGCTGCTGCCCATGATCGACGACGTCGGCCGGGTACATACCACGTTCAACCAGACGATCGCCGCGACCGGCCGGCTGTCCAGCGTCGACCCCAACCTGCAGAACATCCCGGTGCGCACCGCGGAGGGCCGCCGGATCCGGCAGGCCTTCGTGGTCGGCACCCAGCCGGCGGGGGCGTACGAATCCCTGATGACCGCCGACTACAGCCAGATCGAGATGCGGATCATGGCGCACCTGTCCAAGGACGCCGGCCTGATCGAGGCCTTCGCCTCGGGTGAGGACCTGCACACCTTCGTGGCTGCTCGCGCCTTCGACGTCGCCCCCGAGGCGGTGGACGTCGACCTGCGGCGGCGGGTCAAGGCCATGAGCTACGGCCTGGCGTACGGCCTGTCGGCGTACGGGCTGTCCCAGCAGCTCAAGATCACCCCGGACGAGGCGAAGAGCCAGATGGAGGCCTACTTCGCACGCTTCGGGGGCGTGCGGGAGTACCTGTACTCGGTGGTGGGCGAGGCGCGCCGGACCGGTTACACCGAGACCATCATGGGGCGGCGTCGCTACCTTCCCGACCTGAACTCCGACAACCGGCAGCGTCGTGAGATGGCCGAGCGGATGGCGCTGAACGCCCCGATCCAGGGCAGCGCCGCCGACATCATCAAGGTCGCGATGCTCAATGTGCAGCGCTCGATCAGCGCGGCGGGGCTGGCATCCCGGCTGCTGCTGCAGGTGCACGACGAGCTGGTGCTCGAAGTGGCGACGGGGGAGCGGGAGCAGGTCGAAGAGCTCGTCCGCCGCGACATGAAGGCGGCGATCGAGCTGACAGTGCCGATGGAGGTCAGCGTCGGCGTCGGCCCGAACTGGGACGCCGCGGCCCACTGAGTTCTGTCCGACCTCAGTACGGGTCGGCAGTGTCGGTATGCCCCATGAGGCGTGCTATCGGGTACAGCTTCAGCCGCAGCAGCACCTTGATGCCGACGTTGCGCAGCCACCACGGCAGCTCGGCCAGGACCCGAAGGCGGTCCGCTCTGGTGGGCCGGCCCACCTCGAAGCGAGCCAGTGAACCGGTGCGGTCGAGGTAGCGCAGCCGAGAACCTGGCAGCACGTGCCGGAGCAGGCCCAGCGTCACCCCGATGGAGGAGTAGGCGTCGTGGATGGACACCCGCGCCCCGGGAGCCAGGAACTCCGCCCACCGGAGGTCATCCGACAGCGTCCAGTAGTCGTGCTTGCCGTCGATGTAGAGAAACCCGATCGGCTCGGTCCAGCCCGGGCGCAGGTCCGTGCTCTTGGCCTGCCGGAGCTCGACCCGGTCGGTGACCCCGCAGCGCCGCAGGTTGGCGAGGAACGCGTCCTTGGTGGCCAGGCCGCCGAACATCGGCCCGCTGACGAACGGGTCGATGGCGACGACCGTCGCCTCGGGGGCCGCCGAGGCGAGCACCACGGTGGAGCGGCCCTGGTGGCTGCCGATCTCGACTATGCGGGACCCCGCCGGCAGTCGCCGCACCTCGTCCCACAGCGCGCGGGCCTGGTCGCGGGTCAGCCAGCCGCCGATGACGTCGGCCGCCGCGAACGCCGTATCGAAGTCGGCTGCCGAATGAGATCCCCGCTGCCGCGGTGCGGGCGTCTGTGCTGGGGACGTCTGTTGGGCGGGCGTCGGTTCTGTGGGGGTTCGGTGAGCGGGCATCGCTGGACAGTACGCCACGGCCGGCGGATCTGATCACGATGTGGGCACGGGCGCGCAAATGTGCACGCAGTCGACGTGGCGGGTGTTTGATACTCGTCATGCCCACCCCTCGCTTCCGCGCGCGCTTCCTCAGCGCCACCGTTGCCGGTGGCGCCGTCGCCGCACTCGTCCTGACCGGTTGCAGCAGCAACACCTCCACCCCCGTCCCGAGCCGTCAGAAGGACGTCCAGTCCACCGACTCCAACGTCAAGATGACCGACTGCGCCTCGCAGTGCACCGGCGAGATCAACGGTGCCAAGTACACGATCAAGCTTCCGCAGAACTGGAACGGCAGCCTGTTGCTGTACTCACACGGCTACCGGTTCGCGGCCCCGGCGCCGCCTTCTTTCGACGCCGTCGCCACTTACGCCCAGGTGTCGTCCACCGACACCGACGGCACCGGTGCGGATCCGCTGAGCCAGAAGCTGCTCGCCGAGGGGTACGCCCTCGCGGGCTCGTCGTACAAGTCCAACGGCTGGGCTGTCCGCGACGGCGTCCAGGCCGATGAGGACCTGCACAACCAGTTCGTGAAGCTCGTCGGCAAGCCACGCCGGACGTACGCGTGGGGCGACTCGCTCGGCGGCCTGATCACCGAGGTACTCGCCGAGACCAACCCGGACTGGGTGGATGGCGCGGCCCCGATGTGCGGCGCGGTCGCCGGCCCCAACTACAACTTCGACGTCGCGCTCGACGTGGCGTTCGCGGTCAAGGCGCTGATCGACCCGTCGCTGAAGCTGACCGGCTACGCGAGTGCGGACGAGGCGGCCCGGAACTGGACCGCGGCCTCGGCGGCTGTGCTGAAGGCCGCGGCCGACGTCAAGGGCGGCGGCACCGCGAAGGTGCTGTTCATCGCCTCCCTCGTCAACGCGCCGACCGCGACCGCGACCTATGACGGCCACGACCTCACCTCGCAGGTCAAGGCCCGGGTCGAGGCGCTGCTCACCGCGCTGGCGTTCGGCACCAGCGGCCGGTACGAGCTGGAGCAGCGGGTGGGTGGCAATCCCTCCGACAACAGCCACGCCGACTATGCCAAGCGGACCGAGGGCAACGAGGCAACGCTCATCACCACGGCCGGCGGCAACGTGGCGAGCCTGGAGCAGCGATTGGCCGCCGCGCCGCGGGTGACCGCGGACGCCAACGCGCGCGCGGCGATCGAGAAGCTGGGCGACACCACCGGCGCCATCACCGCCCCGACCGTCACCATGCACACCGAGCAGGACCCGCTGGTGCTGGTGCAGAACGAGTCGGTGTTCAGTGACCGCGCTCGCGCCAAGCAGGCGGCCGGCAAGCTGGTGCAGCTCTACGTCGCGCCGCCGCAGATCTACTCCGAGACCGCCAAGGCCCCCTACGGTGCGGGCCACTGCAACTTCTCGGACAGTCAGCGCACCGGGTTGATCGACGTCCTGGACAACTGGGTGCGGCACTCGGTGTACCCGGTGTCGACCGGAGTCGCCAGCAAGCTGGGCGCCGGCGTCGACGCGCTCTACACCCCGGGACCGTGGCCGGGCGACGAGCAGCAGCAGTAAGCGAAGTGGCGTCGGGTCGAGCGGCCGGTCTGATCAGGCCGCTGACCGCAGGCGCAGCCGGCCGAGCGTGGCGACAGCCGCCGCGACCACGTTGATGGCGCACACCAGTTCAGCGACCAGCCGTACGGAGGGATGCCCCGCCACGCCGAGCACGGCCACCACCTCGGCCAGCACGCTGAGCCACACCACCGCGGTCACCGCCACACTGCGGACCGCCAGGCCGGCCACCAGCGTGAACTGGATGACGGCCAGGCTCGAACCCAGCAGCGCGAAGATCCACATCTCCGAATGCAGGCTGGCGTACCCGCTGCCGCCGACGATCCGGGTCACCAGCGGCCCGAGCAACCAGCAGCCGGCCGTCAGCAGGGCGCCCAACCCTGCGATGCTCGCCACCGCGCGGGCGAAGACCCGGTGGTGACGGTCGGAGTCGGTGAGCGAGGCGAAGAGGACGTTCGCCACGGACTGCGGCAGCCACAGGCAGCCCTTGGTCACCACCGATCCGGCGGCATAACCAGCGGCGGCCGCGGCCGGCAGGACGTGCCGGGCCAGCAGCACGTCCGCGACGCTGAGCAGCAGGAACACCCCGTAGGCGTGCGCGGCCGAACCGCATTCCAGCAGCAGCGGCTTGAGCACCCGCCAGCCCGCTGTGGTGCGGGTGCGCAGCTGGGGCAGCGTCAGGGCGCTCCCGGCCGCAGCCAGGGTCGTACCGACCGTGAGCGCCACCATCGCCCAGATCGCGGTGCCGCCGACGAGCAACCCGAGCAGGCCCGCGGCGGAGCGTCCGGCTGTTCCGGCGAACGTGGTCGCCGCCAGACCCGAGAAACGCTGACGGCCCTGCCAGATTCCCTGGCACAGCCCCTGCAACGCCGTGCCGAGGGTGGTCGCCGCGACCAGCAGCGGCCCGGCGGGACCCGGCAGGTGCAGGAAGGCCACCAGCAGCGGGGACAGCGCGGCGAGCACCAGCGCCGCCCCGAGTCCCACCATCGCGCCGACCTCGGCGAGCCCGTCCGGCTGGCCGGTGGCCACCCTCCGCGCGCCGACCGCCTGCAGCGCGAACGAGGGCACCGAGCCGATCAGCAGCAGGTTCAGCAGGGTGACCAGCTGGCCGTAGTCGTCGGCGTGCAGGCTGCGGGCGGCGGCCAGCAGCAGCAGGTAGCTGAGGATGTTGCCGAGCCAGCCGGCGACGGTGACGCCGATCAGGCCGCGGGCGGTGTCGGGATCGGCCGGCTCGGCCGCGCGGCCGGCACCGTCCGGCAACCCGGGATCTCGGCGAGCGGCGTGAACCAGCGCGCTCTCAGCCAACGGTGCTCCGGCGACGGTGACCGGCGCCAGCCCGTCCAGCTGCGGCTCGTCCCGCTTGCCCACGAATCTGAACCTCTCTGCGGGTCAACAGCTACAGTCTGGCTTCCGGAACGGGCAGCCGCTGTTCGTGCGGCCCGCCGTGCCGGTCGAGCGTATAGAACCGCGGCTGCCGAGCCCGGCGACGCGCGAGCGAGGGGGACGGGTGAGCACTGCGACCGTGCCCCGTCGCGGTGCCCGGCCGGCTGCCGCCGACGTCTGGGTCGTGGTGCTCAGCGTTGCCCTGCTGTGGCCGCAGCACCGGTCGGGTTACGGCCTCGGCCACGACATGGTCTTCACCCCGCACCAGCCGTTCACCCTGGACTCGCTGGGGCTGGGATCCGCCTCGCCGCGGGCGGTGCCGCTGGACGCGCTGGTCGCCATCGCCAGCAAGCTCGTCGACGGCGCGGTCCTCGGCCGGGTGGCGCTGGCCGTCCCGCTGCTGCTCGTGGGGTGGGGCAGTAGTCGGTTGCTCGGTGCCCGGTCCCTGCCCGGGCAGCTCGCGGTCGCCGGGTTCGCGGTGTGGAACCCGTTCGTCGTCGAACGACTGGCGCTCGGGCAGTGGGCGCTGCTGTGGGCGTACGGCGCGCTGCCCTGGCTGATCCGTGCCGCGGATCGGATCAGGCGCGGGGATGGCTCCGCCGCTGCCATTGCCGCACTGGTGTGCTGGCTGGCCGCCTGTTCCATCACGCCGACGGGCGGGCTTCTCGGAGCTACGGTCGCCGTCGTCCTGGCCTGGTCCCGATCGCTGCGGCGCACCGCGCTGGTGATAGCGGCGGTGCTGCTGCAGTTGCCGTGGCTGCTGCCGGCGCTCACCTCGACGGCGGCCGCCACCAGCGATCCCCGGGCCGTGGCGGCGTTCGCGGCGCGGTCGGAGCGCCCCGGCGGCGCGGTGCTGAGCCTGCTGGGCCTGGGCGGGATCTGGAGCTCGGACGTGACTCCGGCCAGCCGGGGCGGCCTGCTCGGCTACCTCACGGCCGTGGTGGTGGTGGCCGCGCTGGTGCTGGGCATCCCGGTGCTGGCGGGGCGCTGGGGTGGCGGTCTCAGCGTCCGGCTGATGGCGCTGGCCGGTGCCGGCTTCGTGCTCGCCGCCGCGGCCACCGTGCCGGGGCCGGCGGCGATCGTGCGCTGGACGGTCCGTGAGGTTCCCGGCGCCGGCTTGCTGCGGGACGGGCAGAAGTGGCTGCTGCCGTTCGCGGTGCTGGCGGTGCTGGCCGCGGGCGCGGCGGTGGACCGGATACCCCGGGTGGTTCCCGCCGCGCCGATGGTGCTGGCGGCGCTGTCCCTGCCACTGGTGCTGCTACCCGACGCGATGGCCACCCTGCGGGCTCCTCTCACGCCGGTTCGCTACCCGGCCGAGTGGAGCAGAGCCGCCCGCCTGACGGGGAGCGGCTCATCGGCCGGGTCCGGAGGTGACGTGCTGGTGCTGCCGTTCGCCTCGTACCGCAGCTTCGACTGGGCTCCGGGACGCAGCGTGCTCGATCCCGCGCCGCGCTGGCTGGCGGCCAGCACGGTTGTCGACGACCGGCTTGCCGTGTCCGGCGTGCTGCTCGCGGGCGAGGACCGCCGGGCCGCCGCGGTGGCGACACTGCTGGACGGCGCCGGGACGGCCGGCTCGCCCGCACCAGGTTCCGGCACCGCGCGCTCAGGGCGGCAGCCGGCTTCGCGGCTGGCCGGGCTGGGCATCGGCTGGGTGCTGGTCGAGGCGCACACGCCCGGTCCGCGGCTGCCGGACCTGAGCGCACTGCGGCCGGTGCTCACCGGGGGAGCGGTCGAGCTGTACCGGGTGCCCGGCCAGGTGCGGGCTGAGCCGGGGAGTGGCGCGCGCAGGTGGACGGTGATTCTCGCCGACCTGCTGGCGGCGGCCGCGCTGCTCGCGGCGGTTGGCGTCAAGGCCGGTTTTGCGGCCCGTAGCTTGCTACACTCGCCGGTAACATCGATCCCGGAGGACTCCCAGTGGGCAAACTGATCTCTGTAGTGGGCGCCGGGATCGTCGGCGTCCTGCTGGCCGGCACCGCGGTATGGGGTGTGGTGTCCTCCACCACCGCGGCTCCCAAGCACAACCCCGCCAGCGCGCCGATCGTCAACTACGGCAACCGCTGACCTGGTTCAGCCGCACCAACGCCCACCAAGCCGTCTCGAGTTAATCCGAATCGAGCTAATCCGTCTCGAGCAGTAGCCGTTCAAAGGCCTGCGCCGAACGCTGCCAGTCGAAGGCCTGTGCCCGGTCGCGCGCCTTCTTACCCATCGTCAGCCGGGCCTCCGTGTCGGCGAGCAGCGCCCGGGTCTGGGCGATGAGGTCGTCCAGATCGGCGACCAGCACACCGGTCTCACCGTCCTGGATCGACTCGGTCACCCCACCCGCGAACTCGTAGGCGAGCGCCGGCACCGAGTGAGCCGCGGCTTCCATGATCGCGATGCCCCACCCCTCCTTCACCGACGGCGCCAGCATCAGCCAGCTCGCGTCCAGCAGGGCATCCCGCTCGTGCTCGGAGACGTGACCGTGAAAGGTGACCGCGTCGCTCACCCCGAGCGAGTCGGCGGCCGCGGTCAGCTCGTCGGCCCACCAGCCGCCCCCGATGACGTCCAGGCGCAGCTCGGGCACGGACGCGCGCAGCGCCGCCACCACCCGCAGCGCGTGCTCCACCTGCTTGTGCGGCACCAGCCGTCCTAGGACGCAGAGCCGCGGCGTGGCCGAGCGCGGCAGCAGCCGGGACGGGTGCGGAACGTCGATGCCGTTGCACACCACATCGACGCGGTCCGGGGCCACGCCGAGCGTCGCCAGGTCAGCCTTGCTGGACTCCGACACGGTCACGTACCGGTTGTGGCGGTACAGCCGCGGGGCCAGCCGGGACTCCACCCACCAGCCGAGCTTTCCCATCATCCCCGGATAGATGATGTGCCACTGCTCGCGGTGCACGTGATGGACCAGGACGCGCACGCCGCGCCTGCGGACCAGCGGGGCGGCGAACGGGATTCCGTTGTGCACGTCGACGACGATGTCGGCGCGACGGCCGGCACGGCTGAGCAGGTAACCGAGGCCGCGCGGGTACACGCTCAACCACCCGCCCCGTCGGCGGAACGTCACGCCGTCGCGGATCTCGTCGCGCGGGGCATGGGGATACGCCGCGCAGAAGTAGGTGACCTGGTGGCCCTGTGCCGCGAGCCAGCGCGCCATGTGCTCGACGTAGACCTCGGAGCCGCCGCCGTCAGGATGGGCGGTGTCGCGCCATACCAGAAACACGATGCGGCGCCGTGTTGGCAACGAACTCATGTGCTCCCCGTACCCGCTTCCGACGTGGTTACCGGAGAGTAGCCGAGGATGCCGGGGACGGCGGACGTATCGCCACAACTGGCCGGTCACGAAAATGGCGGCAGCTGTCCAGCGCTGCCTCGACAGCGGCGGACGAGCCGGTACCGTCCATGCGTGCCCACGCCAGCTGACTCGTCCTGCGCGGACCGGCTCGGCGTTCTGGACCGGATGCGCCTGGTCATCATCAGCACCGCGATCGCCCTGCTGATCTTCTCGCAGAGTTCCGGCACGGTCGCCGCGGACACCAAGCTGGACCTGATCGTCGATCCGGCGCGCTTCCTGCATCGCGCGATGACGCTGTGGGACAGCGACGGCGCGTCAGGGCAGTTGCAGGATCAGGCCTACGGCTATCTCTTCCCGATGGGGCCGTTCTTCCTGCTGGGCAAGCTGCTCGCGCTGCCGCCATGGGTGATCCAGCGCGGCTGGGAATCCGCCGTCCTGGTGGTCGCCTTCCTCGGCGCCCGGCGGCTGGCGAAGCTCCTGGGCGTACCGGGCTTCTGGCCGTGTGTCGGTTCCGGGCTGGTGTACGCGCTGGCGCCGCGGATGCTCACCGAGCTGTTCTCCATCTCCGCCGAGCTGCTTCCGGTCGCGGTGCTGCCACTGGTCCTGATCCCGCTGGTCAGGGCGGGCACGGCCGGCCCGACCCGGTCCGCCGCGATGCGCTCCGGGGCCGCGCTGCTGCTGGCGGGCGGCATCAACGCCTCGGCGACGCTGGCCATCCTGCCGGTGCCGGCGCTGTGGCTGCTGACGCGCAGCCGCGGTCCCCGGCGGGCGTCACTGATCCGCTGGTGGGCGCTGGCCGTGGTGCTGGGCTGCCTGTGGTGGCTGATCCCGCTGGTCGTACTGGGCCGCTACAGCCCGCCGTTCCTGAACTGGATCGAGTCGTCGGCGGTGACGACCTCGCAGAACTCGTTCATCGCGGTGGCCCGGGGTGCGGACCACTGGCAGGCCTACCTCGGGCCGAACATCTGGCCGGCGGGGTGGATCTTCGCGGTCGGCGCCGGCGCCATCGTGGCCACCACCCTGGCCGCCGCGGCGGGCTTCGGTGGCCTGGCGCTGCCCGGGCTGCCACACCGGCTGTTCCTTCTCACGACCCTGATCATCGGGTTCGCGGTGCTCAGCATGGGGCACGTCTCAGCGATCGACGGGCCCGCCGCCGGGACGATGCGGACGCTGCTCGACGGTCCACTCAGCGCGTTCCGCAACATCCACAAGTTCGATCCGCTGGTCCGGCTGCCCCTTGCCCTCGGGGTAGGGCACCTGATCGGCCGCGCGATCCCGGTGACCCGTTCGCTGTCGAGCAGGCTGCCGGTGGCGCAACGCTGGGTGGTCCCGTTCGTGGCCACCGCCGCGGTTCTCTGCGTGGCGGCCATCGCCGTCGCGCCCGCGCTGACCAGCCAGCTGGTGCAGCAGCCCCGGTCCACCGCGATGGCCGCGTACTGGCCGCAGGCCGCGACGTGGCTGTCCGAGCACTCCGCGCAGGGCCGCGCGCTGGTCGTTCCCGGTGCCGGCAGGCCCGAGATGTACTGGGGCTCCACGGTTGACGAGCCGATGCAGGCCGTCGCCGAATCGCCGTGGGCCAGCCGCGAGACGGTTCCGCTGGGGCAGGCGGGCTACGTCCGGCTGCTGGATCAGGTCGAGTCGCTGATCGCGGTAGGCACCCCGCAGCCGACGCTGGCGCCGCTGCTGACCCGCGCCGGCATCGGGTACCTGGTGATCCGTGCCGACCTCCGGCCGACGGCTGACGCGACGGACCTCGGCATCCTCACCAGCACCGTGCTGAACTCGCCCGGGTTCTCCGCCGTGCACTCGTTCGGGCCGGCGCTGCGTGCGACCGGCGCGTCGAACCGGCTTGTCGACGCGGGTCTTGCCAACAACATTCCGGCCATCCAGATCCTGGCGGTCGGCGGCGGGGCCGACCGGGTGGACGTGTTGGACGCCGACCACGCGGTGGTGGCCAATGGCTCGTCCGATGAGCTGGGTCCGTTGGTGCAGGCGGGGCTGGGGCGGCACACGCCCGTGCTGTTCGGCGGCGACGCGCTCGCGGGAAAGCCGCGGAACCCGCTTGGTGTGACCACGGACGGGTTGCGCAAGCGCGAGATTCAGTTCGGGCGTCCCGGACAGGTCGCGGCGACCATGACCGCCGGCCAGCCGTACCAGGCGACCCGAGTCGCGCATGACTACCTGCCTGAGGACGCCGGTGCGCTGTCCACGTACGAGTACCAGGGCATCGCCGATGTCCGGGCATCCTCGTCCGGGTCCGACTTCGCGGCGTTGCTGAACCGGGGCCCGGAGCATGCCCCCTGGTACGCCCTCGACGGCGACCCCGGCACGGCGTGGCTGTCCGGATCGGCCGACGGCGCGGTCGGCCAGTGGTTCGAAGTCCGGTTCCAGGAGCCGGTCACCGAGCCCTCGGTCACCATTCGGTTTCCGGCGGCCCTCAGCGAGTATCCGACCTCGCTGACGGTGCGTACCGACTCCGGTTCCGCCACCGTGGACGTCACGCCGGATGCCCGGCCCCAGCGGCTCACCGTTCCCGGTGGCAGCACGCAGGTCCTCCGGCTGACCGTGGCCGCGGTGACCTCTGGCGGCAGCGGAGTGGCCACCGGCCTCGCCAGTGTCTCGATCGCCGGAGTTCACCCGCAGCGCAGCCTGGACGTGCCGGGCGGCGGGTCGGACGTGCTGTCCTTCCGGGCAGCCAGTGGTGCCCGGACCGGCTGCGCGGCGTCGTCCCATGCCTCGGCCTGCATCCCGGCGCTGGCCCGGACGGGGGAGGAAGAAGGCGGCCTGCGTCGCTCGATCACCCTTCAGCGCTCTGGGAAGTACCGCATCTCGGCGTCCGTGGTGCCGGCACCCGGTGACTCGCTCGATCAGAAGCTGGATTCCGCGTCCGGTATCGCGGTGACGGCCTCGTCCACGGCGACCACCGATCCGCGGCAGCGGCCCGGCGCCGTGGTCGACGGGCTGGCCGGCACCACCTGGTCGGCGGGGCCGTCGGACGCCAAGCCGCGTCTCACGCTGTCGCTGAAGACACCGTCGCTGGTGTCGTCGCTGACCTTGCACACCGCTGCCGGCGCCCCGGTGTCGACGCCGAGCACGGTGCTGGTCACCGTCCAGGGGCACAAGTGGACGCTGCGGACCACCGATACCGGCGTGCTGCGGCTTCCGGAGCCGGTGCTGGCCAGCTCCGTCCGGATCGACATCCTGAAGTCGGCGATCCGGATCTCCACCGACGCCGTCACCGGAACGACCGACATCCTGCCGACCGGCGTCAGCGAGATCGAGCTGAACGGCGTCTCCCGACCGGCAAGCCCGGCGGACATCGACATTCCCTGTGGCGAAGGACCGGTGCTGGACGTCGACGGCACGCCGGTCCAGTTGCGCGTGCGCGCGTCCCGCTCTGCCGTGCTCTCGGGCGCGGAGCTCGCGGCCACCCCGTGTGGCTCGCCATCGGTCAGCCTGGCAGCGGGCGGTCACGAGCTGAGCTTGGCGTCATCGTCAGCAACCAGGGCGCTCGGCCTCACCCTGACCCGGGGCGCCGGACTTGCCGGCGGCAGCTCCTTCGCCTCGACGGTTCAGGTGGAGCACTGGAGCGACACGCACCGGTCCCTCGCCGTGGCGGCGCCCACCCGCTCACTGCTCGTGGTGCACGAGAATTTCAATCCGGGCTGGCACGCCAGTCTGGCCGGCCGGCGGCTGGATGCGGTGCGCGTCGACGGCTGGGAGCAGGCGTTCGTGCTGCCCGCGGGAAGCAACGGCGTGGTGCGGCTGGACTTCGGCCCCGACCACCTGTTCAGGACCGGTCTGCTCGGCGGACTGCTCGCCGCGCTGATCCTGGTGCTGCTCGCATTCACCCGGTCACCGGACCGGAACTGCGCTGCCCTGCCGGACGGCCGGGTGAACCGCAGGGTTCTGGCCGCCTGCGTGATCCTGGCTGCGGGGGTTCTCGGCGGGATGATCGGTGTGCTGGTCGGCGTCGGGGTGCTGGCCGGGTGGCTCGTCCTGCGACCCCGGGTGCGGAGCGCCGCGTGGTTACCGGCGTTGCCCGCCGGCGCTCTCACGCTCGCCGGAGCGCTGAACGCGGTGGGACCGTCGGTGTCGGCGCACCCGCTGACCGATTCACTGCTGACTCAGGGGCTGGTGCTTGCGGCGCTGATCGCGGTGGGGCTTTCGGCGGTGGACGGGACGGCGGCTACCGGCTCGCCCGCCGACACTGCCCGCTCCGAGGACGGGTAGCGGCGGCCGGCTCGCCGCATCAGCGGCCGCTCCAGGAATCGCCAGGACAGCGTGGCAGCAGCGGTGGAGCCGCACGCCGTGAGCGCCAGCAGCGTCCAGAAGTGCCCGTAGAACGTGCGAAAGCCGAGCCAGTGCTGAAACGCCAGCAGCAGCGGCAGGTGCCACAGGTAAACCCCGTACGAGATCTCGCCGAGATAGCGGACCGGGCGCGCCCGGAGCAGCTCCGCCGCGCGGCCGGGTTCAGCCAGCGTCAGCGGCGCCAGCAGCAGCACCGCGCAGCCCCCGTAGAGGTAGTGCTTGATCGACCATTCCCAGCCGGACGGCACCACCAGCAGCCGGGAGCCGGCAACCGGCAGGGTGGTGAACCAGAACACCAATCCGGCCAGCGCCCAGCACAGGCCGGTGGCGCCCGCGACGGTCCTGCCGGTGCCGAACAGGCGCGGCAGCCGGTCCGCGGGGATACGGCCGGCGCAGGCGGAGATCAGCGCGAGCAACATGCCGAGGGCGAACCAGTCGAGGTTGGCGGGCAGCCAGATCAGCGACCGGGAGCCGACCGCCGGCACCAGGTGCGCGGCGATGTTCGCGGCGACGGCAATGCCGCACATGCCTGCGATCAGCAGCAGGGTCCGCTGCACGACCGCTGATCGGTCGGCTGTGGGGTCGCGCCGGATCCAGGCCGCCGCGAACGGCAGCAGCAGGTAGAAGCTGAGCTCGACCGGCAGCGTCCACAGCTGGGTGAGGCTGGGATCGACGTTGCCGTGGGTGTAGGTCTGCAGCAGCAGTGGATACGTCAGCCAGCTCCGCGGGGTCGGCGGGTGCTGGGTCAGCACGGCCAGCGTGACGACGACGGCCAGCCAGTACGCGGGCAGGATCCGTACCAGCCGCCTGACCAGGAACCGGCCCGTCGCCGGCGCCGCCGTGTTCCCGAGCGCTGCCGTGACGAACGGCCGGAAGATGACGAAGCCCGAGAGCAGGAAGAACAGCGTCACCCCGAAGTCCAGCCGAGCCAGGAAGGGCGCGAGCGGGCCGTCGTCCAGCGAGCGGCCGGAGTTGAAGCCGACGTGGGTCGCCAGGACACCGAAGGCGGCGAGCGCTCGAACGCCGTCCAGCGCCGGAAACCGGCCGGCCGAGCGCGCCGGGAACCGGCCGGTGGAGCCCGTCGGGGCGGTCACTTGGCACTCCCCGCCGGGAACGGCGCGCCCACGGTGAGGCGCCCGATACAGAGGTGCGTCTCCGGCGCGCCGGTGCGCACGATGACAGCCGCGACGGAGGTGAGCGGCAAACGCAAGGTCACGTGGCTCAGCTGGTAGCCGAACGTGACATGGCCGGACGGGATCGGACCGCGAACCACGCCACGGGTGTCCACGATCGACACGTCAGCGGTCGAGGGGCGCTGCTGCAGGTAGTCCAACCGAAGGAATCCGTCGCCCTCCGGTGCGGCCTTGGGCAGCCGGATCCAGAACGTACCCACCCCCTGGACGAGGTAGGCGCACAGGCCTCCGGCGGGCGGCTCCTTGGTGACCGCCGGAATCAGCACGGCGGGCACCAGCGCTCCCTCGTCGTTGGCGAGTACCGGTTCGGTCGCGGGCGCGTCCAGGGTGGGCACCCGGCCGGTCAGCGGCAGGAAGTCCGACAGGTGCCATCGCGGGCCGAAGAAGAACGGCAGGACGGACGGCGGCACGGTCGAGTCGTACAGGTTCAGCGACGGCCCGGCATCGGCGATGTTGGAGGTCAACGCGCTCACGTATGCCTTGGAGGGGTTCGAGCCCCAGTGCCGGTCGAACCTGGCCACCGAGTTCAGTGAGCCGACGAGCCACAGCACCGCCGCGGCCGCGGTCGCCAGCACGGCGGGCCGACGCACGCCTCGCGGCAGCCGAGCACGGCTTCGCCGAATAGCAGCGTCGCTGTCCGGTACAGCCGTGTCCAGTACAGGCTCGCCGAGCACCCGGCGCTCGATGGCCGCGGCGGTGGTCGGGGTCACGGCCAACGTCAGGCCGATGAACAGCGGCACCGCAAGGTCGGCCCCATAGCGCAGGGTGGTGGCGATGAGCTGTCCGAAGAAGGCGTACCGGCCGACCGCCACCAGCGTGGTGCCCAGGATCAACGGCGCCGCGGGGATCGTCCAGGCGACCAGCGACTTCCACCCGACGAGCCGCACCCCGGCCACGGCCATGGCCACGAACCCCAGCTGCGTCAGGATCAGTCCGAACCTCGTGGTGTCGGCGTAGCCGAGTAAGACATGCGGATCGTTGAACCAGCTCCACGGCCCGCCGAGCAGGGATGGGCTGACCACGCGCGACCACTGCATCCACAGCACCCCGGCAAGGTCGGATACGCCCACCGGTTTCGTCGCGCCGCCGTAGCCGGCGGCGATGAAATAGCCGGTGAAGGCCGCGATCGGCGCCGCGGTGAGGAGCCAGCCGACCCAGCGGCGCAGGGTTGCGGCGATGCGCCGGCGGACGGTGCCGTCGTGCAGGTACGCCAGCGACAAGATCGGCAGCAACACCGCGGAGACGGCCACCTTCTCCCAGAATAGCGCGCCGGCGAGCAGGCACAGCCCGCTGACGGCGGCCCACCGCGGGTTGCGGGTGACCGTGTACCGGACGTGCGCGTTGAGTGCCCCGAGCACGAGGGCCTGGGCCGGCAGCAGGCTGAATGCCACCGTGACCCACAGCGTGTTCGTGAGTACCAGGGGCACAGGGCGTACAGCGCGCAGGCCAGCAGGACCCGGCGCCGGCGTCCGACCAGCGTGCTGAGCAGGCGCAGCAGCAGCACGGTGCCGGCGGCCTGACAGAGCACCCGCACACCGATGGTGAGGGGAAAGTTCAGCGGCGCTGTGTGGCGGAGCAGCCAGAACTCCAGCCGTAGCCCGGGCAGCAGGTGGTCGTTGATCGGCGTCTTGAGGTACGTCCAGTCCAGGCCGGTGTGGCTGGCGTTCATCAGCAGCGCGAAGTCGTCGTTGTAGAACCAGCCACGGTCGATCGCGACGGCGACGACGATTGCCTGCGCCAGCACCAGTGCCGCGGCGAGTTGACGGAAGCGGGACGTGGACAGCTCGGGAACCCGTCCGGCCACCGCGTGTGCCTCGGGTATCCCGGTCGACGCGAGGGTGCTTTCACTGGTGCTGATGCTCGATCGGTCCCTTCGCGTCACGCGTCGTCATAGTTGCGAGATCGTTTCGCGCAGAATGCTACGGGCGGCGGCTACTCGCTGGTAGCGTCCGGCGAACCGTTCAGAAATCGTTAGGGGACCTGGCCCGTGCGTAAACTCCTCACCGCTCTTCTGGTGCTTGTCGGAGTGTTCGGCATCGCTCTTGCGGGCCTGCTGCGCTTCTATGCGCCGTCCCGCGCGGAGAAGACGCCGCTCAACCTCGACATAATCCAGGTCGCCACCGGCCCGGCGAAGCTACTCAACTCCACGACCGGCGAGGTCGAGGACACCACGCTCAACGCCACCCGCCGGGTCCGCACCGATTCCGCCGCGTCGAACTCGGATGTGACGGTCGTCCAAGAGACGCTGTGCCTCGTCAAGGCGGTCGACAACCCACCGGAGTGCGTCGATGCCCAGGACCCGCGGAAGCGACTGGTCGCGTTCACCACCGACAGGGTAGCCGCCGATCGCAAGACGGCGGAGTCGGTGAACGACCCGAAGTACGGCGAGAACATCAACGGTGACACCAGCGTCAAGCACACCGGCCTGACCTACAAGTGGCCGTTCAACGCCAAGAAGACGACCTACAAGTTCTTCGACCCGGCGTCCTCGCAGAGCCCGGACGCCAAGTTTGTGGGCACCGAGAAGTACGACGGCATGGAGCTCTACAAGTACGAGGCGGTCATCGACAACATCGACCTGCCGGTCGGCCCCAATATCCCCGGCAGGTACTCCAACACCCGGAATGTGTCGGTGGACCCGGTGACCGGCGCGATCGTGAAGGGTGCCGAGCACCAGGTTCGTACCCTCGCGGATGGCAGCACGGCACTGGACACCACGCTGACCTTCAACGACGCCGCGGTCAGGTACCAGGCCAAGCAGGCCAAGGACGGCCGCTCCCAGATCACGATGCTCACGGTGATCCTTCCGCTGATCCTGCTGGTGGTGGGCATCGCCGCCCTGGTGGGGGCGTTCCTGCTGCTGCGCAACGACGATCACCACGGCGCGCACGCGGCGCGCGCCGCCGAGGCTCCAGAGCCCACCCGGGTCTAGCGGCCACACTCGGTTCAGGCAGCCACTCGGTTCAGGCAGCCAGCTCGCTGACGAAGATCGCCGTGCCCGGCAGGATCCTGCCCCGCAGCGGCGACCACTGACCCCACTCCTCGGTGAGCTGGTCGGGCCACTCCGGCTCCACCACGTCCAGCAGCCGGAAGCCGGCGGCAGCCAGTTCGCGGACCCGGTCGCCGAACGTCCGGTGGTGCTCGACGTACGTCGCCTCGCCCGCGGCGTTGAACTCGACGTAGGGATCGCGGTCGAAGTAGGACATCGTCGCGGTGAGCCCGTCGGGACCGGGGGAGTCCGGAAACGCCCACCGGGTCGGGTGCGTGGTGGCGAAGACCCAGCGTCCACCGGGACGAAGCAGCCGCGCGACCTCGGCCATCACCGCGCCGGAGTCGGCCACGAACGGGACCGCCCCGAACGCGGTGAACGCGAGGTCGAAGGACTCGTCGGCGAACGGCATCCGCTGCGCGTCGGCCTGCACCAGCGGCACGTCGATGCCGGTCTCGGCCGCCGCGCGCCGCGAGTGCGCCAGCATGCCGGCCGACACGTCGAAGGCGACCGGCAGCGCGCCGCGGCCAGCCAGCCACCGCGAGCACATCGCCGATCCCGCGCCGACCTCGAGCACCCGCCGGCCGGCCAGGGAATTGGTCGGGCCGAGCAATTGCGCCTCGTCCTCGCGCAGGCCCTCCGGGCACCAGACAAAGTCCGAGGTGCCCAGGAACCGGCCGTGCTCGGCGTGGTAGTTGTCGGCGTCGGCGTCCCACCAGCGGCGGTTCGCCCGGGCCGACTGCGCGGCGCTCTGCGGCCGGCGACCGACTCCGACGGTGCCCAGGTCTGTCTCGGTACCCATCGCTCCACGCTAGCCAGCGGCCGGCCCGAATCCCCGCGCGGGCGGCGCCGTGCCGGGCGCTGACGGAGCCCTCATCGGATTTCCGATCAGAAGCCGCACAGGAGTAGGCTTCCGCCTGCGGAATGGGTCTGTGGTCTCGACATGGAGTAGGCCACACGCTCCGCTGATCGCTCCCCGCGCGAGAGGCGAACGAAACGGACGTATCCGCGTCGCTCTACAAGCCGTCAGGAACTATCCACTACATGACGTCCACCATCGATCCGACTCGCACGACCCCGCAGGTAGCAGTGAACGACATCGGCTCCGCCGAAGACTTCATGGCCGCAATCGACCTGACCATCAAGTACTTCAACGACGGCGACATCGTCGAAGGCACGATCGTCAAGGTTGACCGCGACGAGGTTCTCCTCGACATCGGGTACAAGACCGAGGGTGTCATCCCCTCCCGCGAACTCTCCATCAAGCACGACGTCGACCCCTCCGAGGTCGTTTCCGTGGGCGATGAGATCGAGGCCCTGGTTCTCCAGAAGGAGGACAAGGAAGGTCGGCTGATCCTGTCCAAGAAGCGCGCGCAGTACGAGCGGGCATGGGGCACGATCGAAGAGAAGAAGGAGCGTGACGAGGTCGTCGAGGGCACCGTCATCGAGGTCGTCAAGGGCGGTCTCATCATCGACATCGGCCTCCGCGGCTTCCTGCCCGCGTCGCTCGTCGAGATGCGCCGGGTCCGTGACCTGCAGCCCTACGTCGGCAAGGTCCTCGAGGCCAAGATCATCGAGCTGGACAAGAACCGCAACAACGTGGTCCTGTCCCGCCGGGCGTGGCTCGAGCAGACCCAGTCCGAGGTCCGCAGCGACTTCCTCAACAAGCTGGCCAAGGGCCAGGTCCGCACCGGTGTGGTGTCCTCCATCGTCAACTTCGGCGCGTTCGTCGATCTCGGTGGCGTCGACGGCCTGGTGCACGTCTCCGAGCTGTCCTGGAAGCACATCGACCACCCGTCCGAGGTTGTCGAGGTCGGGCAAGAGGTCACCGTCGAGGTCCTCGACATCGACCTGGACCGCGAGCGCGTCTCGCTGTCGCTCAAGGCGACCCAGGAAGACCCGTGGCGTCAGTTCGCCCGTACCCACGCCATCGGCCAGGTCGTGCCCGGCAAGGTCACGAAGCTGGTTCCGTTCGGCGCTTTTGTTCGCGTGCAGGACGGCATCGAGGGCCTGGTCCACATCTCCGAGCTGGCCGAGCGCCACGTCGAGATCCCTGAACAAGTAGTGCAGGTCGGCGATGAATTGCTGGTCAAGGTCATCGACATCGACCTCGAGCGTCGCCGGATCTCGCTGTCGCTGAAGCAGGCGAACGAGGGCGCCCTGGCGGAAGAGAACTTCGACCCGTCGCAGTACGGCATGGAGGCCCAGTACAACGAGAAGGGTGAGTACATCTACCCCGAGGGCTTCGACTCCGAGACTCAGGAGTGGCTGCCGGGCTTCGAGGACCAGCGTGAGGCGTGGGAGAAGCGCTACGCGGCTGCCCGCGAGCGGTTCGAGGCGCACAAGAAGCAGCTCGAAGATGCTCAGAAGGCGGATGCCGACGCGGCCACCGAGAGCGGCGACGCGACCTCGTACTCCTCCGAGGCCCCGGCCGAGACCAGCGGCACGCTGGCGTCGGACGAGGCGCTGGCAGCCCTGCGCGAGAAGCTTGCCGGTCGCTAAGAGCACGCTGCCGCAAGGCTGATCGGACAACAGCAATACCAACGGAAAGCCCGGGAGGTTCACCTCCCGGGCTTTCCGCTGCCAGACGGTTACCGTTGGTGGCGTGACAGCCAGGCTCCGCCGAGACGTCCTTGTTCCGCGATCCGCTGCCGTGCTGGCGCTGGCCGGCGTGCTGGCCTTGACCGGCTGCACCAAGGCGCCAAGCGGTGGGTCGGCCAGTAGATCGAACTCCGCGTCCCGTACGCCCGCCAGCACACCGGTGCGTTCGTCCGCCGCGCCATCGCCGAAGGCCACCACCAAGGCCGCCGCTCCGTCCCTCGGTGGACGCTGCGACGACCTGCTGCCCACCGGCCGCGTCAACATCGCGCTGCACCGCGTCGTCTCCGGCAGGACTGCCTTCATCCTCGGAGTCACCGAACCCGACATCGGACGGCTGATCTACCTGAACTGTCGCTACGGGGTCGCGGCGCCGGTGAAGGGCAAGCCGGCTGCCGAGCCGCTGGTAGAGATCGGCATCAGCCTGTACGACTCCGCTGCCCAGGCCGCCCGGCGTGTCGAGGGCACCGCGGATGACTACCGCTCGCACGGTGCAAGCGAGGCGCGGACGAAGGTGGGCCAGTATCCGGCCACGGTGCTGAGCGGCTACGGCAGCCCGACGCTGGTGATGGCGGCCGGCGTCCGCAGCATCGCGGTCACCGTGGATCCCCGGCTGATCCCGAAGTCCGCCGCGACCGGCCTGGCCTCTCTGGCCAAGGCCGCGCTGGACGCCACCGCCCGCTTCACCCCCGGCCCGGCCGCTGGACGCTCACCGGGGGCGGCCAAGGCATCGCCGAGCACCACCGGTTGAGGTGGCCACAGTGCGCATCGGGTTGACCGGCGGGATCGGCAGCGGCAAGAGCACGGCCGCCGCCCGGTTCGCCGAACTCGGCGCGGTGGTGATCGACTCGGACCTGATCGCGCGCGAGGTCCTAGCTCCCGGCACGCCCGGCTTGGCGCGGGTGGTGCAGCGCTTCGGCGAGGGTGTGCTGGCCGCCGACCGCAGCCTGGACCGGCCTCGGCTCGGCACCATCGTGTTCGCCGACCCCGCGGCGCTGGCGGATCTGAACGCGATTGTGCACCCGCTGGTGCGCCACCGCAGCGACGAGCTGGCGACGTCGGCGCGGGAGGGCGCGGTGCTGGTCCATGACGTGCCGCTGCTCGTCGAGAACGGCATGGCGGCCGGCTTCGACGCGGTGGTGGTGGTCGAGGCGCCGCTGGAGCTGCGGCTGGAGCGGCTCAGCGGGCGCGGCATGAAACCGGACGTCGCCCGCTCCAGAATCGCCGCCCAAGCGACGGACGAGCAGCGCCGGGAGGTTGCCACGATGGTGCTCGACAACTCCGGATCGGTGGCCCAGCTGCGGGCGCGGGTCGACGCGGTATGGCCCCGTCTTCTCGGGCGGACAGGGTCTTAGCGCGGTGGCGACCAGCCCGGTTTGGCGACCGCAAACCGCATCCGCTAAAGTCTCTTCCGGTGCCGATGATGGCAGCCAGCGGGTAACCGGGGCAGAACATCGGGTAACACCATGCGGACGTAGCGCAGCTGGTAGCGCACAACCTTGCCAAGGTTGGGGTCGCGGGTTCGAATCCCGTCGTCCGCTCGGTGGACGCTATAGGCGTTCCCCAGGCCGGCTGTGTCCGGTCCCTGGTGGAGTGGCCGAGAGGCGAGGCAACGGCCTGCAAAGCCGTGTACACGGGTTCAAATCCCGTCTCCACCTCGTAGCCGATCTCGTGCGGATCGTCGTGCGCGGTTGAGTACGGGCGATTAGCTCAGTGGGAGAGCACTACCTTGACACGGTAGGGGTCACTGGTTCAATCCCAGTATCGCCCACCATCGGAGGCCCCGTATTCCGGGGCCTCCAGTTCTTTTTGAGGTTGGGTCCACCCGTCGTATCAACGACACGTCAACAGGACTGGCGGTACGACGCGGCATTGCAAGGTGCCGGTGGACACGGTGCGGCACGCACGCTGGCTGTCGAGCGAGATTGACGATGGGTGAGCGCGTGCGCTGATCGACGTCCGCGTCCTCGAGGCCATCTTTTACGAACGTGGTGCGTTGTCGGCGGGGGCGTGCCCTCGGCTCGGGCTCCCTCGAGTTGCGTCATCCTTCGCATCGAGGGGGCCAGGGGTTCGAATCCCCTCAGCTCCACCATCGTTGTCTTATTCAAACCCTGGCCAAATCGATGACCGGTGCGCATCTCGGTTGAATTGTCCGTTTCGGACATGTAGCGCAGATCCCTTGATGACTTTGTATCGATGGAGTTGAGCGCTGCTGCACGCACCTGCGGGGCGAGGAGTGCTGTGAACGGCTCTGCCAGGTCGAAGCGGACGGTGCCGTCTTCGTCGACGTAGATCTTATCGAAGAAGGCTTGGTTGAGCTGTCGGCGGACGGTCGGTGGGGCGTGCAGGTAGGCGGCGTGGCAGTCGTTGAGGTGGGCGATGCAGGTCTGCAGGTTGGTCTGGACGCGGGCGTGTTCGGTGTTGGCGCCGTCCAGGCGCTGGGTGAGCACGCTGAGTCGGCTGCTGATCCGGGTTTGTTCCTGCTTGAGTAGGTCGAGCGGGACGGCGCCGGCGTAGTGGGCTTGCAGCAGGCTGGTCTGTTCGGCGCGTAGCCGGTCGTGCTCGCGTTGCAGGTGCTGACGGTCGCGTTCGCTGCTCTGATGCAGTTCAGCGAGGTCCCGGGTCAGCATGGCGACCAGTGCCTCGGCGATCTCGGAGGGCAGCGAGATGGTGGCGTAGTCGCGTTCGATCTGCTGGGCCACCCAATCGATGAGGACGGCTTGGCGGGTGCAGGTGGTCCGTTTGCGGTGCCGTCCGGAGCAGATGAAGTAGGGGTAGGTGACGCCGTGGCGGTTGGTGCTGTGGGTGATGAGTAGCCGGCTGTCGCAGCTGCCGCAGTAGACGGTGCCTTTGAGGTAGTGGTCGTGTGTTTGCTGCCGGTCACCGGCGCTGGTGTGGGCCGCGCGGATGGCCTGGACTCGCTGCCAGGTCACTGGGTCGACAACGGCTTGGTGCCTACCGGCGTACCGGACGCCGCGGTAGACGACTTCCCCCATGTAGTAGGGGTTGGTCAGCAGCTTGTGCATGCCGGAGATGGTCAGCGGTTTCGCCGGCCGCTTGGGAGTGGGCCGGGTGGTCAGGCCTCGGATGGTGAGTTCTTCGAGCAGCATGGCGGTTGACCAGTCGCCTTCGGCGTAAGTTTCAAACGCCCAGCGCACCAGCGGTGCCCGCTCCGGGTCAATCTCGACGGTGCGGACCTCGCGGCGGAGGTCGTCGGTGATGCGGATGTTGCGGTAGCCGATGGGTCATCCACAGCTACATCTGGATGCTCTCCGCGACTGAAGCCGGAGATTTCGACGGTATCTACGTGGCCTCGGATCGTCAGCGGCTCAGCGGACTGTTCTTCATCCCGGTCGACCGCTTCATAGAGCTGTTCCGCGCCGTCGGCTCCGAGGACATTACCTACGTCCACATGCAGCGGGACGCGAACGGGGGCCTCCAATACGTCGGCATCCTGGCCCGCGAGCCGGAGACCCAGGACGAGGGATCGCAACGATGAGCGGGACGCTGGACCCGCTCGCCGAGGTGCGCCGGTCCTTGATCGTCGAGTTCGCTGCCTTGCCCGGTGAGGGCGACGTCGTGGCGTGGCAGCGACGGCTCGCTGACGCGATCATCGACGCTGAGGCCGGTTCGCCTCAGCACGATTCGGCTGGGCTGAAGTGGCACCGTCACCTGTTGCGGGTGATCGGGGACGCCCTTGTCCATGCGTTGCTGCCCGCTCACACGATCCGCGCGCTGTCGCGTCACCCCGGCAAACCGCCGTCGTTGTCCGCCCAGGGCGAGGACTTCGACTTCGTCTTCGAGTGCGCTCGGACGCTGCGGAGGAGCGGCGCCGTCCCCATCGTTGCCGACCTCACTACCCTCATCGGCATTGGTGACTTGGTGGGGTGGGGCGGCGGCGGGGTCGGCGTCTACGAGTGCAAGAACCGAATCCCTCCGATGAGGATCAGCACCTCTGGCCGGGTCGCACGCCAGCGACTGCGTGGCGAACGCACGGAGGAGTACCTCACTGAAAGCCGCATCGAAGACGATGGCGGCCTGGTGCGCGAGGCCTACGACTTCCCCTTGCCAGAACCCGAATGGGAGGCGGTCCGGGACCTCCTGGAGCGGTGCGTGGCCGCACCGACGAAGCTCGCCACGTACTCCTTCGGAACCGACGACACGCTTGTCGCCTGCACCCGCGACATCGTATTGGGCGACGACGTAGCGGGCCGGTTGCCCACCGGCGGGCACCTCGTCCTGCCTGCGATGGCGCTGTACTCCGAGCTCTTTGAATCGGCCGACCACCGGCTCAGAGCTCCCTCCAGCTACCCGCTGTCCGGCGACCTGCGCTGGCGGCTACTGGAGAACGAGCTCAGCCTCATCCGACTGGTGGACATGGGCGCGTTGGAAGCCGAGTTCACCGAAAGCGCTCACCGGGGGCGGCTCACGCCCCGCCGAGGCCGGCACGGGTTCGAAGTTGGTCTCGACGTCGCCGGCTTCGAGCCCATCACCTTTACCCACCAGCTGGTCGGGTTCTGCCTCTGGATGCCAGTGCCGGTCTCGGCGATGCGCGCCACGCTCATCGACCACTCCCGCGTCCTCGCCGCTCAGGTGGAGCCCGGCCAAGGACTCGGATCCGCGATGGACCTCGCCGAGGGCGACACCTTCATCTATTCGACGGCGTACCGGGCCGGGGAGGCTCCGCCCGGCGTCTGAAAGCGGAGCGGATGTGCTCGCCGTGGGACTTAGAGCGCGACCCGTCAACCAAGAAATTGACGATGAGGCGGCGGTGCCGCGCACCGTTTTCGGTGGAGGATTTCTGGAGGATCGATCTGCAGGCAACGGCTCTGGACTGCATTGAACGGCAGTCAACCGCACCCAGCTTGTCCCGGTAGATGCGCATACACCAGCAAACATGGGGCCTGTAGAGGGGCGGATGTTCGACCTGGCAGTGTGGGGGTCAGGGGTTCGAATCCCCTCAGCTCCACCCACCTCCAGCACAATATATGGTGTCTCCAGTGGCAATTAGACCTATATCTGGCGGTCGCTTCGCCTGTGCATCACGGCATTGCCGGAAGCCTGGAGCGAAACTGGAGGATTGAATCTGCGGCCTCCAAATGGGGTCACGTTTTCGCTCCACAAATCGGTGTGAAGTCGCGGACCAGCGGCGGCGCCCATACCCCATCTCCGCGCGTCGGCAGCGTTGCCTGCACCGCTGCATCGCCCGCTTCAGCACAGCCTTCGCCCATATGACTCTGCGGCGTCCTTTCCGGCATAGCGGGGTCAGCCTATGGTTGTAGTTCATCGGTAAGGTGCCGCAGGGCGAATGACTCGACACGGCACCTCGCCGACGAGAATGCCCGCATCACTTGGGTTGATGTCAGGCCGATGTCAAGCATCTTGGCCCTCGGCACCTCGCCGATCTGAGCCCGCCGAGTAAGGCGCGCGAGATTGCCGATTCCCGGACGCTCCGCGCGGCCGTCCTTGAGCGGCTCGGCGGCGTTGTGCGCGCTGCCACCCATCGGGCCGAGCGTGGTCGGCGACGTCGTCGTTTATCGCCTACTCCGTGCTCCCTTCGCGGTGAAGACTGCGCCAGGTGCGGGTCTGTGACCCGCGCCTCGAGCTCGTCGCCTCGCCGTGTCGGTGCCCTACGGCAGACTGACATCTGTTGATGCCGGGGTGAATCGAGGGACAGATGTCGGACGACGCGGACGGGATGCGACCGAATGTTCCGCCGATTGTGAGGTTCGGCATTCCCCAGGTACCGAAGATCCCCCTGCTCGCGCTGGACCTCGCCAATCAGTGGGCGAGGTCGAGTATCGACCTGAGAGTGCTGGAGAACTTCCCGAAGATCGCGAAGGTGACGGCACCATCGGCTCAGGTCCTGGAGAACCTCCGATGTCGGCGGCGCTCGAAAACTGAACAGTTTCGGCGGTGAGAAGTGAGCACTCAACGATTGGAGTGTGATCACTTTGGAGGACTGGGCGCTGATCAGGAGGCTGGCGGCGGAGGGTGTGCCGAAGGCGCGGATCGCTGAACGGCTGGGTATCTCGCGGACGACGGTCATCGGCCGCCGACCAGCGAGCTCTGGTCATCGCAGGAGCAGGGCGATGGCGGTGCCGAGGTTCTCGCGGAAGGTCTGTCGTGAGGTCGTCTGGTGCTTGAGTCCGATGGCTGTGCTGATGAGCGTGCGGGCGATCGCCTCGGATGTCGTTCGGTCCTGCGGTGCCCTGGTGCTCACCACGGCGTCGGTGACCAGCGCGTGGAAGCGGCGCGGGGCGTCGACAACTGCTGTTCCCAGAACGTCACGGTGGGCCTCGGCGACCGCGCTGAGCTCGCCGCCCACCGCGCCGAGGTAGCGACCGGTCCAGGTGTCGAAGGCTTGCAGCAGGCGCTCCGGCAGGGGGTCGGACCTCGTCGCCGAGAGAGCAGGCGGCAGTGCGCAGGTCCTGCTCGAGGGCGCGCCTGACCGCGGCGGCGAAGAGCTCCCGCTTGGACTTGAACAGGAAGTACAGGCCGGGCCGGGAGATGCGCGCCGCGCCGGCGATATCCTCCATAGACGTCTTGCGGTAGCCATGCGCACGAAGGTCTCAAGCGCGGCGGTCAGGACGACGTCGCGGCGGTCCGCGCCAGGGTTTACCTGCCCGCCGCCCTGCGCTGCCACGCGGTGACGGTACCTCGTCCAACTACTTTACAATCACGATCTAGACGGTATAGCGGCGTCGCCTGAGCATTGAACTTGAAGGAGCCCCCATGGCGCAGGAGTCCCTGATCGTCACCGGGTTCGACGCGACCAGCACTGCCGCGGACGTCGTGCGCGGCGCGGACCTGCGCGGCCGGTAGGCCATCGTGACGGGCGCGTCTTCCGGTATTGGCGCCGAGACCGCACTGGCGCTGACCGCTGCGGGCGCTGCCGTGACCCTGGCCGTACGCAACGTCGACGCTGGCACCGACGTCGCCGACAGGATTGCCGCGGCGACCGGACGGCCACGACCACAGGTTCGGGCACTGGACCTCGCGGACCCGGCCAGCGTGGCCGCGCTCATCCGCCAGTGGAGTTCACCTTTGGACATTCTGGTCAACAACGCTGGGCTGGTAACGGCAGGGCTGGAGCGGACCCGTCAGGGTTGGGAGTTGCAGTTCGCGACCAACCACCTCGGCCACTTCGCCCTCGCGGTGGGCCTGCACCCGCACCTGGCCGCAGCGGCGGCCGCTCGGGCAGGCTCGCGCATCGTGGCGCTGTCCTCCACGGCGCACATGCGCGCCCCGGTCGACTTCGACGACATCCACTTCGAACGCCGGGCCTATGACCCGCAGATCGCCTACGCGCAGGCCAAGACAGCGAACAGCCTGTTCGCGGTGGAGGCGACGAGGTGCTGGCGGGACGAGGGCATCGTCGTCAACGCGGTCAACCCCGGCGGCGTGGCCACCGGCCTGCAACGCAACTTCTCCACCGCCCAGCGCGAGTCCCTGGCCGCGGCAGAGGCCGCCGGGATCTTCACCTACAAGACCATTGGGCAAGGGGCGGCGACGACGCTGGTCGCCGCCGTCGCTCCCGAGTTCGCAGGCGTGGGCGGCGCTACCTCGATGACTGCCGTGAGGCCTACACCGTGCCCAACGAAGCCACCCTCGCCGAGCACCCTCACGGGGTGAAGCAGTGGGCGCTGGACCCGACCGCAGCAGACCAGCTCTGGCGCCGCTCCCTGAGCATGATCACCTGACTCCCCGGCCCCGCAAGACCTGCCTGGCCCTCGCTGGTCGCTGCGCTGCCTCGACGACGACCGGCAGGTGGAGCTGAACGAGCAGCGGCCGCGCGTCGCACCCGACGGCGGGGCCGGGCGCAGCACCACGCAGACGACGTGATGCTGCGCGCCCGCCGGCTGCACTGACACCTTCGCCCAGGCCGACCCGGCAGCTTCACGGAGCCGCATCTGGTCAAGGGTCTGAGGTGTAGCAGTACAGGATCCGGCGGTACCGACGACGCCGATCTGGGCTTAGCGCACGATCCTGCGCCGTTGCTACTCACACCCCATGCAGGCGCTGCCCCGGGCGGCGTCGCTGCAGACCTGCGCCACCCTGCAAGCAGCGATCGACGCCCTGGACGTCGAAGCCCTCATCCACGACATCACCGGCCCCCACACCGGGCACGAGCTGCTGCAGATCGTCATCACCAGAGATCGCCGCCGACGTGAGCAGGCGCCGGTGGCAATCGTCGGGCGGCCACCAGCAGCTGTCGCCGGGGGGTGGGCTGCGCCAGCCGGCCGCGTCGGCGAGCCGGCGTAGGGCCGCGGCGACGTCGAGGACCTCGGGGCGGGTCTCAGCGCGGCGTCGGACCAACGACCAGGACCACAAGGGGATGGGATGGGCCACCGGCCGCAGCCGCAGGTCAGCCGGTAGGGGTGCGGGGTGACGCTTGGGAGAGGTCAGAAGCGGGTGGCGCACCCGGCGTACGTGCTGGTGGTAAGCGGGTCCGGCGATGCCGCCATCGGCGATCGCAACCTCGCTGGCGCCGGTAGCGGCGATGAAGCGGTGGCGTAGCGGTTCCAGGAAGACCAGGACGTCTGGTCGGTGTCGACGAGCGCACCGAGGCTGCGGGCGGGAACGATTGGTGCGTCGGCGAGCGGGTGGATGGTAGGGACGAGTGCAGTCAGTGGCTGGGCCCACAGCAGATCGGCGGCAAGCCGATGGCGGTCCTGATCCTCGCGGGTGAGCCAGCAGATCGCCAGGTCCAGGCTGCCGTCGGCGACCCGAGCCGCTTGGGCATGGGAGGGCAGCACCCACTCATCGACTCGCACGTCCACTGCCGGCAAGGGCAATGCCGTCAGCTCCTCGGGTAGCCAGCTGACGTAGCCCAGCCGGACGCTGCTGCGCTGGCCGGTGACGGTCGCGCGGTCGCGGGCGGTCCGGGCCGCCCGCGAGCACGGCGCGGGCGTCCTCGACCAGGCCGCGGCCGGCCGCGGTGAGTGCGACGTGTCGGCGATCACGGACTAGCAGCTGCACACCCAGGTCTCGTTCCAGTGCCTTTATCTGCTGGGACAACGAGGGTCCGGCGATGTGCAGCCGGGCCGCGGCCCGACTGAAGTGCAGCTCCTCGGCGACGGCGAGGAAGTAGCGCAGCTGCCGCAGCCCCATCCCTCTAGATTAGCTTGTAAGAGGCTGCGCCTATCAGACGTGGAGGCTAGTCGTGGACACCGGCGGCTGGCTGTCCTTTGCTGGGTTGGTGAACAGACAATTACGGGTTCCAGCCGCGCCAGCTCCAGTCAGCGGGGAGGCGGCCGCCTGCACGCGGCGGGGAGCGGCGATGACCGGCATCTGTCTGGGCTTCCTGATGATCACGTTGGATGCCACCATCGTCAACGTCGCCCTGCCGGCCATCCGCGCCGACGTCGGCGGGGCGCTGGCCGGGCTGCAGTGGATCGTCAACGCCTACACGATCGCGTTCGCCGCCTTGTTGTTGACCGTGGGTGCGCTGGCCGACCAGGTCGGGGCGCGGCGGATGTTCCTGGCAGGGTTGGGTGTGTTCGTGCTCGCGTCCGCCGGCTGCGCGTTGGCCAGCTCCGCGCCGGTGCTCATCGCCGCCCGCGGCGTGCAAGGGCTGGGCGCCGCTGCCCTGCTCTCTGGCACTGATCGTGCATCAGTTCCCCGAGCCGGCCGCACGTGCCCGGGCGCTGGGCACGTGGGGCGGTATCAGCGGAATCGGATTGGCCGCTGGGCCCGTGATGGGCGGCGTCGCGGTCGATCTGGTGGGTTGGCGCCCCATCTTCCTGGTCAACGTGCCCGTCGGAGCGCTGGCTGGCTGGCTGACGCACACCGCGGTGGCCGAGACCCCGCCACGGCCGCGATCCGCGCTGGACCTGCCCGGTCAGCTGCTGGCCGATCCTCGCGTTGACCGGGCTGTCCGCCGGGTTCATCCAGGCCGGCGCCCGGGGGTGGGGCGATCCGGGCACCGTCTCGATCCTCGCCGCAGCACTATTAGCTGGCGCCGGGTTCGTGGTGGTGGAGCGAAGGTCCGCCTCGCCGATGCTGCCGCCGGGATTGTTCGCCTCGGTGGCGTTCACCGCGGCCAGCGGCGTCGGGTTGTTGTTCAACTTCTGCTTATATGGGACGCTGTTCATCCTTGCCCTGTTCTTGCAGCAGAGTCGCGGTCTGTCCGCGCTGGCCGCCGGGCTGAGCCTGTTGCCGCTGACCGTCGTGGTGGGCCTGAACGCCTTCGGCTCTGGACGGTTGACCGCCCGCCTCGGCCCGCGGGCGCCGATGCTGGCCGGCACCATCACCGGTGCCGCCAGCGCGGTGATGCTGAGCTTCCTGCGCGCGGACGGCCCATCGGCGCTGCTGCTCGCCGGCAGCGTCGTCTTCGGGTTCTGCTGCCTGGCCATGCCGACAATGACCGCCGTCGCGATGCATGCGGTCGCCTCTGATCAGGCCGGAGTGGCCAGCGGAGTGCTCAACGCCGCACGTCAGACCGGCGGCGCTCGGCGTCGCGCTACTCGGAAGCCTGCTCGGCGACGCCCATCACCAGCAGGTACACGCCGCGCTCGCCGCAGTCGCGGCGGCGTTCACCGCCGCCGCCGCCCTCGCCGTCATCGCGACCCCGCGACCAAGCCCACGTGATCCAGGCGACCGCCGGGACCGATCCGAGGCCGGCCGCGACCGCCGAGCATCCCAGGTAGCAGACCCGACTTGATGTTGAGCACCGCATCCACTCACCGACCCGGACTGCCACTGCCCATCATCAGCGCACCGATGGCGGCTGGGCGCACGGCGAGCCGGCCCCGCGGTCTCGGCAACCGCGCTACCGCCGAGTTCGCGATCTCAGTGACGCGCGCTGGGTGAGGGGCCTACTTGCCGGACCGGCAACAAAAGGTGCTTGTGTCGCTACTGGGTGACAGTTCTGTCAGACGGGATGTGCGAGAGGAATGAGGAGTCCATGGAACATAGCGTGACGGTTGGCGATGTCCGGCTACATGTCGTGGAGCGGGGCGATGGCCCTATGGTGCTGCTGGTCCACGGATTCCCGGAGACGTCGTATTCGTGGCGGCGCCAGCTGTCCGCGCTGGCGGCAGCGGGATATCGGGCTGTGGCTCTTGATGTGCGAGGGTATGGCCGTTCGTCGTCTGCAGGTACCAGGCGAAGTCCTCGCCCCCCATGGATTGCGGGGTGTCGGACACCGCGTGCGGCCCGAACGCGGCCAGCGCCGCCTGGGTCTGGATCGCGACCAGGGCACCGTCGTTCGTCACCGCCGGAACGCCGGGGTCGTAGTCGATCTCGATCTTGACGT
>JAABUS010001487.1_pt1 | contig 50675 bp, 48 predicted proteins | sample 5560161 | NCBI WGS metagenome assembly JAABUS01 (sample SAMN10711885, study PRJNA513376) | rock metagenome | isolation source: Antarctica rocks | place: Antarctica: Victoria Land, Trio Nunatak nord | collected 2016-01-04 | reverse complement strand
TCGTCAGTCTGCTGCATCGGGCGGGATGGCGCACGATTGCCGCGCGCTTACGCTACTACAGCGGCCATCCGAAGGAAGTCCTTGCCTTCCTCGGCATCCCGCTGACCGAGAATGCATAAGCCCTGTCCTTGACCTCTCCTTCGTTTGCGATCTGGTAGCTGACCGTTATGCTGTCGCTGGCCGTCCCTCGATCGATCCCGAGGTCTTCTTCAGATTGCAGCTGCTCATGTTCTTCTCCGGCATCCGCTCCAAGCGCCAGTTGCTCGAACAGGCGACGTATAACCTCGCGATGCGGTGGTATGCGGGCTACAACCTTGACGAACCGATACCCGATCGCTCCTCATTGAGCAAAATCCGTGCACGGCTCGGTTTGCCCGTCTTCCGCCGCTTCTTCGAGGCGATTACTGCGCAGTGCATCCCGGTCGGCCTGGTCTGGGGTGAGGAACTGATCTTCGATGCGACGAAGGTCCGCGCGAATGCCTCCCCGGACTCGCTGATCCCCCGTCTCCGACTGCTCATCGAGGAGCACTTGGCACAACTGGAACCGCCGGAGGTACCGGCCACACTGTGGGAGCAGAACAATGCCCGCTGGGACCTCCTGGACGAATGTCGGCTCGATCCCAACCATACGGCATCCGAAGGGTATGAGCGCAAGAGCGATCGTCTCGTGAGCACCACCGACCCAGACGCGGTGCCGATGAAAACCACCGGACAAAAAATGACACTCGGGTTTCATAATCACTACGTCATCGATGGTGGCAAGGCACGCATCATCCTCAACGCACTGGTGACACCCGCCGATGTGATGGAAAACGCCCCGATGCTCCCGCTGTTGCGCCGGGCGATGTTTCGCTGGCGCATGAAGCCGCAACGGGTGATCGCCGACACGACCTATGGGACGACCGACAACGTCCGCGAGCTCGAGCAGAGCGGGATTCGTGCCTATGTGCCGCTGCCTGATTGAGAGCAACACTCCCCATATTTCGGTGCCTCGCTGTTCACCTACGATGCGGAGCGGGATGTCTATACCTGCCCGCAAGGCGCGACCCTGCATCGCTTCAAGGAGGACCGCAAGATACGTCGGATCGTGCTCTATCGGGCCGACGCGGCGATCTGCAACGCCTGCCCGGTGAAGGCGGCGTGCACGCCGGGGCAGCACGGACGCAGGATCGCGCGCTCGTTCGATGCCGCGTATCTCGACCGGGTGTGCAGCTACCACGAAACCGCGGCATACCAGAAGGCGATGCGCAAGCGGCAGGTGTGGATCGAGCCGCTCTTCAGGGAAGCGAAGCAGTGGCACGGGATGCGGCAGTTCCGGTTACGTGGATCGCAGAAGGTCAAAATGGAGGGCTTGTTCATCGCGGCGGGACAGAACCTGAAGCGATTGCTACGCGCACGCGGGTGGCGGCGTCGGCCCTGGCCGGATGGGGCGGTCGGTAGTGCCAGTTTGTGGCTGAAAACAAGCGTGATATCGCTCTGAAATACCGTTCCGGTATGGTTCTACGGAGAGACATCACCGATTTCTGGGGATGCGCCCTCATGCCGAATCGTCGGTCACCGCCTTTTTCACCACGTCCGAGCAATACGGCGAAACTCTTCACGCGCTTCGCGAAACAGGCCGCCCGCAAGACGGGCCATCCTGCGGGGTTCATCGTCGCGGTGCTGATTATCGTCTGCTGGGCCATCACGGGCCCGATTTTCAAGTTTAACAATACCTGGCAACTCGTCATCAACACCGGGACAACGATCGTCACGTTCCTCATGGTCTTCCTCATCCAGAACACCCAGAACCGGGACAGTGAGGCGGTGCAACTGAAGCTGGATGAACTGATTCGCGCGGTGGAAGGCGCGCACAACGCGCTGCTCGACCTGGAGGAGTTGTCCGAAAAGGAACTTGACAAGATCAAAGCCCCCTACGAGAAAATGGCGCGCGATGTGCGCGATCAACTGCACGCCGACACCGGCACGCCCAATACACACGTCACCTCGGCGGTTCGCGCGTAGGTGCGTCGCCGCGCACACGGGTGAGTGCTTCTTGCCCAGGCGGGGATGCGGTACGATGCCACCCGACGATGGCGGGGTAGTAGATCGCACAGCAGGAGCCACGCACGATGCAGTACAAACGACTGGGCCGGTCCGGGTTGAAGGTGTCGGCGGTGGGGCTGGGCGGCAACACGTTCGGGCGGTACGCCGACGAGAAGGAGACCGCGCGCGTCATCCATGCCGCGCTCGATGTCGGCATCAACTTCTTCGACACCGCCGATGTCTACAACAGCGGCGTCTCGGAGGAGTACGTCGGCAAGGCGCTGAAGGATCGCCGCGGCGGCGCGGTCATCGCCTCGAAGGTCGCGATGGCGATGGGCGACGGCCCGAACGACAGGGGCCTCTCCCGCGCGCACATTATGGACGGCGTCCACGCCGGGCTGCGGCGGCTCGGCACCGACTACATGGACCTCCTGCAAGTCCACGCATGGGACGCCGAGACGCCGATCGAGGAGACGATGCGCGCCCTCGACGACCTCGTGCGGGACGGTAAAGTGCGCTACATCGGCTGCTCGAACTTTACCGCGTGGCAGCTCGTCTGGTCGCTGTGGGCGAGCGACCGGCACGATCTGGCGTCGTTCGTCTCCGTGCAGCCCCGCTACAGCCTCGTGGACCGTTCCATAGAGACGGAACTGCTGCCCGCGTGCCAGCAGTTCGGCGTCGGCATCATCCCATACAGCCCGCTCGCCGGGGGCGTTCTCACGGGCAAGTACGAAGAGGGCAAGGAGCCGCCTGCGGGCACCCGCGCGCACGGCAACGAGCGGTTCGGGAGCCAGCACGGCACGCACCGGAATTTCGAGATCGCCCGCCGCGCTCAGCAGTGGGCGGAAGCGCGCGGTCACACCGTCGGGGAACTCGCCATCGCCTGGCTCGTCGCGCACCCGGAAGTCGCCAGCGTCATCGCCGGAGTGACGAAGCCGGAGCAGGTCGCGGCGAACGCGAAGGCCGCCGCGTGGCAACTCACGTCGGAAGAAGTGGCCGAGGTCAGCGGGTTGACGGAGCAGGAGTAGCGGATTCGAGGTTCGAGGAAACACGCAGTCATCGCTCGAACCTCGAACTCAGCCTACGTACTTCTTCCCGCCCTGCATCACCATATCCAGTTTCCGCAGGGCGTGAATATCCTCCAGTGGGTTGCCCCGGACGGCGATCATGTCCGCCTTATTGCCGGGGGCGAGGACGCCGATGTCGGTGCGGCCCAGGGCGTCCGCCGCCGTCGCGGTGGCGGTGTAGAGCGCGGATTCCGGCGTGAACCCGGCGGCGGTCGTCACGAGCAGTTCGAGGTCGAGCGCGAAGTCGCCAAAATAGGTGCCCGTCACGCCCGCGTCGGAGCCGGACGCGATGCGCACACCCTGCGTGACGAGCCGCCCGATATTCTCCATGCGCGTCTGCTGGGTGGCGATGAACCCCTCATATTGCGGTGTGCGCGGGATGTCGCCCCGCAGCACCCGTTCGAGCATCCGGTAGCCGGTGCTCGTCGTCGGGATGACGTAGATGCCGCGCTCCGCGATCTGCGCGACCACGTCCGGCTCGTACTTGAGGCCCGGCGGCTCATCGACCATGAACGAGCAATGCTCGATCGTGTCCACGCGGGCGGCGGTGGCGTTGCGGACGCCGGGCGTGCCGTGGCAGTGGGCGGAGACGCGCTTGCCGAGCCGGTGTGCGTCGTTGACGAGCGCGACCATCTCTGCCTCGGAGAACTGCTCTCGGCGCGGGTTCGTGCCGGGAGTGATGCCACCGCCCGTCGCCATCACCTTGATGAAGTCCGCGCCCGCCTTCACCTGGGCGCGCACCGCCTGCTTGATCTCCGTCTCGTTGTCCACTTCGACGCCGAAGAAGTAGCAGTGACCGCCCGTGCTCGTCAGGCACGCGCCGGAGGCCCAGATGCGCGGCGCGTCGATCAGCCCCATCTCGCGCGCCTTGCGAACGGCGAAGACGATGTTGTTCTTCGTGCCGCAGTCCCGCAGCGTCGTGACGCCCGCCATGAGCGCCTCCTTCGCGTGCTTGATCGCAAGCGCCATGAAGAGTTCGTCCGACATACCGAAGTAGTCCGCGAGGAGGTTCGGGCCGCTGGAAAGTGTCAGGTGGCAGTGACAGTTAATCAAGCCCGGCATCAGCGTCACGTCGCCAAGGGCGGTCGTCTCGCCGCTCGTCTCGGCCTGCGGGAGGTCCGCCTGCTTGCCGATCCGCGTGATCGTGTCGCCGTCATACTGCACGAATGCGTTGTGATAGACACCCCGCCCATCGGCGGCCCAGACGCGGTCAGCAGTGACGGTGGTGGTTGGCACGGTCGTTCCCCTTCATGATTTCCCCGAATACCCCACGACGAACGGCGATGCCGCAGTATAGCGTGATCTGAGGAGTGAGTAACGAGTAACGAGTAGCGAGACGAGACTCTTTCGCTACTCGCTACTCCTCGTTACTTCGATGAATTCCACGCGTGCGCCGTCCGCGTTGATGGTGAGGAGGGCGATGGAGGGGGATTCATCTGGCAGGTTCGCGATCGCGCCGGGATTGAGGAAGAGCGTCCGACCGACACGGCGCAGGAGCCGCCGGTGCGAGTGGCCGAAGATCAGGACATCCGCGTCCGGGAACCGCCGGTGGTTGCGCGCGATCAATACATCGTTAAAGGCGTCCCGCGCGATGGGGGAGGGCGCGCTTGATGAACCCCCGCCGTTTGTCCCAGAGCCACTCGTGCGGCCTGCCATGACCGTGCGTCAGAACAATCCGCTGGCCCATCACCTCCAGATGCACCGCGTACGGCAGGTGCGAACTGGAGCGCGAGCGCGACGCGAGGTGCACGTTGCCGCGCACTGCGATGACGGGTGCGACGGCGGAGAGCGCGTCCAGCACGTCCGGCTCATCGACATCACCGGCGTGGAGGATCAACGATACCGTCGCCGCGCGGAAAATCTCGGGTACCGCAGGGGGCAAGGCGGCAAGCCGGTGCGGGATGTGCGTGTCGGAGAGGACGCCAAGGCGGATGGAGTGCAAGAATCGTATCCTTCCCGATCACGTGCGCCGCCGCATCCCGCACGGAGATGTACGCGCTCGGTGCATCGTGGGCAAGCCTGCCCGTGCATGATGATAGCGTCTGACCTCCCCGCTTGTCGCGCTCACGCCGCGTTGCCGGTGGTGGTCGTAGTCGCAGCGGCCCGACAAAAAAGGGAGCGGCACTGCCACTCCCGTCATATCTCGTGTCTGTATGCTGGTAGTTTATCCGTCGCCCAACCGGCGGATGTAGGCGGCTCCGCCACCATCGCCGGTTCGTGGTGGTGCAACGACCGATGGCGCCGCCGCGCTTGGAGCCGGGGCCGCAGCCGAGGCGGCCGGGGCGGTCGTCGAGGCGCCGCCCGCGCCCATCACGGTAACGGTGCCGTGCATGGTCGGGTGGATGTTGCAGTGGTACGCGAACGTGCCCGCCTGGCTGAAGGTGAACGAGAATGCCTTGCCCGTCATCAACGTGCCCGAGTCCCAGGCGCCCGTGTCGCTCGTCGCGGTGTGCGGCGCGGTGTCCTGGTTCGTCCAGACCACCGTCGTCCCGACCGGGATGGTCAGGGGGGTCGGGTCGAACTTGAAATTCATGATGTTGATCGAGACATCGGCGGAGACTGCCGTCGAGAATTGGACGCTCATTAGCCCCGCGATCAGCAGCGCGAGGAGCACACCCGCGAGCGCGCGATGATACCGCCGAACCTGCCCAAGAGATCGCATATGACCCTCCTTTCTCTCCGCACACCGGCCATCGGTGCGCCCCAGTGAGTCTGCCCCACACTCCGTAGTACGTCCTGGCATCTGCGTTCGGATTGCCCGCAACACACTGACATTCTTCCGTGAAGGTTTCCGCATAAATCGAGCGGGGCAGCGCACACTGTTCGCCCGCTTCAGCATCGGTTCTCGTGGTGCGTTGTTGCCTGTGTTGTCATGCCGGCGTGCGGCAGTTAGTCATTGCCGTGGGCGGGGGCGGGTTCGGTCGCAAAGGGGGTGGGTGTCGCGTCCTCCGTGGGCAGATGGATCGACTTCCACGCCCAGACGATGAGGACGGCGTAGAGCATCGCATCCATCCCGAAGATCGTTCGCAGGCTGTGCGTCGCGTCCGTCACCGCGCCGGAGATGAACGGGGCGGCGGCGTTGCCAATCATCGCGAGTCCGCCGAGCGTGCCGAAGGCGGTCAGTTTCCACTGTTCCGGGAGCGCCCGCGCCGCGATGGCGTACGCGAGCGTCGTGTTGCCGCCGATGAAGATGTCGAGCATCGGGCGGAGGAAGAGCAGTTGCCACCACTGCTGCGCGAGGGTGATCGGGATGAGCACGAGGCAGCCGCCCGTGAGCGTGACGAGCAGCAGGTTGCGCGGGCTGCGCCCCCGGCTGAGGGGGCCCATCGTCGTCGCCGCGATCGCCGCCGCGATGGACCCGCCGGTGATGACCGCGCCGGAGATCGTGCCGAGCAGGCGTTCCGGTGCGTGGAGGTGCTGGACGTAGAGGGGGATGAGGGGGCCGAAGGTGCGCTCGATGAAGCTGATGGAGACGAGCGTCACCATGATGGCGAAGAAACCGGGCAGGTGCGCGAGCACGGAGATCGACGCTCGCTCCTTGCGCTTGGGGGTCGAGGCACGGTCGTGCCTGGCGTCGAAGAGCCAAAAGAAGACGACCGACGCGACCACGCTCAACCCGCCGGAGACGAAAAAGGTCTCCCGCAGCCCGACGGTGTCCGCGAGGACACCGCCGAAGATCGGGCCGAGCGCGGCGGCGATGAACTGGGTCGATTGCAGCGTGCCGATTGCCTGCGAAATCTTCTCCCGCGGCACGGTGATGGAGAGCACGGCGAGGGCGAAGGAGCTGAAGCCGGAGAAAATGCCGAGGAGAATGCGGAGGGCGAGCAATTGCCAGATGTTCGTCACCAGGCCCATCAGGCTGAGCAGGACGACGTACGCGATCAGCGAGCGGAGCACCATCGGCTTGTTGCCGGTGCGCTCCCCGATGCGCACCCAGAAGGGGGTGAGGATGCCGCCGAGGAGGGGGCTGATGCCGACGAGCAGGCCGGACCAGAGTGCAGCGCGGCCGGGGTCGTGGATGCCAAGACGCTGGACGTACTGCGGCAGGAACGGCATGACGAAGGTGAAACTGAGGAAAGAGATCAGGACGGAAGCGTAGATCGCCCACTGGTTGCGCTGCCATGGCTGCCACGTCTGCGGGTTCCAGCGCGAGAACGCGCGTTCCTCACTCTCTGTGGACGACACGATGGCTGCCTCCTCCGTCGGACGATGCCCCGCCGAATCCCGCCGCGATGGAGGCACGACACGTCGAATGCCCCGGCGAATCGGCGCGCCAACTCACCGTGACAACAACAGGGTACGGCGTTGCCCGCGAGACTGCAAACAGCAGCCCGCACCGTGGCCACAAACGACAGTGCCGAGAACGCGGAAACGACGCCATCATCGTGGCGTCGTTTCCGCGTCTTTGCTCCCAGGATTCGGGGATGGCTCAGGCGCCGCGTCGCGCGATTAACGGCGACCGCGACCGCGATACCAGTAGCCGCCACCGCCGCCGAAGAGCAGCAGCAGGACGAGGATGATGATAACCAGCGTCGTGGTGGACATTCCATCAGTCCTTCCTCGTTGTGCACATCGCCTGATGGTGGCACAAATCGAGGGATATACGGGTGCACAAAGCAAGAATGATGCCACAGTGAGAGTGACGGACATGAGGATACTAATGCGCGGACGTTACCGCGTCGCCAGTTCCGGCAACTCGGTACGGCGCCTGCTCTGGCACCGTGATGCGCACGATGTCGCCCTCGCGGATCATGCCCGGTCGCTCGATCCAGCCGACAACGCCCCGCAGATGATACGCCGCCTTGGGGAAATGTTTGCCGACATCGGGCCTGTCGGGGTAGTGATGCTGGATCGCCTTGCCGGGGTAGACGCAGGGGTGATTCTCGCCTTCTAGCGCGATGGCCGTCTCCTCCGGGAAGGAGATGCGCGTCATCGGCGGCAGATGTGAGAGGTTCGTGATGCCCCGCAGCACGAGGTTCGCGCCGATCCACTCCGGCGCGACGACGGGGACGCCGAGATTCGCCGCGATGTGCGCCAGTTCCTCCTCCCCGATGAGCGAGACATGGCGGCTGTTGTGAATCTCGGTGCCGCGCGGGTATTGCGGCACGCGGGCATCGGCACGGCGCGTGAACCCCGCGTGGCGGTCGCCTTCCAGCCCCTCCAATGTCGCGCGCACGGCGGGGACGCGCTCGGAGACGAGGTACGCCGCGTCCGGCGACGCCTGCTTCTGCGGGAGCGTCACAAGCGGGTGTCGGCCGATCAGCACCCGGATGACTTTTGCCTCAAGCGTCATGACCATGTGATCCCCCTTGCATCCGTTCACCGCGTGCGGGTTCGTCACGCGCATGGTACGCCAATTTCGTTGGGATGTGACCGCGCTACGGCGCTACGGCGCATTGCCCGGTTCTGGAGACCGGTCGCGCAGCGCGGCGGCGGCAATGGTCGAGAGGATCGCGGCGACGGCGACCATGATGAACACGGCCTGGAAACCGCCGCCACGCGCCGCGCCGAGCAGCCCGGCGAGGATGCTCGCGCCCGTGATGCTGCCGAAGTACCGGCTCGTCGAGAAGACGCCCGCCGCGACGCCCGCCTCCCGTGGGGAGACGGATTCCACCGCCGCCGCCTGCATCCCGGCGGACGACAGGCCGATGCCGACCCCCGCGACACCGAGGCTGATGAGCAGCATGGGGATGGCGATCGTGCCGCCCGCCAGCGCGAGCGGCAGTACGCCGACTGTGAGCAGCGACAGGCCGATCACTGTCGGCCGCCGCCGTCCGAGGCGATCCGCGAGGCGGCCACCGAGGGGGCTGCACACGACCATCGCGCCGGAGAGCATCACGAGCACGCCGCCGATTCTCGCGCTCGTCCAGCCCCCCCGACTCGATAGCAGGATCGGCACGGTGAGGAGCGTCGAGTACATCGCGAGGTTGCTGAGCGCGATTGCGCCATTGGCGGCGGCGAACGACCGCACGCGGAAGAATCGGGGTTGCAGCACGGGGTCGGGGTGCCGCAGTTCATACCGGAGGAAGAGGGCCGCGACGCCGAGCAGGAGTGCGCCGCCGATCAGCGGGCCGGTGACGCCGTCGCTATGGCGGGCGAGGGTGAGTAGCACCGTCAGGCCGATCAACACCGTCGAAAGGAGCGCCGCGCCCACGACGTCGAATTTCCGCGCGCCGCCCGCCGCGCGCGTTTCGGGAATCGAGCGCCAGCCCAGCGCCAGCGCCGCGATGACTATCGGGACATTCGCGAAGAAGATCGAGCGCCATCCGAACGTCTGGACGAGGACGCCGCCGATCGGCGGGCCGAGCGCGGCGGCGAAGGCGGTCGTGCTACCGATCATCCCGAAGGTGCGGGCACGCCGTGCCTGCGGGATGACGCTGCGCACGAGCGCGACGCCGTTCGGCAGCGCGATTGCCCCGGCGATCGCCTGCTGCACGCGGAAGAAGAAGAGCAAGGGAAGGTTCGTCGCGAGGGTCGCGCCGAGAGAGGCGATGCCGAAATAGAGCAGCCCGCCCAGGATCAAGCGGCGGCGGCCGAGGCGGTCGCCGAGTTTGCCCGCGACGGGCTGCAACGACGCCATCGCGACGAGGTACGTCGTGACGAGCCAGCCCGCAGTGGAGACGCGCACCCCGAAGTCCCGGATGATTTGCGGCAGCGCGACGGCGATCATCGTGGAGTTGAGCGGCGCGAGCATCGTGCCAAGCGCGATGGAGACGATCACCGACCGCTCCGAAGTTGGCTGGGCGACTGCCCCATCCGGTTGTTCCAGGGTCGCGACGCCCGCCGGAGGATCACTGCTCAGCGTTGGTGTGGTCATGCGTCAACCCCCTCGACGTTTCGCGCGTACGGAAGATCGGTGAAAATGAGGCGTTTTCCCGGCTACCGAACATGACTATGCCGCCTCCCCACATGGGGAGGCGGCAAGAATCGCGATACGTCGCACGCCGCTCAACTGATGATGCGGACGGTGCCCGCCGTGCCATCGACTTCGAGCAGTTGCCCGTCCTGGATGAGCGCGGTCGCCATGCCGACGCCGACCACCGCCGGGATCATGTACTCCCGCGCGACGACGGCGCAGTGGCTGAGGATGCCGCCCGTGTCCGTCACGACCGCCGCCGCCGTCGCGAAGAGGGGCGTCCACGGTGGCGCGGTCGTCTCCGCGACGAGGATGTCGCCGGGTTGCAGCTTGCCCGCCTCGGCCATCGAGCGGATCACCTTCGCCGGGCCACGGGCGACCCCACGCGAGCCTGCGTTGCCCTTGAGCACGCCCGGTTCCGGCGACTCCTGGGGCGGCCCGCCCCAGAAGCGGGCGTTGGCGCGGCCCATCGGGTTATCCGGTGGCGGGCCGGGCGGCTCCGTGCCGAGCGCGCGCGGGGCGCGGACGGTCGCGAAGCGCGCGACGTGCGCCTTGCGCTCATCCACCAGCGCGCGGCGGTTCGTCGGGTTGGCGAGGGTCGCGCGCGCCTCATTGAGCGTCAGGGAGAAGATGTCGTCTCGCGCCGCGATAGAATCCGCCGCGACGAGGCGGTCCGCCATCGTGAGGACGACGCGGCGCAACTGGTACATGCCCCGGCAGTCGATCCAGTAGTTGTGATCCTCGCTGATCCGGATCGCGTCCTGCGCCGTCTGGAGGAGGAAGTCGAACTGCTCGCGGACCTGCTGCGGATACCCCGCGAGCCGCTCGCGCGCCTCGCCGACCAGCCGTTCCCGCTCGGCGGCGCTCTTCGCCAACTCGGCGGACGGGTCGCGGTCCGGCTGGCTCATATAGTCGTTGATGGTCCGGATCACCGGTGTCGGGTCCTCGATCCAGCTTGGCTTGTCGAAGTCGAAGAAGTGGTTGCCGCGCTGCCCGAACTCGTCGAGGAACGCGCGCAGTTCCGCCAGGAACGCCCGCCCCTCGGCGGAGCCTTCCAGCACGCCGGGGATATCCGCCGCCGCGTGCGCTGCGAGGACCTGCCGCACAACCGGTGCGGCGAGGGCGAGGCGGCTCAACCGCCGGATGCCGCGATCCGTCTCCAGTGACTTGTTGTCGAGGCCCTGGAGGAAGTCATAGGCCGCAAACGCGCTCGCGTCCTCGAAGAGGTCCGCGCAGAGATCGGTGAAGAGGCTGGGCGGGAGATTGAACATGATCGCCAGCAGGAAGTGGATCTCCCAGAGGCGATACATCCCGGCGCGCACCCGGTCGAAATGGTCGAGCAGTTCGGCGTCCGTCGCGCCCGGCAAGTCGAACTGCTCGCACAGCGCGAGATGGCGTTTAATCTCCGGGAGGTGTTCCGTCTCCCATCGCTCGTTGAATGGGGCCATCGCCGCGCCGAGCGCCTCCTCGGCCTTCTTGCCCTGCGCCTCCATCTGCTCCGGCGGCACGGTGGGCACGACGGCGCTGTACACGTAGGTGTTAATTATCCGGAATGTTAGGCGGATCGGCAGCGCGTACGCCTCTGCGGCGTGGGCGAACCCATGCGTGACGAATGACGCCTGCATCTCCATGATTGGCGGGACCTGATCCGGCGCGTGCATCCTATCGCGGGTCCAGAACAGCCGCGCCTCGTCCGGGTGCTCCCATGTGACCGGGAAGTCCGGCGGGGTCGGGATCGCGCGGAACCCGCTCGATTCCATTGTGATGTCTGTCGTCTTCTGTGCCATGCGATACCCCCTACTCTCGTATTGTCCCCGCGTGCGTCCGCCGCACGCGATCGATCGATTAGCTGCCGATTACCGCACCCTCTGCCCGCATACCCAGCGAGACAATTGCGGTTGGTGTCTGCTCGATCAGCAGCGTCGTGATCGGGCGGCATTGCAAAAGATACAAGTCATCGCTGTGAAAGGCGCACTCGATATCGACGGGCCAGCCCATCGTCGCTTCCAGCGAGAGAGCGAGATCTGCCATCGCGGCGATCTGAACGTCGTTCAGCGCGGGCGCGGAACGCAGGAAGCGCGGCACGTCCACCTCGCGCGTGCCGCACGGCACGGCGACGGTCATCCGCCGCTTCTCCGCGATGTGCCGCTCCGTCGTCGCGCCGCTTGCCGTATCCACGATATAGGTATCCGGCGTCACGGTGCCGCCGACGATGCTTTCGCCCAGCCCCCAACTGGCGTTGATGATTACTTGTGCGCGGTCGCCGGTCACGGGGTTGGCACTGAAGACGACCGCCGAAACATCCGCCGGGATGAGGCGCTGCACGAAGACCGCGAGCCGAATTTGATCGAGTGGCAGGCCATGCTTGCGGCGGTACTCGTACGCACGCTCCGTATGCGCCGAGGCCCAACAGCGGGTGATCGCCTGCAGAACGGCGTCGTGGCCCGTGATATTGAGGTACGTGTCGTGCTGCCCAGCGAAGGAGGCGGCGCTACCGTCCTCGTCCGCCGCCGAGGAGCGGACGGCGACGCACGGTTCCGGCTCCTCGGTCAGTTCCGCGAGCTGCCGGTAGGCCGCCGCGAGCGTTGCGCGCAGTATGGGCGGGAGGGCGAGCGATGGCGCGGACTCAGCATCCGGCACAGCGGCGATCAGCGCGGTTGTCGGCACACAGAAACCCGACGGGACAGCGTACGTCGCCGCCAACCGGCTGAGATTGGCGACCTTACCACCGACCAGGGCGCAGTCGTGGCATTCTGCCTGGCCAAGCCAGAGTACGTCCATCGCCGCCCACCCACTTTCTCATATTCCGATAACATCGTCTTCATACGTTAACGTGCCTTGTTAACGCAATGTGATAGTGGTTTGGTTTCGGATGCGGATGGTATTGGCTGTATTACCGCACGATCATCGCGCGATAACAAAATCAGTATCACGCCGAATGCTATCCGCGCGTCACGCGCCGAAGGACAGTTCCTCCCTGTCCGAAAGGACACCATGTGGCATGCATACGTCCAAAGTACGGCGGATTGCGCGCCCCGCTCAGGGAGCGCGGTCGCCTTGACACATCCGGCATGTCCGTGCAGTCTGTTGCCGTCATGGTGGGGCGAATCCCGCATCACTCCTCACGGACGTGGGGTACAGTTACAGGAAGGACGAGTGAGAATGCGGCGAACACTGATACTGACGGCAATTGTCCTTGTGCTCGTATCGTCCGCAGGGGTTGCGACGCTTCAGGCGGCATCGACGTACGCGGACCCGCAGTTCGAGACGCAGTGGAAAGCGGGCGAGGCGATCACGCCGAACTTCTGGGGACCGCTCAGCACCGCGAAGGACAAGCAGACGGAAGATTACAAAGAAGCCACCGGTGGCAAGCGCACCGTGCAGTATTTCGACAAGGGACGGATGGAACTGACCAACGGCAAGGTGACGAACGGCCTGCTTGCCACCGACATCGTCAAGGGGCAGATCCAGACGGGTGACAGCACATTCCAGGGGCAGGCGCCGCCCGTCATCCCGATTGCGGGCGATCCCGACAACACCGGCCCGACCTACGCGACGCTCGCCACGAAAGCGGTCTCCCTCCTCGCCGTGGCGCAGTCGAAGACCGGCAGCAACGTGACGGCGACGATCTCCGCGACGGGCGACGTGACGAACCCAACTGCGGCGGCGCAGTCGCCGGAGACGGCGATCGGCGCGTTCGACGACACGACGAAGCACAATGTCCCGAAGACCTTCGCAGACTACCGGACCAAGGCGGGGTTGCAGACGATCGGCTACGCGATCTCCGAGCCGTTTCGTGCCTCCGTCAAGGTCGGCGGGCAGCCGAAGGACGTAATGATCCAGGTCTTCGAGCGGCGCGTGCTCACCTACACCGCGAGCAACCCGGACGCCTTCAAGGTAGAGATGGGGAACATCGGTCAGCACTACTACCAGTGGCGCTACATCACGGTGAAGCCGACGACATCCCCGACCACCGCTGTGCCGTCGCCATCGGCGAGCGCCGCCGCCCCCGCCTCAACCTCAACATCCGGTGTGGCCGGGTCCAAGAATGTTCCAACGGTGGCAGCCCCAAGCACGTCGCAGGGCTTCGATGTCAAGCTGTCCGACCTCATGGGCACAGTGAAGGTTGGCGACATCCAAACGGTGAATGTGCTGACCAACGGCAAGGTGGGGTGCGCCATCGACGTGACATACATCGGCAATATCCCGATCAAGCCGTCGCTCCGGCCGGGGCAAACGGACGAGCAAGGTAAATATAACTGGTCATGGACCATCGGATCGGAAGCGAAGCCCGGCAACGCGACGGTCGTCGTCCAATGCGCCGCGTTCAACGGTCCGTCCGGCTCGGCGACCGCCTCGTTCAACGTATCGGGGTAAGGGAACCTCATCCACGGCCCCCCTCTTCGTCAAGCGGAGAGGGGGTTTTTTGAGGGGAATCGGCTACAATCCTGCTTCCTGACGATCGACTACTGTCTACTCGTGCGGCGAAGGAGCACAGCAATGACGGAAATGCGCGGCACTTGGTACATCGTCCCCACGGCATTCGGGGCGGACGGTTCGCTCGATCTGGAGAGCCAGCGGCGGCTGATCGACGCCGCGATCACCTGGGGCGTCGATGGCCTGACGGTGCTCGGCGTGATGGGCGAGGCGAACGCGCTCTCCGACGACGAGCGGCGCGCGGTGCTCGATGCCGTGCGGGAGGCTGCGGCGGGGCGCGTGCCGATTGCTGTCGGCTGCACGGCGAGCAGCGCGCGCGGCGTCATCGCACTCGCGCAGGAGGCGCGCGAGCGGGGCGCGTCGGCGGTGATGGTCTCCCCACCGACGCTGATGACGAACATCGACCTGCTGCCCGATTTTTACGCGCGCATCGCGAAAGAGGGCGGCCTGCCGCTCATCATCCAGGATCACCCCGCCTCCAGCGGCGTGATGATGCCCGCGAGCGTCATCCTGCGCGCCGCCGAGGCGAGCGGCGCGACCGTCATTAAGCTCGAAGACCCGCCGACGCCCCCAAAGATCACACGGTTGCTTGCCGCGCGGCCCGATTTGCAGGTCTTCGGCGGCCTGGGCGGCGTCTCCGTGCTCGGTGAGATGAGCCGGGGCGGCTGCGGCACGATGACGGGCTTTGCCTTCCCCGAGGTGCTCCGTGCCGTCCGCGTCGCCATCGAGGCGGGCGACCGCCGCGCCGCCGCGCTGATCTTCGACCGTTACCTGCCGCTGATCCAGTTCGAGGGGCAGCCCGTCGTCGGCCTCGCGATCCGCAAGGAAATTCTGCGGCGGCGCGGCGCCATCGCGAGCAACGCGACGCGTGGCTTCTCCCCCAGTATCGACACGATCACCAATGCGGAACTGGACGACCTCCTCGACCGCCTCGGCATCGCGCCGTCAATCGAACCCTTCGTCGTCGCCCAACCCGCCGCAGTACGGTGACGATAGGGATTTGAACCACAGAGGCACAGGGAACACAGAGAGGGAACAGAAAAATGAAATACCGTTCCCCTCTTCCACTGTGCCTTCTATGCCTCTGTGGTTAGCGTTCCAAGGGGGTCACGATGACGGATGGGGCGAGCAGGGTGAGGGACGCGATGAGAGCGATTGCAAAATCCTTCCCCTCCCTCAGTCCAGCAAGTCGAAGTCGAGCCGGTAACGGTCGGCGTTGAAGACGCCCGCCGCTTTTGCCCCGTCCACCGCCAACCCGACACCGCTCACGAAACTCGCCTCATCCGATGCGAGGAAGAGCGCGGCGTTCGCCACTTCCTCCGGCGCGGCCATCCGTGGCGTCGGGCAGGCCGCGACCAGGCGCCGGATGTACTCCTCGCGGTCTGCGTCCGCCGGTAGCCCCTGCCAGATCATCGGCGTGTCAATTGGGCCGGGGCAGACGGCGTTCACGCGCACGCGCTTATCGGCGTAGGCGAGGGCAAGCGACTTCGTCAGCCCCATCACGCCGTGCTTCGTGGCGACGTAGAGCGGGTCGGCGGGCCGCCCGATCAGGCCGCCGTTGGAGGACATGTTAACGATTGCGCCGCCCGTCGGGTTGCTCAGGAAATGGGGCAGCGCATACTTGCACCCCAGGAAGACGCCCTTGAGATTGACGCCGACGACGCGGTCGAAGTCCTCCTCGTCGCGGTCGATTATCGAACCGCCCATGCCGATGCCTGCGTTGTTGAAGATAATGTCGAGTCTCCCGTATCGCTCGACCGCGCCGTTCACGAGCCGCAGCACATCCGCTCCCACCGAAACGTCGGTCCGCATCGACTCCGCCGCACCACCGTTCCGCACGATCCCCTCCGCGACCTGTCGCACGCCTGCCTCGTCCACATCGCCGAGCATGAGCCGCGCGCCCTCCCGCGCGAAGACCTGCGCCGTCGCGCGCCCAATGCCCGATGCCGCGCCCGTGATCACCGCCACCTTACCCTCAAGCCGCATCTGGTCATCCCCTTGTGTACGATCGGTGCAAAGCCCGCCCCAATGACGACGCCGAGGCGCTATCGTACACCGGATGCGCCGGTTACTGCTGTCTGCGCGCCTCGACCATCGCGGGAGCAACGGAGGGCAAGCCAACCGCATCATTGAGTGGACGCCACGCCGCAACCATGGCGGGGTTCGCCGCGTCGCCCGCCAGCGCTGTCAGTTCGTCGGTGAGGGTACGGGCGAGGGAGACGGCGCGGGCGGTCGTTGAATCGACGAAGGCGCGGAGGGTGGCGACGGCGCGCGTATGGTCGCCACGGACGAGGTAGCGTTCGGCCTCGGCCTCCACGTCGTCCGCCTCCGTGCGGAACTGCGCTTCCAACGCGGACAATTGTGCGCGGGCGACGGGCGCGAGGGTGGGGGCCTGCGCGACGATGCGCTGCAACCCCTCGAAGGCCCACCACGGTGAGGAGGGGTCATATGTCGCGCCGCCAACATCGAGGACGGCAGGCAGGCCGACGAGCACCGGATAGACGGGCCGGAAGACGCTCAGGCAGGGCGAGCTGAACGCCGTCCAGCAAACGACGCGCAACTCGCGGTGCCGGTCGGGTCGGAGGTGGCAAACCATCGCGGCGGCCGTCTCGCCGGTGCGGTCGGGCGCCATGTGCATGCAGATCGAGGGGAGCGGCTGCGGCCCGGTCGGCAGGTCGCCGTCGTGATGGTCGCGGAGGAGCGCCTGCATCCCCTCCACCCTGACCGGCGTGCGGTAGCCGTCGAGCACGGCGCGGGCGCGGTCGAGGCGGCAGGTGCGGGGCCGGAGGTCCGCCTCCGGGTCCTGGTACGCAGCGGCGAAGTCGAAGGGCGTGCCGCCCCAGCACTGCTCCTGCGCGTGCTGCACCGCGCCGGGCGAGCAGGCGTTCCACTCATCGCGAATCGTGTAGAGGTTGGAGATCGCCGCGCGATCCCGCACACGTCGGGCGACCCAGCGGTGGCCCATCGTCTCGATGATCCACGCCCCTACCGGGTCCGCGACGATGAAGGAGTTGTGGTAGGTGCGGAAGCCGTTCGCCTCGCAGGAGCCGCCCTGCCCATGCCGCTCGACGAGGCTGCCGATGATCCGCACCGCGAGGTCCGCCGTGCGCGCCCGCTCCAACGCCAGCCGCACGAGGTCCATGCCGATCAGCGCGGCATCCTCGTACGGCTCGCGCGAGAGCACCGCCTCGTTGCCGATGGTGACGCCCCATTCGTTGACGCCCATCTCGAAGCCCCAGAGCCAGTGCGGGCGGGAGCCGATCACCTCCCACGTCTCCGCAGCCTGCGGGATGGCGGTATACTGGCAGCACACAGTGGAATCTACCGAATGCTGTCGGCGTGGTGCGTGGAACAAGGGCTGGCATTCGTTCGCGGCACGGTCGCTGTTCTTGGCGAAGATCACCGAGCCGTCAACGGTCGCCGTGCCCGTCACCACCGACGTGTCGCACGAAAGCGCTTCGTCCATCCCGTTTGCTCCATTTCCTACGGATGCGGCGCGGTCTGCCAGTCGAGTATGCACCCCATCGCTTCGGCGCGTCGGTCGGCGAGGAGAGCGAAGAGGTCCGGCGCGTGCGTGGCGGGTTCGCGGTGGCTCACGAGGGCATCGACATCGACGCGGCCCTCCGCGAGCAGCCGGAGCGCGACGGTGCGGTTCGCCGCCATCGTCCAACGATTGGCGAAGTTCGCGTGCTCCGGGTGCGTCGTGATGTGCGCGCCGATGATCGTCACGCCGGGCAGATGCACATCGCCGTAAAGGTCGAACTGCTCCACGATGCCGCGCGTGCTGCCCATCGCGACGACGCGCCCGTGCCGCGCCGCCATCTGGAGCGCGGGCTTCATCCCGGCGGGGCTGCCGGTGGATTCGAGGACGACATCGAACCGCCCGTCTCCCGTCTGTGTGGCGGCGCGCTCCGCGAAGTCCGGCGCGGCGGGGTCGAGTGCGACCAGCCCGACGCGCTCCGCGTACCCCCGTCGCGCGGCGAGCGGGTCGGCACCGACGACGGGGATGCCGCCGTTCGCCCGCGCCTGCTGCAGCGCGAGGTTACCGACCATCCCCAGGCCAACCGCCGCGATCTGATCACCGAGTTCGATCCTGGCGAGGCGCACGCCGTTCATTGTGATGATGAGCAGCGTGACGAATGCCGCCTGCACATCGGTGACGCCCTCCGGCACGACGGTGACATTGTGCGGTTCGAGCAGCGCGACGGAGGCGTGCGGCCCGTGCCCGCAGACGCGGTCGCCGACGCCGATCCCCTCCACGCCATCACCCACTGCCCGCACGACGCCGACGTACGAGTAGCCCGGTCGATACGGCCTCGCGCGCCAGTCGTCGCCCATCGCGCGGCGATCGACGGTGATGCCGGTGTAGTTCGCGAGTTCCGTCCCGGTGCTGATGAGCGTGCACGTCGTCTCCGCAAGCAGGTGGCCCGGCGGGGGCGCGTCCGGCAACGCGAAGTCCTCCAATTCCATTGTGTACGGTCGAAACGCCACCAGTCGTTGCCCGCGCATTGCCCTCACCCCCGGCCCCTTCCCCATGGGAAGGGGACAAAATTGGAATGTATCTCACCGAGCCGATGATAGAATGCATCACCTTTGGGCGCGTGACAAACGGAAAATGGGAGGGGAGCGGATGAACTCGGAGACGACCCTGCGCATCGCGCGCGAGCTCGCGGTGTCGCGGCACGCGATGGTGGCGGCGAAGCACCCATGGGCGGTGCAGGCCGCGCTCGACATCCTCGACCGGGGCGGGAACGCGGTCGATGCCGCCGTCACCGCCGCCTTCGCGATCGGCGTGCTTGAGCCGTGGATGAGCGGCATCGGCGGCGGCGGCTTCATGACGGTCCAGATGGCGGGCGGCGAACGTCAGGTGATCGACTACTTCAGCCGCGCGCCGCGCGCCGCGACGCCGGACATGTACGAGATGACTGGCGGGTCGCAGGCGGACGCGGTCGGTTTCTCCGGCGTGAAGGACGACGCGAACGCCTACGGCCCGCTCTCGGTCGCGGTGCCGGGGATGGTCGCCGGGATGGCGCTCGCATTGGAAAGGTTCGGCACGAAGGAATGGGGCGAGACGCTTGCCCCCGCCATCGACTTCGCGGAACGCGGCTTCCCGATTGACTGGTATCGCGGCATGTTGATCGGCTCCGAGCAGGCGGTGATCCGGCGGGACGCGGAGACGGCGCGTATCTTCCTGCGGGACGGCATCGCGCCCGCGCCCCATTTCGGCGGCCAACTACCGACGCTCGCGCAACCCGACCTCGCGCGCACGCTGCGGCAGATCGCCGCGAACGGGCCGGACGGCTTCTACCGGGGCGAGATCGCCGAGCAGATCGCGGCGCACCTGCACGCGCTCGGCGGCATCCTGACCACGGACGACCTCGCGGCGTACGAACCGACGGTCGTCGATCCGCTCGTGCTCCCGTACCGCGACGTGGAACTCGTGCTGCTCCCGTTCCAGGCGGGCGGCATCACGATTGGCGAGGCGTTCAACGTCCTCGATGGCACGGACCTCCACGCGACGGGCTTCAACACCGCCGCGACGCTGCATCAGATCGCGGAGGCGAGCCGTCGTGGGTTCGCGGATCGCTTCGCCTACGTCGGCGACCCGGACTATAACGACGTGGATTGGGGGATGCTCGCCTCGAAGGAATATGCCGCGCGTCGCCGTGCGCAGATCGACCCGCGCCGTGCCTCCCGACCATCACCGGGCGTGGGCATCCTGCGCGGTGGTGCGGCGGCGTCGAGCACGGCGGGGGACGGCGGCTGCACGACACATCTTTCGGTCGTGGACAAGGACAGCAATATGGTCTGCGTGACACAGACGCTGACGCTGATCTTCGGCTCCGCCGTGACGGTGCCGGGCACCGGCATCCTGCTCAACGACAACATGAACCTCTTCGACCCGATCCCCGGCCGCGTCAACTCCATCGCCCCATGGAAGCGCCCCGCGTCCAGTATGGCGCACGTCATCGCGGTGCGCAACGGCATGCCGGTGCTGGCGGTCGGCGCACCGGGCGGTCGGCGCATCATGGATACGTGCCTGCAAATGACGCTCAACGCGATTGACTTTGGCATGGACATCCAGTCCGCGTGCGCCGCGCCCTTGATCGACTGTGCGGGGCCGGAACTGCTCGTGGATGACCGCATCCCTGCCGCGACGCGGGCAACATTGCGGGAGATGGGGCACAACGTCGTCGATGTCGCGGTCTCGTTCTCGCCGCGCGGTTTCGCCAGCCCGACGGGCGTCGCGGTCGATCCCGCGACCAGCCTACGCCTGGGTGGCGCGGACCCCTTCGGCGCGGGCATCGCGGCGGGCCGGTGATGATGAAGCGGTAGCTCGGCGGGGTTCATCCTCAATAGAAAGAGCCGCCCGGATGGGGCGGCTCATGTCATGCCGGGTGCGCGAGAAGGATTAGACCGGCGACCGGCCACCCGTCACCGCGCGGACGATCCAGGTGAGGATCAGCGCGCCGATGAAGGCGACAACGATCGAGCCGATCAGACCGTAACTCGCATCGACGAAGAAGCCGATAATGAAGCCACCAACCAGGGCGCCGAGAAGGCCGACGATCAGATCCTGGACGAGGCCACCACCGCCCGAACCCATCACCATGTGCGCGAGCCAGCCTGCGATCAGGCCAACAATGATCCAGCCGAGAATCCCGATACCGAAGTTGATCTTCGCGAACTCTACCAGTACCATGAGAGGAACCTCCTGCGAAAACTGAACGAACCGACTCTCCGGTTCACCCTTACGCAAACCTCGTGCCACGACCATCGCGAAATGCTCGTGGTGTACGTTCGGGGTTCTGTGCGTCGCGATATCTTCGGTCGGTCCCGTATGGCACGCCTCGTGCGTGACGATGCTGCGTACAAACCGTTAATCGTTTCCCAACAGGAGGCCCCATGCACGCCCCGCAGCCACACGAAGAGCGACCCGGCACGAAGATGAGCGACCCGGCGGAAGGGAAACGCACCGATGTGCGCGATACGCCCACCAGCGCATACCCCGCCGATGTGCCCGAGCATCCCGGCATTAAGACTGCCGCGCCCGCTGAGGGCGGCGACGATAGCAGCGGCGCGGAGCGGAAAAAGTAGCGTGGAAGCCAGAAACCGGAGCGATAGTGGTGTGTCGCGGGTTTGTGCATTGCCTCAGTGCCTCCCACTTCGGGCATAGATGACTACCTTCGGCCATTGTCGTCCGGCTTCTGGTTTTTTGCTTCTTTCCCCGTGCCGCACGGTGGTACACTGCCGCGCGTCTGCCTGTGCATTGGGGCGCGGCGGTGCGTGCGAACGGGGGGAGTAGTGGATAACGCGGTTGTCCAGGTAGTGATCTGGGCTATTGTCGGCATCGGCGTGGGGACGTACGGGACATTGGTTGGCGCGGGCGGCGGCTTCATCATGGTGCCGATCTTTCTGCTTGCCCTCTCCGGCATCAAGCCCGCTGAGGCTGCGGGGACGTCGCTCGCGGTCATCTTCTTCAATGCCCTCTCTGGCACCGCGTCGTACGTCCGTCAGGGCCGGGTCGATTTCTGGACGGCGAACCGCCTCGCCCTCGCGACGGTGCCCGGCGCGATCGTTGGCGCGTACCTCTCGAACCTCTTCTCCAGTCGCCCCTTCTACATCGTCTTCGGCATCTTCCTGATCGCGATTGCCGTCTTCCTCAATGTCCGGCCCGACCCGAAGAAGGTGAAGTATGTGCCGCTCACGCCGGAGGACGAGCGCACCCTGCCGCGCGGCTGGGTCGAGCGGCGCATTGTGGATCGGAGTGGCGAGGAGTTTGTGTACGCCTACAACTTCGCGGGCGCGATTGCCCTCTCGTTCGTCGTCGGCTTCCTGTCGAGCATCCTCGGCATCGGCGGCGGCATCATCCACGTCCCGGCGCTCGTCTTCCTCTTCGGCTTCCCGGCGCACGTCGCCACCGCGACCTCCCACTATATCCTCGTCATCTCGGCGCTGGTCGGCTCGATCTCGCACCTCGTGCAGGGGGACATCCGCTGGATACCGATGATCGGCCTCTCACTCGGCGTCATTCCAGGGGCGCAGATCGGGGCGAAGATTTCCCGCCGGATGCAGGGCAAGTGGATCATCCGCAGCCTCTCGATCGCGCTCGCCATCGTCGGATTGCGGCTGCTGCTGAAGAAATGAACGTCACCCGCATTCCCCTGCCTCCTCCCCCGGTGGGAAAGGGGAAGACGGAACGCTTCACTCGCCGTGATGCGGTGCGGGCATGGCTTCTGCCCGTCAGCCTGCTCGTCGCCTTTGCCGTGGTGACGTTTCTCGTGTGGCGGGGCGCGACGGATCGCTTCGATGCCACGCTCCTGCCGCGCGTGCAGGCGGCGCTGCTGCCGCACCGCGCGTGGTTCTGGAGGGCGATCTCGTGGCCGGGATACGGGCCGCAATCGTATGGGGTGGCGGGGATATTCGTGTATATGGCATGGCGGTATCGCGGGCGGCGCGGCGCGCTCCTGATGCTCGCGGCGCTCGTTTCCTCGCCACTCGGGTCGGTCGTCAAGCACCTGATCGCGCGCCCCCGGCCCACACCGGAGCAGGCGGAGGTCGTCGGGCGGTTCATCACCTCCTTCGCCTACCCAAGTGGCCATGTCCTGACGTACACCGTGACGTGTGGGCTGCTCCTCCTGTTCGTCCGCGATGCGTTACCGGCGGGGGGCTGGGAACGTAGAAGAGAGAAGATCATCTGCGGTATCCTTGCCGCGCTGGTGTTGCTGGTTGGCCCGTCGCGCATGGCGCTGGGCGACCACTGGCCCATGGACGTATTCGGTGCGTATCTGCTCGGTGGCGCGCTGCTCACGCTGCTCGCCCCGTGGCGTCATGCATCAACGACTCTGCCCCTACCCCGGAGGTAGCGGAATGCTGCTCACCATTGTCGGCCTGCTCGCCATCCTCGCACTCGTCTCCTTCGTACTCTGGCTCATCCTGAGCGCCATCTACCGGTTCGCGCGGCAGCGCGCGCTGGCGGCGCGCGCGCAGGTGCGGGAGATGGCACGGCAGGCCACCACCCGCCCGGACCCGCCCGCCGGGCCGGAATCGCTCGGAGACGCCGCCGCGAACGCGACGCCCTTCAACCCGGCCGTCTGGCTCCCCGTGCCGCCTGGTGTGACGCTTCTGCGGGTGGACAATGTGCCGATCGCACAGGTAGGGAACCCCGCGCCGATGCTGCGGACGCGCGGCGTCACCGGTACCGCGCTCTGGTACCGCGCGTCGATGTCGTACCGCGAGGTCGCGGAGTGGTACGCCGCGCATCTCCCGCAGGACGGCTGGCAGGAGGAGCCGGGGCACGGCGCGCTGCGCGTCTTCCAGCGGGCGAGCACGCTCCTCTGGGTCTCCGACGCGACGAACCCCGATGTCTGGCGGCGACTGACGCAGCCGAACGCCGACCCACCCCGCCGCACCGCGACCAGGGAAGTGACGGCAGAGCCGACGTTCACCGTCCTCACCTACCGCACCGACGGCTCCGCGCCGCCGACGTTCGGCCGCTGGCCCTTCGGCGGGATGGGGCGCTTCGGTCCCGGCCCGCGCATCTGATCGCAACGGGGGGTTCCCTCGGACCCAACGCATCACGTACAATCCCCATAACGCGAGAACGGTTGAGAACACCGCCCTGTTGCCCGCTTCATACCTGCGATTCTCTGGACAAAGGCCGATTTCGCAACGGATTCGTGGTTTTTTGATCGAGGAGGGGGAACTGTGGCCGAACTGACCGGAGGGCAGGCGCTCGTACAGTCGTTGAAACGGGAGGGTGTCAAAGTCATCTTCGCGCTTCCCGGCGTGCAACTCGACTGGGCGTTCAACGCGCTCTATGATGAGAAAGAGAACATCAAGATCGTCCACACGCGCCACGAGCAGGCGACGGCGTACATGGCGGACGGCTACGCCCGCACGACGGGTGAGGTCGGCGTCTGCCTCGTCGTGCCGGGGCCGGGGCTGCTCAACGCGACCGCCGCGCTCTCCACCGCGTACGCCTGCTCCGCGCCGGTGCTCTGCCTCACGGGCCAGATCCAGTCCGACCTGATCGGCGTCGGGCGCGGGATGCTCCACGAGATCCCGCATCAGTTGGAGATGCTCAAGTCCGTCACCAAGTGGGCGGCGCGCGGCATGACGCCGGAGGAGATCCCCAGCCTCGTGCACGAGGCGTTCACCCAGATGCGGACGGGCCGCCCGCGACCGGTCGAGATTGAGGTGCCGCCGGACATCCTCGCCACCCCGCGCGAGGTCGAATTGTACGCCCCCGAGAAGACGGACCGCGAGCGCCCCGCCGCCGACCCGGACCTGCTCGATAAGGCGGCGAAGCTGCTCGGCGCGGCGAAAAGCCCGCTGATCGTCTCCGGTGGCGGCGTCCTCTCCAGCGGCGCGTGGGATGAACTGCGCAACCTCGCGGAGATGCTCCAAGCCCCGGTCGTCATGTCCCGCAACGGGCGCGGCGCGCTCTCCGACCGCGAATACCTCGCGCAGACCGCGCTCGGCGGCCGGGAGTTGCTCCCGAAGGCGGATGTCATCCTTGCCGTCGGCACGCGCTTCGTGGAACCCGCGACGCAGTGGGGCCTCGCGCCGGAGCAGACGGTCATCCACATGGACATCGACGATGAGGAGATCGGCCGCAACGTCGAACCCGCCATCGGCATCATCGCGGACGCGAAGGTCGGCCTCGCCGCTCTTGCCGAGCGGGTCGGCAAGTACAACACCGCCCGCCCCTCGCGCGAGGCCGAGTTGAGCGCGATGAAGGCGGCGATCAAAGAGCGGACGGACGGGCTGCAACCGCAGGCGGGCTTTGCCAACGCGCTCCGCGCCGCGATGCCGGACGATGCGATCCTCGTCAACGAGAGCACGCAGGTCGGGTACTTCTCGAACTTCGGCTTCCCCGTCTATCACCCGCGCACCTTCATCAACTCCGGCTATCAGGGGACGCTCGGCTACGGCTACGCGACGGCCCTCGGCGCGCAGGTCGGCAACCCTGGTAGGAAGGTCGTCTCGATCAACGGCGACGGCGGGTTCATGTACAACGTGCAGGAACTCTCCACGCAGGTCGCGTACAACATCCCGCTCGTCACCGTCGTCTTCAACGACAACGCCTTCGGCAATGTCAAGCGCATCCAGCAGGAGACCTTCGACGGCCGCACCATCGCCTCCGATCTGCACAACCCCGATTTCGTCAAGCTGGCGGAGTCGTTCGGGATGGCGGGCCTGCGCGCGAAGGATGCGAAGGAACTGGAGAAGACGCTCGGCGACGCGCTCGCGACGAACGCGCCCGCGCTCATCGAGGTGCCCGTCGGCCCGATGCCCAGCCCGTGGAGCCTGATGTGGGGCCGCGCGCAGGCGCCGTCGGCGGTCGGGCCACGGCGGTAACGGCCCTAACCCCCAGCCCCCTTCCCCACGGGGAAGGGGGAGCGGAGCGGAGTAAAAGCCGATTGCACAACCGTTCCCCTCTCCATCGCCGCACGGAACTGATACAGACCGTGATCTCCAGGCGATGGAGAGCGGGTGCCTCCTGGGCAGTGGGGGTGAGGAATAAAATCGGCCGGTACGCTCCCTTCAAAGGAGGAATGCATGACGCACGCTGCTGTCGGGCGACCGGTCGCCGACGAATACATCCCGTACTACGGCCAGTACATCCGTCTGGTGCCGGACGGCGATGTCGTCGAAATCCTGGCCCATCAGATTGAGGAAACGACCGCGTTGCTCGCGGCATTCACCCCGGCGCAGGCGGCGTGGCGGCCCGCGCCGGGGGAGTGGAACGCGCTCCAGATCGTCGGGCATCTCGCCGATACGGAGCGCATCCTCGCGTATCGGGCGCTGCGGTTCGCGCGTGACGACGCGACGCCGCTGCCGGGGGTCGATTTTGAGGCGTACGTCCCGGCGGCTGGCTTCGAGCGGCGCGCCTTCGCCGATGTGGTCGCGGAGTACGCGGCGGTGCGCCCCGCCACGGTCGCGCTCTTCCGCAGTCTCGACGCCGCAGCGTGGACGCGACGCGGGCTGGCCGATGGGCAGGCGATCAGCGTGCGTGCCCTGGCATTCGCCCTCGCGGGGCACGAACTCCATCACCTGCTCGACCTCCGGCAGTATGCCGCAGCCGCCGGGACGGCCTAACCCGCCGCTCCACTGCGCACCAACCGTTCCGCCCGGAACGATTCGATGCGCGGGTCGATCTCCCCCGCCATGATCTCACGCGCGACGATCCGGCCCAGCAGCGGCCCCATCGTCACGCCGCTGTGCGTGCAGGCGAGGTAGAGGCCGTCCATCCCCGGCACCGGGCCGACGACGGGGTAGCCGTCGCCGGGGATGGCGCGCACGCCGACGAGCGCGGCCTGAATTGGGGTGCCCGCGAGCGCGGGGAGGACGGCGACGGCGCGCTCCATCACGCGATGCGCGGGTTCCGGCAGCGGCACGGTCGGCGTGTCGGCGCGCGTCGTCGGGTCGAAGTCAATCGCTTGCAGGCGGAGGCGACCGCCGCCATCGGGCCGGAGGTTGATTGCCGGGGAGTTGAGCACCGCCCGCAGCCGCACCGGCGCGGCGGCGGTGACGACGAGCATGCCGACGGTCGGCTCCATCGGCAGATAGAACCCGGCGACGCGCGCGAACTCCCCGCTCCACCGCCCGACGCAACCGACCACGATGTCGGCCCCGAACCGCTCGCCCCCGTCGGCCACGACGCCCGTGACCCGCCCGCCGGAGCGCGTAACCGCCGCCACGCGGCAGGTGGTGCGGATGGTTGCGCCCGCGCGCTCGGCGGCGCGGGCGAGCGCGCCGATGAGCAGCGGCACATCCGCGTACCCCTCCGACGGGAAGAACGCGACCCGCTCGACGCCGGGCGGCGGCACGAGGTCCGGCTCGAAGGCGTGCAACTCGGCGGGCGTCAGCAGCTCCGCCTGATAGCCCCATTCCCGCAACCGCGCGACCTTCTCCATCAGCGCGGCACGCCTCGGCGCATCCGCCGCCCACTCGATGTTGCCGTCCAGATGGAGCCACGGCGCGTCGCCGAACTCGCGCCGGAGGATGCGGTGTTCCGCCATGCCACCCGTGTTCAGCACATGGTACGCGCGGGGCGGCTTGTTGTTCGCGTTGAGCCACGCGAAGCTCGCGCCCGATGTCCCAGCCGCGAGCGTGCCCGCCTCCAGCAGTGTCACCCGCACCCCCGCCAGCGCCAGCCGGTACGCAACGGACGCGCCGATAATCCCTCCGCCAACGACGACAACCTCGGTCATAACCGCCCTCCCTCCATCCGATTTGTCGAGAGTATCCAGCGCGACAAACGATTCACCCCTCTCCGTCAAGCGGAGTGGGGACCGAGGGGCGAGGTTTATGAAGGATCGTCGCCGAGGGCGCTGCCGAGGCTGGCGGAGACCAGTGCTGCCCCCTCGCGGACCATCGCAGCGAGCGCGGGGCGGCGCTCCGGCCCGAGGCGTTGCGCCGGGCCGGAGAGACTGAGCGCGGCGATCACGCGGCCCCGCGCGTTGCGCACCGGCCCCGCGATGCCGATGAGGTCGTCCGCGCGCTCGCCACGGTCGAGGGCGATGCCCTGGGCGCGCACCTTCGACAGTTCGTTGTGCAGCGCGTCGTGCTCGGTGATCGTGCGGGCGGTGTAGCGGATCGGCGGCGCTTCCGTGAGCAGTGTCTGGACATCCGGCGGCTTGAGCCACGCGAGCAGGATCTTCCCCGCCGCCGTGCAGTGGAGCGGCCCGTGCGAGCCGACCGGCGTGACGCTGCGAATCTGGCGGGCGCACTGCACGCGCTCGATCACCACGGCGGCGGAGCCGGTGCGAATCACGAGCGACACCGTCTCCTCCTCCTGCGCAACGATTCGCTCCATCACCGGTAGGGCAATCGCGCGGATGTCGAGCTGATCCTCCAGCGCGCGGGAGATGCGCAGCAGTTTCAATCCGAGGCGGTAGAGGCCCGTGCGCCCGTCCCGCGTGACGTAGCCCGTCTGCACCAGCGTGCCGAGCAGGCGGTACGTCGTGCTCGGATGCAAGCCTGCGGCATTGGCGACCTCGGTAAGCGAGGCGGGCCGAGGGAACGAGGCGACCCGTTCGAGGACGCGGAGCGCGCGCTCGACCGTCTGCATCGGCGCGCCCGTCGCGCCGGGGTGAACGAGTTCCGCGTCAACCTTGACGGTTGCCATGCACATGCCCCCTGATTGTTCCATTCATTCGGCGCAAAGCGGATTGCACCCCGCGATAGTGATACCATAATCCGCGTGCGGATGTCGAGGCGGGGAAGTAGCCGGTACCAGTAGTCAGTAGTCGGTAGACAGTAGTCAGTGGCCGGATGATATGGACGCGGCATGCGGCCAAGTGCGGATCGCATGAGTGCGAAGATTTCACCGTATCTGCTCGTTTGAGTCCGATTCGGAGAGAGTGACGCAAGGCTCAAAGGGAGCAGGCACTAATTGCTGACTACTGGCTACTTCCCCGGCTTGCATTCCTCTCACACGGCGCATATCATTTCATAACAGTGACATGGTACAAGGGTCTCTGCGTGAATCGGTCTTGAGCGTCGTCACGGAGCGGTTACGTGCGCGAAGAGAGTGTGAAGCCAGCCCTCGCCGTTCCCGGTGTTGCCGCGCGCACCAATGTCGGTGCGCGCGCGGGGAAGTACGCCTTTTCGTACCTCCTGATCCTGCCGGCGGTGGTCATCCTCTCGCTCTTCCATATCTTCCCGATCTTCTACGCCTTTTACATCAGCCTGTTCAAGTGGAACGTCAGGAAGCAGTCCTTTGTCGGGTCGGACAACTACACGCGCGCCTTGCACTCTGAGGAGTTCTGGAATGCGATCAGGAACACGCTCTGGTTCGTGGTCGGCACGGTGCCAATCGGCCTGATCGTCGCGCTGATTCTCGCGATCATGCTCTTCCGCCCCATCGCCGGGCGCACATTCTATCGTGTCGTCCTCTTCCTGCCGTACATCACCCCGCCGATCGCGATGGCGACGGTCTGGGCGTGGATGTTCCAGCCGGATCAGGGGTTCATCAACTTCTTCCTCGGCTGGTTCGGCATCAGCAAGCAGCGCTGGCTGCTCGACCCGCACGGCGTCTTCGAGATCGTGCTCGGCAACGTCGGCATCCACCTGCCCGCGCTCCTGCAAGGGCCGAGCCTCGCGCTCGTCTCCATCATGATCTACTCGCTCTGGAGTTCCATCGGCTTCGACACGATCATCTTCCTCGCGGGGCTTTCCAATGTGCCGAGGGAAGTGATCGAGGCGGCGCAGATCGACGGCGCGAATCAGTGGCAGATCGGCACGCGCGTGATCGCGCCGCTGCTCAAGCCGACGATCCTCTTTCTGTCAATCATCTCCACGCTCCGCGCCTTCCAAGTCATCAACCCGATCATCGCGATGACGGGCATCAGCTCGCGCGCGGTGCGCACAGCGACGATCACCTACCAGGTCTTCGACGAATTCTTCCAGCAGACGCGCGTCGGCTACGGGGCGGCGTTCGCGATGCTGCTCTTCGTAATGCTCTTCGTTATCACCCTCGTCCAACTTTCCATCGGCGACCGGGGCGATGTGCCGCGCTTCGGTCGCCGCAAAGGGGCGCAGAATTAATGGCGGTCCGCGCGGCCCCCACGACGACCGGGATTGCCGATCGCGCGGCGCATCCGCAGTCCCGCGCGTTCCGGCAGGCGCGACAGCGGGCGCGGCGTAATCTGATCGCGCACATCGTGCTGATTGTCTTTGTGCTCGGCGCGCTCTTCCCCTTCTACTGGATGATCATCACGAGCGTGAAGCCGCTCGCGGAGGCGATCAAAGCGCCGCCGACGCTCTTCCCGCAGGCGCTCCAGCCGGGCAATTTCGGGGACGCGCTCAGCCAGGCGCCGTTCGGGCGCTACCTCGTCAACACCCTCTTCATCGCGACGGTGACGACCTTCCTGAACCTCCTGACCTCCGTGCTCGCCGCGTACTCCTTCGCGACGACGGACTTCCCCGGCAAGCGCGTCATCTTCGCCTTCCTGCTGACGACGCTGATGATCCCCTTCGAGGCGATCCTCATCCCGAACTTCATCCTCATCAAGAACCTGCACCTGTATAATACGTACTGGGCACAAATCGTCCCGTGGACGGCGGGGACATTCGGCATCTTCCTCGTGCGGCAGTTCTTTCTCAGCATCCCGAAGGAGATTTTCGAGGCGGCAGTGATCGACGGTGCGAGCCAGTGGGATATTCTCTGGAAGGTGGCGGTGCCACTGGCGCGGCCCGCGCTCGTCACGCTGGCCCTGTTTAGTTTCCTGGGGTCGTGGAACTCGTTCGTCTGGCCGCTGATCGTGACGACGAGGCAGAGCCTCTTCCCGATCCAGGTCGGGCTGCGGCAATTCACGGGGGAGGCGGGGACGAATTACCCGCTCCTGATGGCGGCGACGACACTGACCATCATCCCGATTGTCTTCCTCTACTTCTTCGTGCAGCGCCAGTTGATCGAGGGCGTTGCGTCGTCCGGCGTCAAGGGATAGCCGGAAGGTACCTAACCCCCCTGCCGCCCAGAGGGCACCCGCCTTCTCCACGGGGAAGGGGAGGGGAAGGCAAGGGGACTGGCTCCTCCCCTCGCCATCGCTGCACATACCTGATATGCGCCGTGATCTTTGAGCGATAGGGAGGGGCTGGGGGTGAGGGGCGTTCGGATGTTGTACGGGCGGTTTGCGAAGCCGTCCGGTTCCCCTCCCGCGTCGGGAGGGGGCGGGGTGAGTTACACAAAGGAGTGGATTTCATGAGCGATACACAGTTTGGCAAGCGATTGAGCCGCCGCACGCTGCTCGGCGGCATAGCGGGGACGGCGGCGGCGGCGATCCTCGTGGCGTGCGGCGGCAGCAAGGCAACGGAAGCGCCAACAACGGCGGCGACGACCGCCTCCGGCGCTGCAACGGCGGCGGGCACCAAGCCCGCCGCGACGACCGGCGCGGCGGGCACGAGCGCGCCCGCTGTGGCGACGACCGCGAGCGGCACTTCCGCGTCAACGACGGGCAGCGCGACAACGGCGGCGAGCGGCTCCGTCGCCGCCGGGGGCGCGACCCCCGCGACGGGCCTGACCGCCGGGCAGTCCGTCGTGGCGCAGAAGTTCGCGAGCACGGCGGGCGCGGGCAGCGACATCGACAAGATCGACATTAAGGGGAAGACGATCGCGATTGACTTCTGGCACACGCAGCAGAAGCAGAACGAGGACGCGCTGAAGAAGGTCGTCGCGGACTTCATGGCCGCGAACCCCGGCATCACCGTCAACCCGCAATATGTCGGCAACTACACCGAACTGGCGCAGAAGCTGCAGGTCGGCATCCAGGCAAAGACGCTGCCGGCGGTCAGCGTCGGGTACGAGTCGAATGTCGCGGACTACATGCAGGGCGACGCGCTGCTCGACTTCTCGCCGTACATCAACAGCAAGACCTATGGCTGGACGAAGGATGACCTGAGCGACTTCTTCCCCGGCTTCCTCGACCGCAACATCTTCCCGCAGTTTAAGAACCAGGTGCTCTCCGTCCCCTTCACGACCTCCGCGCTGATGCTCTGGTACAACCTCGACCTCGTCAAAGCGGCGGGCTTCAGCGCCCCGCCGAAGACGTGGGATGAGTTCAAGACGCAGGCGGCGGCGATTGTGAAGAACGGCAAGAAGGGCTACCCCGTCGCGGTGGACGCCTCCACCATCGACGGCATAGTCTTCTCCTATGGCAGCGACGTGATCAGCGACGACGGCAAGAAGGCGAAGTTCGACACCCCGGCGGCGGTCTCCTCGCTCAAGGTGCTCGAAGATATGGTGAAGGCGGGCACCGCATACCAGATCAAGCCCGGCTCGTTCGAGGATCAGGACGCCTTCGCCGCCGGCGACGCTGCCTTCATCCTCCGCTCGAGTACGACGCGCGCCTTCGTCGGCTCGACGATCCAGAACGACCCGAAGGACCCGACGAAGGGCGACAAGTTCCAGTGGAGTGGCGCGATCATCCCGCAGGGGCCGGAGAACCTGAAGACCCCCGCGACGACGATCTTCGGCGCGAACGCGATCATCTTCAAGTCCACGCCGGAGAAGCAGCTCGCCTCGTGGCTCTTCCTCAAGTACTTCACGGCGAAGGATGTGACCTCTTACTGGTCCACGGCGTCCGGCTACCTGCCCGTTCGCCGCTCCGCCGCAGACTCCGAGTTCACGAAGAAGTTCTTCGCGGAGAAGCCCGTCAACCGCGCCGCCTTCGATGTTGCGCCGTACGGCAAGGGCGAGCCGAAGCAACTCGGCTGGCAGAAGGCGCGCGACTACATCCAGGACGCCCAGACGCAGATTCTCAATAAGCAGATCACGGCGGACGATGCCGCCAAGCAGATCCAGAAGAAGATCAACGACGAACTCGCCAACGCATAACACGACATACGTCGACGCAACACCGGGGCCGCAAGAGCGCGGCCCCGGTGCATTCTCTCGGAAGCGGCAAAGCGGCTAGTTCCGGTGGGGCAGGAACGAACGCGCTACGTCGTGATGTTATCGACGAGCCAGGCGCTACCCTGCTTGCGCATCACGAATCCGCGCTTCACAACGCCCGTAGCGGTGGTGATTGTCGCGCGGACGGTCGCGCTGTTGCTATCTGCATCCCGCTGCTCGCTATCAACGGTGAATTCCTGGATGGGTGGCTGGACGTTGAGCAACTTGTAGCCATCGCCGCTCGTCTGGGACTTGAATGCCGGGGTGAGGGAGCCGGAGACGTCCCCCTTCGCCAGCACAGAGCGCAGGAACTGCTCGACGCTGCCCCGTGCTTCCGTCACGGGAGCGGGGGTTGTCGTTGGGGTGCCCACGAGGCTCGTACCCGCCACTGCAGAAGGGCTACCGGGCGCGGTCGGTGTCGCGGAGCCGGACGCCTGCGTGCCGCGCGCGATGGTGCTCGTGGCCGTGCCGCTATTCGTGCTTGTGCTTACACTCGTACTTGTCCCGGAGACGTTCGCCACGCTCGTGCCCCCTGTCGCGGTGGTGCGGGCAAGCGGTGTCGGGGTCGCCCTGGTAGCTGTCCCGGCCGTCGTCGCGGCGGCACTCGTCGCGCGGCCCGCTTCCGTGGGGGGCGCGGTGCCGGTCGGCAGACTGTTGGCGAGGGGTGTCGGGGTGCCGGAGGTGGTGATGGCGCTCGTTGTGGCGACGGGTTGCGTCGTCTGCGCGGGGATGACCGCCCCCGTCGGTGTGGCGGATGCGGCGGGTGTGGCGGGTGTGGCGGTCTTGCTTGAACTGCCGCCGCACGCGGCGAGCACGGCAACGAGGAGCAACGCGAGGCACGCGAACAACCGGCGCGAGCGGACAAACGACATACGAAGGGCCCTCCTCGATGCGGTGCAATGAAATGGGAGACACCCGCCGCTTCCCATTGTCGCACGATAGCATGGTGGCAGCTCTCTGTCACATTGGCAGAGAAAGAAGGAGGGGAAGGTTTTGGAACAGCGCTTACGCGACCGTCATTTCCGTTGGCTGCACGGCGCGCTTCAACTCGCGGTACGAGCGTTGGAGCAGATCGCTGACCTCGCGCCAGTATAGTGCACCGCGCACGCCGTCTCGCTTCCGTCCCGCGTCGCACACAATGGCCGCTTTCGCACGGAGCCGCGCCGCCTCCCGCACCCGCGCGGCGGGCAGGCGGTAGACGGCGGCGTACAGCGCGGCGATGGCCTCCGTGAGGCCCGCCTCGCCTGCTTCCGTCGGGTGGCGGTGGACGATCCACCATTGCAACTCGCGCGCGGCGACCTCCTCCGCGTCGAAGACCACGCCGCAGTCCGCCTGAATGCGGGCGTACGCCGCCGCGATGTCGGGGATGGTCGCCTCGTAGTTGCTGCGAGCGCGGGCGAAGCGCATCGCGGGGCGCGCGAGCATCAGCGCAACGGCGAACGCGCGTCGCCACGGCAACGCGAACTGCCGCGCGACGAGTCGGCCAAGCAGGAGGAAGAGCCGCACGTCCTGCTTCGCGTAGTACGCCTCCCACATCCGCGTTTCCAGCCACGCCACCCCGTCCGCGTCGAAGGTGTACAGCGGGCTTTCCTCTGCCGTCGTCACGTACGCACTTTCTCCCATCCCAGACGCGCGAATACCCTCATGTGAGACGCCGCTTCTGCTGATCGCCGACTGCCGACCCGTCATCCCTGCCCCGCATAGGCGATGCGGTGGAACCAGAGCAGCCATGCCTGGGTGGTGATCGCGATACAGCAGAGCGCCGCCGCCACCTGCCCCGCGCGCCCCTGCCGCCAGAGCCAGACGATGGCGACGCCACCGAAGATCGCGACGGGGAACGTCGTGTAGAAGAGCGGTTTCAGGAGCAGGTCAACATAGGCGTCCGCGAGCGTGAAGATGGGCATGACGAGTGCCCAGAGCAGCAGGAACTGCCAGATGCCCCGCGCGTCGGGGGTTGCCGAAGCGCGGCGCGCGAGCACGGCGCCGAGCGTCGCGATCACGATGAGGACGAGCAGGTTGCCCACCTGAATATTCTTCGCGAACACCATGATGATGTGCGACGGCGCGCCGCGCAGGCCGCCCTCCGTGTACCCCCGGCTCTCCGTCGTGCTCGTGCCGAGTGTCCGCACCGATGAAAGCGTCACGGAGACGTACTGGATGTAGTAGGCGAGGAAAGCGATGAGCGACGCGACCACCGCCGCAACAGGGATGAGCGCGGCGCGCCGCTTCGAGCGCGCGTCCGCCGCCTGCCGCCACCGCCAGATGCCGAATGTGATGAGCACGCAGACATTGAAGAGGGCGACGACGGGATAGGCGAGCAGGCTGAGACTGAGCACAAAGGTGAATATGACGAAGATGCCAACGCGATCCAGTCGATCCCCCACAAACAACAGGATCGCGAAGGCGACCACGGAGAGGAACTGCGCGAACAGCGTGGGGTAGTTGCCGTAGGAGAGCGCGAGGTAGGAGAGGGGCGTGACCGTGTAGAGGAACGCCGCGACGAGGCCCGCCGTGCCCATCCCCATGCGCTTCGGGATGGCGAACGCGAAGAACGCCGTCGCGACTTCGAGCAGGCCGATCACCAGTTTCAGCACCGTACCAATCGAGAACGGGAGCAGCGTGAAGGGGGCGAGCATCGCGTAGAAGAGCGGCGACTTCGGGATCAGCACGCCGACGCCCCACTCCTTCGGGCCGGACGAGAGGTCCGACGGGAAGTAGAGCGCGCCGAATTGATGCTGGAGGAAGGTTCGCTCCCACCGGATGTGCCAGCCGAGGTCGATCACGACGGTGTCAGGATAGAGGAGGCCACCGAGTTTGACGACGACACCGAGCGCGATGATCGCGCAGAGCGTGGTTGCCTCCGCCGTCGTCACCGCGATGCCGCTGCGCCTCCCGATCCACGCAACCGGGCGCGGCAGCAGCAGCGCAAGGAGCGCGCCGAGCAGCACGGCGAGCAACGCCCCGATGTACGCCGCGATGTAGGGCCGCGCGTACGCGAACAAGGCAACGATCATTGCCGCCCCGACCGCGCCGCTCATCGCCGCCCACGTACGGCGACGCGCGTCCGTCGCAATCGCGACGCCGAGCGCGCGCGCTGCAATCAGATAGACCACGACGATGGTGAGCAGCGCGAGCAGCACTGTGCCCAGCGCGGGCACCGTCCGCCCGCCGCCCATCGTCTCCAGCCGCAACTGGGTCACCTGCACGCCAACCACCCGGCCATCGCTGTTCGACAGTTTCTCGGCGGGCGTGCGGATCTCGACGACGATGCCATGCCCGGCGGTCGCCGCGCCGCGCACATCGAACTGGGTCGTCTGCCACCGCGCGCCGACACCGAGTTGCTGCACCACCACGCCATTGACGAGCACCGTGACGGGCTGCGTCACCCCCTCGGGCCGACCCGAGCGGAGGCGCAGGATGCCCGTGCGCTCGCGCCCGCCGCCGATTCCTTTGAAGATCAGAAACGAGGTCGCATGCGTCCAGCGGTAGCGCGTGCCGTCGTCCGCCGCCACGTCCTTGTTGTGGAAGTTGTTGACGAACGGGGTTTCATGCGCGCCGCCAACATCAATATGGATGGGACGCTCCACCTGGTACGCGCCGAGCAGGGCGACCGCACTCAGGCCGAGGAGGACGAGCAGTTGCCAGCCGAGTGCGGCACGGAGCCACACGAAACCGGATGCGGCGGCGCTCCGTACGCGGCTGCCCCATCCGACGCGAACGGGTGTGGATTGTGTGCTGACCAGACCCACGGGCGGACCCCTCACGCTGCGGTACGTGGTGGGATCGTGCCGAGCAGTGCGATGAACTGATGGACAACATGCGTCAGGCTGAACTGTGCGACCACACGAGCGCGCCCGCGCTCCCCCACCGCGCGCAGTATAGCAGGTGGCTGCCGGAGCGCGGCGACGATGGCCTCCCCCAGCGCGGTCGGGTCGCCGGGTGGGACGAGCCAGCCGGTTTCGTCGGGAATCACCCGGTCCGGGATACCGCCCACGGCGGACGCGACGATAGGCAGGCGGTGCGCCATCGCCTCCAGCATCACGAGCGGGCTGCCCTCGTAGCGCGTCGGGTGCACAAAGAGGGTGGCGCGCGCCAGAAGCGCGTGCAACTCGTCCTCCGGCATTTGGCCAAGCAGCGTCGCGTGCGCCGCAATGCCACCGCGCTCGATCGCCTCCTGCACCCGCGCGCGGGCCGACCCGTCGCCGATGTGCAGCCACCGCCAGCTCTGCGGCAGCGCGTCCCGGTGCGCGCCGAGCGCGGCGGCGAGCACATCCAGCCCCTTGTTCGGCTCGATCCGCGCGAGGCTGACGATCACCGGGGGTGCGTCGTCGCCCCGCTCCGGGAGCGGCCCCGTGAGGCGGTCCACGCGCCCAACGTCGATCCCGTTCGGCACGATGATGACGCGCTCGCGCTCCACCAGGAGGTTCCGCATCACGTCGGGGACGAGGTTGGTGTCAAGCGCGATCACGGCGTCCGCGTGGCGTGCCGCGCGGCGCACCAGCGCCCGCTGCCTCGCGAGCAAGTGGCGCTTCACGCCTGACGCGGAGAACTCCTCCATACCGTGCGGGTTCATCACCAACCGGCGCACCCGCCCGCCGACACGGAGCGAGATGAGGGCCGCCGCCGCCGCGCCATGCCCGATGGCCACGTCGAAGACCGTCTCGCGCGCCGCCAATGCGTCCGCCGCGCGGCGGACGAAGCGCGGATAGTTGACGAGGCGGTCGAGCACGCCACCGCGACGGAGCACACCGATCTCCGACCACGGCACGGTGATGAGATCATCGACGCGCAGGAGGGCATCATCGGTGACCGCGCGGGTGGGCGCGGGTGCCACAAGCGTGACGTGATGCCCCTGCGCGGTCAGTTCCGTGCAGACATCCGCGACGGCGCGCTCCAATCCGCCCCAGCCGTGCAGCGGCGCGACCGCCCGGCTCGCGACGGCGATAGTGAGGGGGTGTGATGTGCTCATGCGGGGCGTTGTCGCATCGAAAGTCCTGGTCATTTGTGGCCAAATAGCCGTTCGCGGCCAAGCGCCACTCTAGCGGACCCACGACGGCGCGTAAAGCGCGGCTTTCGTGTCGCACGACGCCGCTGCGCCCTATGCGGTAGAATCGCGGCGGGAAAAGGACGAGTCGCCGCGCGATGCAGCCGCCGGCGATCATGGAAATGGTCGGGGGAGTGCCTTTGCTGGCGACGCCGGTTCTTGTCACGGGGGGATGCGGATTCCTTGGCGCGCGGTTGTGCGCCCGGCTCGTCGCGGAGGGGTGCGAGGTCATCGCCCTCGACGATCTGAGTCTCGGCAACCCGGCGAATCTGCCGGGCGCGATCCGCGATCGCGTCCGGTTGGAGACTATCGACATCCGCGATACGGTCGTGCTCCGGCGTTGCCTGGAGATGTACCGGCCTCGCACGGTGTTCCACCTCGCGGCGATCCACTTCATCCCGACATGCAACGCCGATCCCCGCCACGCCATCGATGTGAATGTGATCGGGACGCAGGCGTTGCTCGATGCGTGCGCGGCGGTCGGGACGGCGGACGCAATCGTGCTCGCGTCCTCGGCGGCGGTCTACGCGCCGAGCGACGCACCGCTCCACGAGGAGCGCGCGCTCGGCCCGGTCGATATCTATGGCTTGACGAAGCTCTGGGTGGAGCAATTGGCGGCCTTATTCCATCAGCGCACGAACATGCCCGTGGGGATCGCGCGCCTTTTTAATCTGTTCGGGCCGGGGGAGACGAACCCGCACCTGATCCCCGACATCGTCGCGCAGTGTCAGGCGAGCGACACGCTGCGGCTCGGCAACCTGGAGAGCAGGCGCGATTACGTCGCCATCGACGATGTTGTCGCAGGGTTACTGCTGCTCGCGGATGCGTGCCGAGCGCATGGAAGCCTGACGTGCAACTTCGGCAGCGAGCGGTCCATTAATGGCTGGGAACTCGTCCGGCTCATCGAGCAATTGCACGGGCGCAGGCTGATCGTGACGCAGGACCCCGCGCGATTGCGCCCTTCCGATAACCCGGTCATCCTCAGCGACTGCACGCGGGCGCATGATTTGCTCGGCTGGCGCGCGAAGACAACGCTGGAAGACGGCCTCGTGAACGTTCTGCATCAGCCCCGCGCCGCCGGATTGGCCGCGTTACCGCCATTGCCCGTTCTGCCCCGTACGCCATGAGCGGGTCTTGATCGGCAGGGATGCCGAGAAGAGAGACATCTTCTTTCCCTTGGTGCTCTTGGCGCTCTTGTGCCCTGGCGATTCGGCACCCGCTTGACGGCCCGTGCGCCATCACGCTGCTGCGGCTACCGCTTGCGCAACAGGATGAAGCCGTCACGTTCCGCCAGCACTTCCCACGCCGGGTTGGTGCGATATCGCTCGATCGCCGCAGATTCCATCAGTGTCCGTCGCGCGTCGCCCACGAGGTACTCGGCGCGATCGACGCGCGCGGGATTGTGATAGCGCGGGTCGCCGGGGAACATGTACAGATACCGACGCATCGGCGTGAGTCCCCCGAGGGACGTCGTCACGGCGAGCGGGGCGTCACGCGGCACCATCTGGATGAACTGCCGCCCCGTCCTCGCCCGCGCACTCCCCTCATGGTGCAACAGATAGGACTGCACGGGACTGGTGACGGTTTGCTGCTGAACGAAACTGCACAGGAGCATGAGGCCGCACAGGGCCGTGGCGGCGATGCCGCCCGTCGGCAGCCGCAGGTGCGCGCGGCCGGAGAGGAACGTCACCAGCGCACCGGCCAAACCGCGCCGCTCGGCAATGTCCGCGATGGCCTCGATCGCGGCAATCATCAGGAAGGGCACGATCAGCGCGTTGTAATGATGGATCAGTTTGTATTGCCCGTCGTAGTTCGAGAGGATGTTCAGGAGATAGATCGGCAGCGGGATCAGCAGGATGCGCGGTTTGAGCAATGGCAGGAACGCGAAGGGGAAGAGCAGGTCGAAGGTGTAGCCGATCTTCTCCCCGGTCAGGACGCCCTGAGCGACGTACCACGGCCGCGTCACGACGGACTTGACGATGCCGATGACCCCGCCGCCGAGCCAGTCATAATTGTCTTCGTAGACGAAGCCCGTCCTGGAGAAGTGCGGCACGATGACGTAGACGACGAGGAAGAACCACGCGCCGCCGACGGCAATCGGCAACCACGAAGAGACCCACCGGCGGCGTTCGAGCAGCGCATACACCCCGAATGCCGCGATGACGAGGCCGACATCGCTACGGCTCAGCAGTGCAACGCCGAACATCGTCCAGACCAGCCATGCGCGGTGCGTTCGGTAGCCGTACCACGCGAAGAAGAATGTCCACATGATGGCGTTGCGCGCCTGAAAGTCCGCCACCGTCGTCCGGTGGATGAAGACGAGCGAGAGATAGAGCGTCGCCGCGAGCACGCCGATGCCGCGATGCCGCGTCGGGAGCGCCACCCGCGTGACGACGTACGCCCCGACCCCACCGAGCGCCGCCGTGGCACATTGAATGACGATGAGCGCCATCGTACCGCCGAGGAACCGGAAGGTCGGCGCGATGATCAGTTCGAGCAGGATCAGGTCGTGGCCGAGTTCCGTGTTCGTCCAGTCATAGAGCGAAACTTCCCAGATGCGGCCGTGTGTGGTGTTCCACATCGGTTGCGCGTAGTCAACGACATCGAAACCCCAGCGGAGATTGTCGCGCCAGTACAGGCTGATCAGCGTGAAGAGCGCGACAAACCCAATCGCCAGCGCCGTGACGATCATCGGCGCATAGCGATCGACCGCGTCCAGCAGGAGGAATACACCGCCGCGTGCGCGCGTATGCTTCTCCGCCGATGCCACCGACGTTGGGCTTCCCGTTGCCGCCACCTATACCCCTCCCGAACCGCCCCAATCCACGGGCCGTACTGTATCACACTCAGAAGGACGTGCCGCACCACGGCGGTGGATCGCTCGTGAAAAGGAGATCAGCGCGGCGCGCCGCTCCATCATGCCGTTCGATGACGCGACCGGCGCGGACGAGCGTGCCGAAGCGCACACCCCCGAGATATGCCGCGCCGAGGTCCGCGATCTCCAGTGTGAGATCGGGGGCTTCATCCGTCCGCCGACACGTTGCGCCGTCCGCGCCACTCTCGAGTGCATAGCGCCCGGTATTGCCGGGGCGGAAGGGATCGGCGATCTCCAGGACGATCCGATCCGCGACGGCATAGCGGCGTGCGCCGAGCGCGGCGGGCACATCGAGAATTCGAACCCAGAGATGGTCGGTGAGCCGGGTGACGCGCAGCCGCCGAGGATCGGCGAGTTGCCACCGGAACGGCTCGTCGAGCGGGCGATCCTCCGCCTGCACCGTCACGGTGAGGTCGATATGCAGGCAGTACTGCCAGAGGGCGGTCGCCGCCTCGGGCGTGGTGGTAATCATCTCGCGCAGTTGCACGACGCCATTCGGCAGGCCATTGTCCCACTGCCCCTTGATGCGATAGCACGCGACGCCATCAATCTGGCCTGCGGCGGACTGATAGGTGACGAAATAGATGGGGCTTGCGCCGTCGTGCGCGCGGCGGTAATGCCGGAACATCTCTTTCCAGCGCGTGGGGTCGCGCGAAATTTCGCCGGGTTGCTGCCTGCGTGCCCGGTCGTACAGCTCCGGGAGCACGACGGCGGCACGGTCGTCGTCGATGAGGGCGAACGTGCCGCCGGGAGCGGCGCTGCGGGTGAGATCGGCGTGCCGACGGTCGATCTCCAGGCGCGCCGCGAATGTTGCCGCCCCGAAGCCGAAACGACCGTAGATCGAGCTTTCCGAGGCGGTGAGGATCGCGATCGATTCGCCGCGCTCTTGAAATGTGTCAAGTTCGCGCTGCATCAGCCCCCGCAGGAGGCCGCGACGCCGGTGGGTCGGCAGGACGCCGACCCCCGTGATGCCACCGACCGGGATCGTCGCGAGGCCGGGCAGCGTGAGGTCGAAAGCGACACCCCAGATCGTCGCGACGATCTGATCGCCATCGAAGCCCGCGAAGCAGCGGGATGGATCGAACGATTCCCGGTAGCCTTCGATTTCCTCATCCGTCGATGTCTCGCCGAATGCGGCGTCAATTGTCCGGACATAGGCGGGGAATTCCTGCGCCGTGACGTGCCGTATCGTCGTTTCCATGATATCTGTCCTCCTTGCTCTTTCCTATCGATGCGACGTTTCCTAACCTGCGGCCTCCTTTTCCTCCGAGGGGAGGGGTATCTACGGTACTACCTCCGGTATCGCAGCCTCCACCGTGACTTGGATCGGATCGTCACGCCGGAGGGTGCGGGCATAGAGCAGGAGCGCGGGCGAGAGAATGCAGCCGCCGACGACGAGCGCGGCGCGCACCGACGCGAGCACGCCGACGTAACCGACCACCGGGCCACCGGCGATCTGCCCGATCGCGTCCGACTGGCTGCTGATCGAGATCACCGTCGCGCGCACGCGCGAATCCACATGCTGGTTGATCCACGCCGTCTGTAAGGGATTGTTGATGTTCCGGCAGAGCCGCACGCCGAAACTCGCGACCACCGCGAAGGCGAGCGTACCCGCCAGCGCGAAGGCGAGGTAGGAGAGGACGAGGAGGGCGGTCGAGAGCGTCAGCATGCGGGCGACGGCGCGATGGCTGTTCGTGTCCACGCGGCGGCGCACCACCTCGAAAATGCCGATGCTGAGGAATCGCCCAATGATGCCGAAAATGCCGAGCCAGACGACCGGCTTCCAGTCGTGGAAGGTCGGGAAGGTGAAGTTGGTCAGGAAATGGTCCGTGCTCAGGCGGTCGTACGCCTCGGTCGCCGCGCCGCCGAAGGCCATGATGCCGAGGATGGTGAGCAGGACATGCGAGCGCCGGACGAGCGAGACGCTCCCCGCGAACTGCCCGCGCATCACCTGCCACGTCGTCCGCTCCGCGCGCGGGGTTGGCGTGAAGCCGCGCTCCGGCATGACAAGCGCCAGCACGACACCCATGACGAGATAGAGCCCGCCGCCGAGCAGGATCGGCAGGCGAATCGAGAAATTGCCGATCGCCGTGGCGATGGCGGTCCCCGCGATCGCCACGATCGTTTGCAGTTGCGCCACGCGCAGGAAGAGCGGGTTCGCGCGGTCCACACCGATCTCGTCCGTCAGCCATGCCTCCGTCGCGCCGCTCGTGAAGGTGAAGCCGATCCCCCAGACCACCTGTGCGAGCAGGATGACGCCGAACGCCGGCACTATCCCTTGCAGCGCCAGCCCCACGCCGAGCAGGAAGACGCCGATGATGATCGAGAGGCGGCGGCTGTAGACGTCCGCCACGATGCCGGTCGGCACCTCGAAGAGGAAGGCGGTCGCCTCCAGCACCGTGCCGACAAGCACGAGTTCCAGCGGGTTCAGGTGCGCCACCTGCACCTGGTAGATCAGGTTGACCGTGAAGACTAGCGTGGAGAAGAACTCCTCCCCGCCAATCAGCAGCAGATAGACGGGAACCGCATCGAGTTTTCTGTTCGCAAACAACGGTCACTCCTGAATAACGAGCAACGAGTAATGAGGCCGCGCATTTCCGACAGTCGCCGCGTGGAGAAGCCGCTGAGTCATGAACATTGCTGTACCCTCCTGTGTGCGTCGCCATTAGGTTGTGAGAGCCGTTTACATTCCTCACCCCCGGCCCCTCTCGTACGGAGCCATTGCCCGGAGATCGTGGAATACGTCAGGCTCGTTCGGCGATGGAGAGGGGAGGAGGGCGACTCAGCACTCAGCACTCAGCACTCTTCTCCCTATCCGCTCCGCTTCAGTTTGCCGGTGCGCTTGGCGTAGCGCTCGACGATGCCGAAGACCCACATGCCGATGGGGATCGACGCCGCGCCGATGACGAGGAGCGGCAGGAGCGCGCCGCCCAGTTCGGTGACGCCGCGCCCGTCGAGGATCGCGCCGCGCATCCCCCGCAGCACGTACGTCGCGGGGGAGACGGTCGCGAGGGGCTGCATCCACCCCGGCAGGACGCTGACGGGGTAGTAGACGCCGGAGACGAGCAGCAGGATGCCGCTGATAACGAAGGTCATCTCCGCGCCGCGCTCCGGGAAGAGTAGCGGCAGGATCGCGGCGACTATGCCGATCCCGACGAAGGAGAGCGACCCGACGAGCAGCACGACTGCCGCCCCCGCCGTGTTCACCTGCGACAGGTTGACGCGGAAGAATGACGAGAGGATGACGAGCAGGATGCCCGTCCGCACCACGCCGTAGACGATGCTGAAGAGCGCGGTGCCGAGCAGATGCGTCAGGCGCGACACCGGGGCCATCATCGTGTACTCGATCGTGCCCTCCCACCGCTCCCACGCGATCATCTCGGAGATGCTGTCGAAGACGGCGCGCAGGTAGCTCCAGACCAGCGTGCCGATGCCGAGGTAGAGGATCAGCCGCTCCGTTGCCTCGGGGCTGTTGACGGTCTGTTGCGCCTTGCCGATGTACATGATCGAGAGCGAGTTCGCGACCGTGAAGACGAAGAAGGCGATCTCCCAGCCCCAGTAGCGGCGAATCAGGTGGATGTTCCGCGCCACGAAGGCGTACGCGCCCCGCCCCTCGCGCAGAAACAGGTTCGCGGGCGGCGGCGGTACCGGTGGTAACGATTGCGTGTCGAACGTCGATGCCATGCTACTCCTTTATCGTCGAGAAAGGGACTCTGAACCGCGAAGGCGCGAAGGACGCGAAGAGGGGAAGAGAAAACAGGGATTCATGTTGTTCTTCTCCTCTTTTCTTCGCGTCCTTCGCGCCTTCGCGGTTCAACTCTTTCGCTCCGTGTCGTCCGTGAGGGATGTGCCGGTGAGGTCCATGAAGACGTCTTCCATCGTCGGGTCGGCGTGCCCCTCCTGGCGGAGCCGCGCCTTCAACTGCTCGCTCGTGCCGAGGGCGACGACCTTTCCCTTGTCCACGACGGCGATGCGGTCCGTCAGCGCCTCCGCCTCCTCCATGTCGTGCGTGCAGAGGAGCACGGTCGCGTCGTGGCTGGCGCGGACGGCGCGGACGAAGTGCTGCACCTCCTGCTTCGAGCGCGGGTCGAGGCCCGTCGTCGGCTCGTCGAGCAGCAGGAGGACCGGCGCGGTCAGCAGCGCCCGCGCGATGGCGACCTTCTGCTGCATCCCCCGGCTCATCGTCTCCAGCGGACGCTTCGCCTGCGCCTCGGTGATGCCGAGCAGTTCCAGCGTGCGGAGGATGTCGCGCCGCGCCTCCTGCCCTCGTCCGTAGAGGCGGCAGGCGTAGAGCAGGTTCTCCAGCGGCGAGAGCTTCTTGAAGAAACTCGCCTCCACCGAGACGCGGTTGATGAGGTGCTTCACCGCGCGGTCGTCCCGCACGACATCGAGACCGAAGATCGTCGCGCGCCCCGCGTCCGGCAGGATGAGCGTGCTCAGGATGCGGATGATCGTGCTCTTGCCGCTGCCGTTCGCGCCGAGCAACCCAAAGATCTCGCCCTTCTGGATCGTGAACGTCACATCCTGTAGCGCGTGCACCGGCTCCTTCGCGGCCCTCCCCGGCCAGTGGAGCAGGCTGCCGAACTGCTTGGAGATGTGGTCAACGACGACCGCCTCATACGACGGTGTCGCGACCGTCGCGCGATCCGCCATCGTTTCGTCGAGCATTTGTGCCATTGGTATGCGTCCTTCCTTGTGGTAGCGCAGACTGGAAAGCCTGCGCTACCGCGAATGTCCCGAGGGTGATGCTACAAGATAGGTCTGCATATAAAAAACCCTTTCGCAAACGCCTTACGGGCAGGCGCAAAAACCCCGTGAGCCTCGATGTGCCCACGGGTTCGGTTGCGTGCGATGTGGAGAGGGTTCTTACTGCTCCGGCACGATCCCGATGGGCACACTGCTACCATCAACAAACACGACGCGCGGCTTCCGCCGGTCCACCGTGTTGCTGATGATGTTGAGCAAGGTGCTGCTCATCGTGTGCCTCGCGTGCTTCAGCGTCGTGCGCCCATCTCGGCGCTGTGTCCGAGTGTAGGGGCGCGCAGCAGGAAAGTCAATGCCTTAAATAGGTGCGACAGGTATTCACCGAGAAGGATTCCCATTTTGAATGGGGAATATCTGCCTCGCTATCATCCTGTTGCGTTTCAGCGGAAGAGGTCGCGCGTCGGGTCCATGATGAGGTCGTGGCCCGTGCCCTCGGCGTGGTCGTAGGCGTAGCCGCGGATAACCGCGACGGGCACCGCCTCCACCTTGCCCATCACGAGTTCCGCTGCGCTCGCCAGTTCGTCCGCGATGGCAAGGACGGTGACGCGCAGGTCGTTGCCGTACGGGTCGGTCTGCCCCCGGTAGTCGGTGAGCGGCTGGATTCCGGCGATGCCAATGGCGATATTAATGATGCCGTTGCGCCACGGCCGCCCGAACGAGTCGGAGATGATGACGGCGACATCCGCGCCCGTGCGCTCCCGCAACCCGGCGCGAATGCGGGCAGCAGAGACATCCGGCTCGCGCGGCAGGAGGCAGACGGTCTCCCCCTCGACATTCGAGGCGTCCACGCCGGCATTGGCGCAGATGAAGCCATGGCGGGTCTCGCTGATGATGACGCCCCGCTCCATCCGCACGATTCGCACGCTCTCGCGCAGCACGACATCGACCTGCCGCGCGTCCTTGCCCCATTGCCCCGCGATCTGCACCGCGAGCGGGGAAGGGTCGATAGTGCGCAGATCGACGAGTTGCCCCTCGGCCTTGGAGACGATCTTGTGCGTGACGACGACGACATCACCGTCGCGGAGTGGCGTCGCGCGCGTCGCGTCCGCGATCAGTACGGTCACGTCGGCCCCCGGCGGCACTTCGCCGATCCCCATGACGCCGGTAATTTCCACACTCATCGGGTGCCTCCCCTATGGAGCCGGTCTTAATTCCTCACCCCCGGCCCCTCTCCATCGCCGCCATGAACGTGATCGGTCGAAGCCTCCGGGCAATGGAGAGGGGAGGGGACGTTTTTGCGACCAACTCTGGAAAAACCGTCAATGTTCCCCTCTTGTCTCCTCTGTGCCTCTGTGGTTCATCCCTATCTTCGTGCCACCGACTCGTTCCCGCACATCATCGGGGGTATCGACATCCCCGGCAATGCCCGGCGCGCGAACGATCGCATACGATACCCTGCGCGCGTCGGCGGCGGCGGCGTGCAGGGCAAAACTCCCCACGCCGAAGAGGAACGGGAGCGCGTCCGGCGGCGCGACGAGGAGCGCGTTCGTGCCACACCCCGTGTAGTCGGGCGCGATGACGGCGGCGGGCGGCGGGGGAAGGGCCGCCATCAAGCCGACAATCTCCCCCGGTTGCAGGTGTGGCAGGTCGGCGGGCAGGATCAGCACCGCCTCTGCCCTGCGCGCGATGGCGTCGGCACGCGCCTCATCGAGCGCGGGGTTCAGCCCGGTCGTCCGCTGCGGGAGCGCCAACGCGCCCTCCTCCCGCGCGAGCGCGAGAACGGTGAGGTCGGGGCTGATGACCGTGATTCGCTCCAGCATACCGGATTCACGCGCCGCCACAATGACGTGCCGGAGCATGTCGAGCGTCAACGCCGCGCGTTCGCTCCCCGTGAAGGGGGGTGTCAGGCGGCTCTTCGTGTGCGCGAGGTCCTTGACCGGGATGAGGGCATGAATGCGCACCGCTACGCCACCGGTTGCCGCGTGGCGTGCAACCCCGCGAAGGTAAGCACCGCGCGCGCCAACTGCGCGCGATCGTCCGTGTCCTGCATCACCGTCTGCGCGACCTGCACCGCCATGCCGAGCGCCTCGATGCGCGGCGTGAGCGCGGCATCGAGCATGTCAATAACCATCGCGTCAAGCAAACCAACATATCCCTGCGCAACCCCGAACGCGGAAACTTCCATTCCTTGCTCCGCGAGCATTCGATCCGCCGGGCCTTTGAGCGCCTTCCCGCCGATGATCGGGGAGACAGCGACCTTCACGGCGGGGCTGGCGACGAGCGCACCGCGCAACCCCGGCACCGCGAGGATCGGGCCGATGCTGACGATGGGGTTCGACGGGCAGAAGATGATCGTGTCCGCCGTCGCGAGGACATCTGCGACCTCCGGTGTCAGCCGTGCCCGCTCGATGCCCGCGAACCGCACATTGGTCACGCGGTCCGCGTGGCGACGGCGCACGAAGTAGTCCTGAAAGTCGCGCCACCCCCCCGGCGTCTCGACCTCGGTGCCGACCCGCTCGTCGCACATCGGCAGCAGGCGGGCGCGCATCCCGAGCGGGGCGGTGAGCGCCGCCGTGACTTCGGTGAGCCGCCGCCCCGCGCGCAAACCCGCCGTTCGCTTCAGGTGCGTGGCGAAATCGGCGTCGCCGAGCCGGAACCAGACATCCTCGCCGTACTTCTCCAGCATCGCGAGCGTCGTGAATGTGTCGTCCATGATGCCCCAGCCGGTCGCGGGGTTCGCGAGGCCTGCGAGGGTGTACATCACGGTGTCGAGGTCCGGGCTGATGTGGATGCCGAACAGCTCCAGATCGTCGGCGGTGTTGCCGATGATCGTCAGCGTGTCCGGTGGGAGGACGCGGTAAAGGCCGTCGGCGAGTTTCGCTCCACCGACGCCCCCCGCGAGCGCGACGATGTTCACGCCGCCCCGCCCGCGACCGCCGCCGCTGCCGGTGCGGCGGCCTTCTCCGGCCACGTCAGGTTCGGGATGACGTGCGTGCCCATCCCGTCGATCCACTCGGACTGGTTGCGGCCCACGTTGTGGACGTAAATCTCGTCGAAGCCGAGATCGATGTACTTCTGGACGTGGGCGCGGTGCTGCTCCCAGTCGGGCGTCATCAGCACGCGGTTCTTGAAGTTCTCCGGGCGGATGTACTTCGCCATCGCCTGGAAATCCTCCGGGTTCTTCACGTCCGCCTTCGGCCACGGCATCCCGCCGTTCGGCCACTCCTTCATCGCGTTCCCGACGCACTCTTCCTGCGTCTCCGCCCACGAGGTGTGAATCTGGATCAACTTCGGCATCGTTGACGGGTCCTTGCCCGCCTCCCGCGCGCCGCGCTCGAACCGCTCGAACAGCCCCTTGATCTTATCGTCCGCCGCGCCGACGGTGATGAGGCCATCGACCGTCTTGCCCGTGCGTTGCGCGGTGATCGGGCCGGCGGTGGCGATGTAGATCGGCGGCGGGGCGTCCGGCATCGTGTAAAGTTTCGCGGATTCGAGGGTGAAGTAGTCGCCCTTGTGCTTGACGACCTTGCCGGTGAAGAGCTTCTGGATGATCTCGACCGCCTCGGTCATCATCGCCAGCCGCGTCGGCGCTTCGGGCCAGACGCCGCCGATGATATGCTCATTGAGCGCCTCGCCGCTGCCGAGACCGAGGTAGAAGCGGCCGGGGAACATCGCCTCCGTCGTCGCGGCGGCGTGCGCGACGACGGCGGGGTGGAAGCGGAAGGTCGGGCAGGTGATGCCCGTGCCGAACCGCATCGTCTTCGTCGCTTGGCCCAATGCGCCGAAGAAGGTCCAGACGAACGCCGCCTGCCCCTGCTCCGGCGTCCACGGATGGAAATGCTCCGAGGCGAAGACGCCGCCCATGCCGACATCCTCCGCCTCCTGGCACCAGCGCACGAGGTCGTTCGGGTGGAACTGTTCGAGTGATGCCGAGTATCCGATGAAGCCCATGTTTCCTACCCCCTGACCCCCTCCCAAAACGGGAAGGGGAACCATTTCAGGCATCCTGCCTTGTTCCTGATCGCGGTCTGTCTCCCTCCCCTCCCCCGTCCCGCTTCGAGAAGGGGGAGGGGGGGTAGGTCCCTTTCCGCCTAGAAGCCGCGCTCCATGACGCCTTCGATCTTCATGCGCAGCGTGATGCGATGCTCTTTACGGAAGTTCGCTGCGGACTTCTCGGCTTGCTCCGCCCCGGAGTAGCGCGCCGCGAGCCGTTTGATGTCCGCCTGCGCCGTCTCAATCTCGTCGTTCAGTGTCACAGCGCCGCGCAGGGTGACGAACCGCTGGCCGTCCTCGATGCAGATCGAAATGCGCGAGTCGCGGGCGAGGTTGCGATCCTTCAGGCGACCGTGCGCGGTGTTCATCATGACCTCGTCACCCTGCAACTCGTACCACATCACCGTCTGCTGCGGCGTGCCGTCCTTATTGATCGTCGCCAGCACGGCGAACCGTTGCTCGTCGAGGAATGCACGCGCCGAGTCCGAGAGTTCTACTGCCAACGGAACCTCCTAACCTCCACTGCCCGGAGAGGGCACCCGCTTTCCTTGAAGGGAAGGGGTGGGAATGCTACTCAACGATCACACTTTGGCTTCCGGCTTCTGCCGACTGCTGGCCATCTCACACCCAGTGGACGAATTCGACCTTGTTGCCGTCGGGATCGCGATAGAAGGCGTTCATCACCTGCCGCTCCACGCCGGGAATGCTGCGGGTGCCGAGTGGGGTTTCCGCCGTGTAGCCCGCTGCGTCCAGTCGCGCGCAGATCTCCTCGATGTTGTCCACCGCGAGGCCGATGTGGTCGAAGACGCCGTACGGGTTCGCGCCGGGGCCTTCCGATTGCCGGGCGAGCTGGATACCGGGCAGCCAGTAGAAGATGGGGTCCTCATCCGTGCCGGATCGCCGGAGTACGGGCAACCCGATCAGGTCGTGATAGTACGCGAGCGCGGCCCCGAAATCCTTTACCTTGATGCAGGTGTGCAGGTTCTCCGCATCGACCTTCGCGACAAACGGTGCAGACACGCTCCCCTCCTCTGATAGAAAAATCATTGACCCACAGAGGCACAGAGAGAACACGGAGTACATAGAGAAACGGGAGGACGACGTATCTATTCCGTTCTTCCTCTCCTCTGTGTGCTTTGCCCCTCGGTTGTGTCCGTATCCTTCTGTAAATAGCGGTGCCGCTCGTCAAAGTGGCCATCGTCCTCCACGATCGGTAGTGCGAACCAACCGGATCGAAGGAGGGGGCGATGACCTATACACAGCGTACCGGC
>JAABUS010001486.1_pt1 | contig 50696 bp, 48 predicted proteins | sample 5560161 | NCBI WGS metagenome assembly JAABUS01 (sample SAMN10711885, study PRJNA513376) | rock metagenome | isolation source: Antarctica rocks | place: Antarctica: Victoria Land, Trio Nunatak nord | collected 2016-01-04 | reverse complement strand
CTGAACTGGTCGAAAGACCAGTTCAGTCAATAAAATTTAAAAAAATCGCTCATATTGAATTAAGTATTTTGTTAATATGATGTGCCCGACTTTTAAAAATGACGCGTTTTCTTGCTGACACTAATTAAGTATGAATGTATGTTAGGAGCAGGAATGATAAGTATACTTGAGTAAGAGATAGATAACTGATTTTCAAAGCCGTAAGCGATTTTATTTCCTGGCAGATTTTCCTGGTTTAACAGGGGCGTTTACAATCTTTTCCTGCAACTTTCCAAGCAGTTGATTTGCTTTATGAGCATTATAAAAGTTGAAGTAAGCTTCTGCTTCTCCAAATGCTTCCATGATCTCCGTCCGCTTCCTTTCTTTTTTATGATCCCAATCGTTAAAGATGATTGTTCTCATGGTACTGTCAATCATCTTTTGCGAAACGCCATACTGTTTTGTTAATAGGTTCGTATGTTCATCTGTTAACAGGCTTCCTTCAAAACCAGATAACTGATGGTAAACATATTGAATAAGCATCAGGCCCATAACAGAATACTGTTCTCTTTTACATTTCTGAATTCCTTCCAGTTGCTTGCCGGAACAATTTTCTACATAACTGTCAAGCAGCGGAAGATAATTGCTGTAAAAGGAAGGCATATAAATAAAAGCCATCAGTATAATGAACACAAGGCCTGATAAACAAGCCGCCACCAGCAAAAACATTGGATTAAGTCCCTGGCTAATATTTATCAGGAATGTAATGGATACTGCCAGGGTGTATAGCATTAAAAAATGCTTAAAAACGGCAGCATACCAGAAATGACCAATCAGCTTCCGGCGTGTTGCATTGATGCTCCAATAAGGAAATTGGGACTGGTAAGCGGGATGATAATGCCGGAACTGCTGTTCTATCCTTGCATGATCTGTCTCTACAGCAAATGTCAGGAAAGGAATAATCTCACTTAATTTCATACATCTTTATTTAACCGTTCAATACAAAATAAAACCTGCTCACCTTTTATAAATTTAAAATAATTAGATCATAAAATTGTCTGCCATTTGTTTAAAGACACAAGTTCTGACCTTTAAAAATTACATTTCTAATTTTTTACGTTGATCAGGTTCACCACTACTTTTATCATCATCTCTTTCTCCTCCGGCTTACTTTCAGCAATCATCAATGTAAGCGCCACCAGGGCATTGTCAGCTATCCGCTTTGAACCATCTGACCGGTATAGGACATCATTCTTTTCCAGGAACCATACAAAGAGAAAGGCTGCAATGCGTTTGTTTCCGTCCGAGAAAGAATGATTCTTGATAACGAAATAAAGAAGGTTAGCAGCTTTTTCTTCCACACTGGGATAAAGGTCCTGGCCACCAAAAGTCTGGTAAATAGCAGCCAGTGAACCCTGAAAAGAGTCATCTTTTTCATTGCCAAAAAGTGCGCTTCCACCAAACTTATCTTTTAACTCCTTAATAGCTTTCATGGCAGCCAGGTATGTGATCTGGAATAATTCCCGTGAAGTAGTGTTATCAATCTGCAATACCTGATGGTCATATTGATCGAGTACATCCAGGGCGTAGGTATAATCTGTCACTATTCTTATTAACCCGGTTGCTTCATCGCTGCTCAATACCTTGTTTTCGATCACATTTCCTAACAGCTTCACGGTTTGCTTTAAATCCTCTAACTGGCGGGATTGTTCCTGGAAACGCTTTCTGTCTATGGAATATCCCTTTGTCAGATAATCCTTTATAACTTTGTTCGCCCAAATACGAAATTGTGTGCCAGTTTGTGACTTTACCCGGTAACCTACAGAAATTATTACGTCCAACGAATAGTATTCTACAGACCTTTTTACGGTTCTTTTTCCTTCCATTCGAACTGTCAAGGATTCCTTGACAGTTGTATTACTATTTAACTCCCCCTCCCTAAAAATATTGGAAATATGCAGGCTAATATTCTGCTTGGTCTGCTGAAATAAGGCAACCATCTGTGACTGATTAAGCCATACCGTTTCCTGTTCCAACTTAACTTCAATTGAAGCTCTGTCATCTGGTGTTTGATATATTAGAATCTGACTGTTTTCCATACAGAATTACAAGGTGATTTTATTGCATTAAAGTTAGTGGTCAATTGAGATAATCATTTTTCCAGGTTGAAATGCTTCTGACTTCCATTTATCATGCTTTTGCCTTCCTACTGAATGGTTCGGAATTTCCGAACAGTTGCGAATTATTGAGCCTGTATAACCAAGCCGTATTCTGGCAAGTACTCAACACTTCGTTATTTCCTATCCTTTTAGCGTGTTCTTCTGCAAATACTTATTTACATATTCCTCTACGTCAATCAGTTTGTTGTTCTTGTCCTTCTCCAACCACTTCAATACATCGGCTTTCTTAAATTTATACAACTTGCCCACTTTTAAAAAGGGGATTTCACCCTTATTGCAGGCTGCATAAACCACTGCAACTTCCACCTTCAGGAATTTGGCGACATTTTTTACATTCATTAAAGCACTTTCATCATCAATACCGATTTTTGATTGGCTGCCTAAAAATTCCGTCAACATCATTTTAACCTGGTGTACTTCTTTTTCAATATCCTCCAGGCGATCTTCTATAGTTCTGTTTGATCCTGCTTTCATAAACTGGTAATTGAAAGATTTTTAAATAGAAAGTTTGTGTGCCGCTGTTACCTTGTTCCGATCAGGCACTTTACTGTAAAGCTGGGTTGTCTTTACATGTTTATGGTTAAGCATTTTACTGATGATATAGATATCTTCACCCTTTGCCACCAGTTGTGTTGCATATGTATGACGGAAACAATGAAAAGTGATCTTCTTTTTAATGCCGGCCACCTGGCACCAGGTTCTTAATTTATCCCTCGTTCTTGAATAGTTTAAATCAGGAAATACCAGATCATTATGATCTTTTCTTTTTCCAAGCAGGTCAACTGCCTGTTGACTGATAAAATGTTTTAGCGGACGTTTTGGTTTGGGATCAATGAAATAAAAGTACCAGGATGCAAGATCATTCGAATACTCCAACTCGTTCCATCTTAACGACTTTATCGCTCCAAACCGGAGGCCGGTTAAAATTGCAAACATGGAAGCGCGATAAACCGTATCATCATCAACTTTATGCAGCTTTAACTTTTCAATCTCTTCACCAGTTAAGTACTGCCTGGCTACTTCCACATTTTTGATCCGTTCAACTTTTAACGTCGGATTGCTAACAAGATAATTTTGAATAAAAGCTTTCTCCACAACATTGCAGAACTTATCGTAATAGGAAGCTGCTGTATTCCTGTCAAGGCTCAATGTTTTAGAACGCAGTGAATGGGTAGTCAGCAAATATTCTTTAAACCGTTCCATAAAAAATTCATCGATAGCACGGAACTTTACATGATCACCTGCAAAACGCTGCAGGAATTTCAGGGCGCTTTTATAATGCTCTACGTTTTTATCTGATCTTGCTTTGTTGTGCACGTAGTCTCTTGCAAAAAGTAAAAAATCGCCTTCCAGCACATCTTTATTGTACAGGTTGTTTTCATCCAGCATCAAGGACTTCATTCGCTTTAGAAATATCTTCTCAGCAATTTCCCTGTTCAGTTCATTCTGCTTCCTTTCAAATGCTGTTTTTGGATCAGGCTGAATATATAATTTCAGGAACTCCCGGCGTGTGTGGATTTTCTTTTGGGGGTTCCAGACAGGTGGATAGTAATCAATATACAAACTGAGCTTTCCGTCAGTCAACTTCTTTTCCCTTATTTTGCCTCTCATATATTTCCATATTTAGAAGTCAGGTAATCTATAACAACATCTTTTTTGAACAGCAAACGTTTCCCGATTTTAACCCTGGGAAAAGCAGGATCCTTGATTAACCGGAAAATTGTCCGTTCACTTAATCCGGTTACAGCAGAAAGGCTGCCAATTCCTACCATTTCTGCCGAACCATTTATTAAAGCGCCAACGGTCTGTTGCTTGCCCTCTGCTAATTGACGCTCTGTATCAGCCTGCAACTCTCCTATCCGGGCATCCTTCTGCCTCTTTTTGTAATTGGATTTGGCACATTGATCTGAGCAAAACTTTGTCACAGTTGTTTTTGCTATGAATACCCTGTTACAATGTTGACATACCTTATTTATGCGAATGTTACTACTCATAAATTATCTACTTGAATGCCAGGAGGTGCACATAGCTGCCGTAAACTGACATATGCTGACTCTTAATGCCATAAACTCTCTTTTCTCCAGCATAATATGTACCGCACCCTAAACTTTAAGGAAGGTACAAACAATAATGATAGAAAAATAAAAATGAAGTTAAATTACGACATACACATATAACCTAATACAGGTGTACATTACATGAGATTAAGCAAAGTAAGATGACGTTAACTGAAGTTCAAACATTATTTCCCAATACAAAACTTACTAAATATATAATCAAGCTGATCCTCATTAGTGATCTCGCCTGTAATCTCTCCTAAAAAATGAAGGCAACGACGAATATCGAGCGCAACCAGATCGCTGGGAATATTTTTGTCAAGAGCTATGAGAATGTCCTGCAACGAAATATTCATTTCCTTCAATGCATGATAGTGACGGGCATTGGTAATAATAATATCTTCTGTTTGAACCCTTCCCTGCATTACCATTTCTACCAGATGATCTTTTAAAGCTTCAATATGCTGCTTTATTTTTGCTGATATAAAAAGTACACCCGGTGCATTATGAAATTCATAAACCGATTCGTTATCGTTAATAAGATCTGCTTTATTCGCTACTAATAAATACTTCCGGCCATCCTGCTCCAGTTTAAAAGCGATAGATTTTAATTCTTCCTTAGTCATTGTATTTACATCAAACAAATACAAAACAATATCAGACTGCTCTATTTTTGCCAGGCTCTTTTCAATTCCCATACTTTCAATACTATCACTGCTGTGTTCGCGAATACCTGCAGTATCAACCAGCCGGAATAAAATTCCGCCAATGTTGATCACTTCTTCTATGGTATCCCTTGTAGTTCCTGCAATCTCACTTACAATAGCTCTGTTTTCATTTAGCAGCGTATTCAACAAAGTAGACTTTCCCGCATTAGGCTTTCCTATAATAGCTACCTGCACGCCATTCTTAATAACATTGCCTAGTTTAAAGGATGATAGAAGATCATCAATCGTCTGATGAGCATTTGTTACAAGTTTATACAACTGGGAACGATCAGCAAATTCTACATCCTCCTGACTAAAATCTAATTCCAGTTCAATGAGTGCAGAAAACTTTATCAGTTGCTCCCGAAGCTCTTTAAGTACTTGTGAGAAACCACCACGAATGTTCTGTAAGGCACTTTTGTGAGATGCGTTAGAATTGCTGGATATCAGGTCAGCCACTGCTTCAGCTTGTGTAAGATCTAATTTTCCATGAAGAAAAGCTCGCTGAGTGAACTCTCCCGGCTTTGCAATCCGTGCACCTTTATTGAGACAGGCTTCAATAACCTGCTTATGTATATATGGAGAGCCATGGCATGATATCTCCACTACATCTTCACCGGTATAAGACCTTGGCTTTTTAAAAAGCGATACAACTACTTCATCAATTGTATTGCTATCTTCTTTTAATAAGCCAACATGCATAGTATGAGAAGGCTGCTGTAAAAGATCTTTTGAAGGAAATAATGAAGCTGCAATTTCAAAGGCGTTTACTCCACTCAAACGTATAACACCAATAGCGCCAATTCCGGGTGGTGTAGCCAGTGCAACAACAGTATCGTCCCATCCGGAATCCTTACTCATTATTCAAAATTTTAAAAAATAACCAATTATAAGTACAGTAATTTGTCAACTATATAACTTTGTAGCAAAAAAAATCCCTTCCAAATGGAAGGGATCTCTATAATAAAAACTAATAACTTATTCTGATTCTAACTTAAAGGTAATAGGTTGTTTTTTGTAAGATTTCACCTTACGGCCATTTTGAACAGCTGGTTCCCATTTACCGCTTTTCTTAATAACCCGGATTGCTTCATCTCTCAATCCTCCGTTAGAAGGACCACTTACAGCTTCCACATCACTCACATTTCCATCTTTATCAACAATAAACTGAACCACTACAGTACCTTGGATTTCATTTTCCTGGGCTTCCTGAGGATAGCGGAATGTTTTATTCAGATAACGCATCCATGCACCCATTCCACCAGGATAACTGGACTCAATTTCAACTTTCGTAAAGATCTCATCGTAATTGGTTAAATCTTTTTTAGGAGCTTCTATAACCCCTTTACCGGCGTCAGCAACCGGTGGGGCAGTGATACCTTCATCCTTAATACCTTCCTGATTAACAGCTCCAATCTTTGTGTCTTCCAGCTTCTCTACTTCAGGTGGTTTTTCATCTTCCTTTACTTCTTCATCCTTAACAATCTTAGGAGGAGTAAATTTAGTGATTTCAACTTTAGGAGGTTCTGGCTTTGGAGGAGGAGGGGGTGGTGGTGGTTCTTCTTTCTTTTCTTCCTGTTTGATTTCCTGTAATTCAACATCCTGAACGACCACATCGTTTTTAGAACTATCAGAAATTTTATTAGCAAGGAGATATCCTGCCCCTAGCACTAAAAGAATAACAAGAGTTGCAATCATAGCTCTTGTCATACGCCTGTTATAAGTTTTCCGTAACTCATAAGCACCGTACTCCTTATTGCGTCCCTCGAAAATAATATCGAGGATATCAGCGCTTAGTATTTTATTAATTTCCATTTTTATGACTTTTTATTAAGATTCGCATTTATTCTAATTCCATACAGAAGCCATAATTATTTCCCTGCTCCTTCTGTTGCAGCAATCAACTTGTTCTCAACATCAAAAATATCAACCATTGCATAACGCTTTACATCATTAATGGTCATTTCATCCAGAGCATCTACAGCATTTTTATATGTTGATTCGGGATCCGGCTTAATCACCACCATAAAATCTGCAGGAACTGTTGATTTCTTCTTATTGATTATTACCTCCCTGATATCTTTAAAATTAGCACTTTTAAAATTAGAGCCATCAGGTGCCAGCTCTCCTTCATAATAATAAACCTTGTCATTTTTGCCTAACAATAAAGTTAATGCACCTGAAGCCTTTAATTTATTTTGTTCTTCAGGCTTATCTGTATCCTGGGGTAGATAGAGCCTCATAGCTGTAGGCTGACTCATTGTAGTGGTAAATATAAAAAAGGTGATCAGTAGAAACCCAAGATCTACCATTGGCGTTAGGTCAACCCTTGTTGACTGCTTTTTACTTTTTTTTACACCAGGGCCTTTTTTATGTCCGCCACCTCCGCCGGTATTAATTTCTGCCATGATAATTATTTTTAATTAAAAAATATAAACCTATTACTGTTCTGCGTCTGTTGATTCAGTAGCATGCGCCATGTTCTTCCTGAATAACTCAGTTCCGGCAGGTACATTCTCCGGATTCGTAATCATCTGAAATTTCATTTCCTTAACGTTCTTGAAAGCTTTGATGACACCTTGAAAAGATGGATACTTAGACGCATTATCACCCTTAACCAACCAGTTTACTTTAGAACCTTGAAATGCAGTTTGTGCAGCTCTCATCCAATCTATCAACTGGTTATTTGTACTATCCAAAACAGGAATTCCTTCCTGTTTTGTTTTTAAAACCTGGTCAGCATCTAAAGTAAGATACGATTTTAATTTATTAAATGGAACACCAACATAAGAAGCTGAGCGCTTAAAGGCATTAATTTCACCAGGCGTTAAACTAAGACTTTTCGACTTGCTAATTTCTTCTATAATAGCCTGTTTTTCTTTTGTATTTTCGTCAGATACTGAAAAATAAACTTTTCCTTCCTTATCAATAGTGATTAAAACAGCATCTGTTTGAGGAGCAACTTTATTAGATACTGAGTTAGGTGTAACCACTGCCAGTGCTTCTGATGGCTTAAATTTAGTTGTTAAGATAAAAAAAGACAACAAAAGAAAGGCAACATCACACATCGCAGTCATGTCTACACTAGTACTTTTGCGGGGAACTTTAACTTTTGGCATATTTTAATATTTCTATTTGTAACTATGATTCAGCATTTGCCAAAATCCATAATCCGGGTAGTTTATAAATTTTATTTATACAAAGAGGCAAAGCTCTGTGTTAATGTAAAACCACTTTCATCGATACCATAAGTAATAGCATCGATTCTGGTAGTAAACACGTTATACATAATAATGGCAACAGCAGATGTACCAATTCCAAGAGCTGTATTGTATAAGGCTTCAGAGATGCCTCTTGAAAGTTCCCTTGCCGCATCACCACCACCTTCTGCGCCTAACGCTGCAAAAGAAGTAATCATCCCGATAACCGTACCTAACAGACCTAACAAAGTTGCTACCGAAGCGAGTGTTGAAAGGAACACAAGATTTTTTTCAAGCATTGGTAACTCAAGTGCTGTTGCTTCTTCCACTTCTTTCTGAATAGAGGATACTTTTTGTTCAGAATCAAGTTCTGTATCAGTAACCATTTCTTTATACTTACGTAATCCTGCCTTCATTACATTTCCAACAGAACCTCTTTGACGATCACACTCTGCTAAAGCTGCATCTACATTTTTGTTAGCAAGATGGTATTGAACCTTACGGATGAATTCAGCAATATTTCCTTTTCCTGTTGCTCTGCTAATAGTCATCAAACGTTCAATTGTAAAAGTAAGCACGATCATAAAACAGCCTATCAATATAGGTACGATGATACCACCTTCATACATTCTTGCTAAACCGCTTTTTGGTCCTTGATGTTTGGGCCAGAATCCACCATGGGGATCAGGATTAGTAAAGTTGCTGGCAGCTCCAAGGCCGAGACGCCAGATAAGAAATCCCAATAGTATACATCCAACAGGAGCTATCCAAGCGATCGCATTACTTGATCTCTTTGCTTGAACGGATGTAGTACCACTACTACTTTTAACATTCGCAATTGGTTTTGTGTCGGCCATGATGGTTTTTTTTAGTTTTTAAACAATTTAAAATTAATAGTGTAGATGTTTTTGCTCATACAATTCTAAGCAAAAAATTTTTAAAAAATCAAATGAGTAAAAAATTAATTTTTATTAAAGCAGTAAAGCCACTGCTTTTTAGTAAAATTATCTTTTACGCGATTACTATTCCATCTGCTGGAAACAATCCAGACGGGCTGTTAAGTTAAAATATTTTTTTACTATTTCAACATACTTGTGAATTATATTTTTAGTTGTTTAATTGTTATAACTGCTATGGTAGTATAATCTTTAATATTTTCATTAAATAAATCTGTTATAATGCTCCATGTGGTAAATAAAAAATCAGTCCTTATTTTGCTGGTGACCAGATTGGAAATAATGTTATCAGGTTTGAAAAGGGGCCAAATGACCAGCTCTTTCTAAAAAAAATGTTTTTTGATGAAGTATCAAGAGACTCTTCCCAATCAATGTACAGAGCTGCTATACTGTAAGTGTAAAAACATATCCACTTAATGTAGAAATAAAAACAGTAAAAACGTATACAAAGGGAGGTGGTGGCGGCCTGGGAGGATCTCCATTTGGTTTTTCTAATGCAAGGCAGGTAATGACTATGGAAATAAACAGTTCCATGCTTTTGTTGCCTGTTATACCTATGCAGGGAAGATACTTTGACAGCCGAATTGGCTATTTTACCCGTAACTATGTTGATTTCGATGCTAATCCGCAGGGGGTAAAGCAAGTGCAGATGATTACCAGGTGGCACCTGGAGCCAAAACCTGGAGATATGGAAAAATATAAGCGCGGTGAACTGGTAGAGCCTCAAAAACCTATTATTTACTATATTGATCCGGCAACACCTAAAAAGTGGGTTCCTTATCTTATTCAAGGTGTGAACGACTGGCAGGTTGCTTTTGAAAAAACCGGCTTTAAAAATGCTATTCAGGAAAAACAGGCTCCCAGCAACCAGGAAGACAGCACGTGGAGCCTTGAAGATGCCCGATATTCGGCCATCGTGTACAAACCATCAAATATTGAAAATGCAAGTGGTCCTAATGTAATTGATCCAAGAAGTGGTGAGATCCTTGAGAGCCATATTAATTGGTATCATAATGTAATGAACCTCTTGCGTAACTGGTACTTCATTCAAACAGCTGCAGTAGATCCGCGTGCACATAAAATTCAGTTTGATGATTCATTAATGGGCCAGCTTATCAGGTTTGTTTCTTCACATGAGGTGGGGCATACTTTAGGACTTCTTCATAACTATGGTTCAAGTTCAACAGTGCCGGTAGAAAAGCTCAGAGATAAGTCCTGGGTAGAAGCTAACGGTCATACCCCCTCGATAATGGATTATGCCCGCTTCAATTATGTAGCTCAACCAGAAGACAATATAGAACCTTCCGGACTGTATCCACGCATTGGTGATTATGATAAATTGGCAATTGAATGGGGTTACAGAATAGTGCCTAATGTAAAATCCGCTGATGATGAAGTACCGGTTTTAAATAAGATGACGATTGAAAAACTTAAAAATAAACGTTTATGGTTCGGTACCGAATCAAACCCTGATGATCCCCGTTCTCAAAATGAAGACCTTGGCGATAATGCTATGCTGGCCAGCATCTACGGTATCAAAAACCTTCAGAGAATTGTACCTAACCTCATAGCCTGGACAAAAACAGACAACGAAGACTATAAAAATCTTACGGAACTATATAACGGGGTTGTGAGTCAGTTTGGGAGATACATGGGGCATGTTGCTAAAAATATTGCCGGAATTTATGAAACCCCAAAAACAGCTGAGCAGGAAGGTGGCATCTATGAATTTGTTCCAAAACTGAAACAGAAAGAGGCCATAGCTTTTCTGAATAAGCAACTGTTTACTACTCCTGCATGGCTTATCAATGAGGATATTAATACCCGAACCGGCAATAATTCAATTACTACAATTGCTACCCGGCAAGATGCAGTATTGGGCCGGCTTATCAGCAGTTCAACCTTTGTAAAATTAATTCGGGCTGAAGCGGAATCAGGTAGCAAGGCCTATACAATGATTGACATGATGGATGATCTTCAACACGCTATATGGAGTGAATTGTATAATAGTTCCCCTATAGATGTTTACCGTCGTAACCTTCAGAAAAGTTATGTAGATAAACTAGTGTCATGTCAACTATAAAACGTCGTATTACGGCTATCAGCCGTCAGCGGTCAGCTATCAGGAGGAAACCCACTACGCTTTGATCTGCTGATGGCTGAAAGCTGACAGTTGATAGCAATTAATACGACAAAGTATGCTTGACATGACACTAGGTTCCCTTGTTTCGCAGAATTTTTCAGGATCGGGAATAATGATTTTTAATTTTGGACCAACGATCGATATAAATAAATCCGATATCATTTCAATTCTTAAAGGAAACCTGCGTTCATTAAAAGCTGATATTACCAAAGCTATGCCTGTAAAAAAGGATAAAATGACACAGTATCATTTGCAGGATATCATTGAAAGAATTAATAAAATACTTGATCCTAAATAGCAGGCTATCAGCCGTCAGCTTTTAGCTATCAGGAGGAAAACTAACTATTACCAACACGTGAGACTAACATCTTCCAGATAAAGCTACATGTATTTATCAGCAGTGACTGTTTGAAGTGTTTCCTCCTGATAGCTGATAGCTGATATTATTTTATTCATACCGTAACGCTTCAATAGGATTAAGCCTGGAAGCTTTTATTGCAGGATAGATACCGGCAAGTAACCCAACCAGCGAACAAATCAATATGCCCAAGCAAACCCAAAGCCATGGAACCACAAAACCGGTATGCATAAGCAAACTAACACTATTCCCCAGCAAAATACCAGCAACAATTCCAAAAGCTGCCCCCAGCAGGCTGATTATTATCGATTCAAATAAAAACTGCTGACGAACACTGATTTGTTTTCCGCCAATTGCTTTGATTAAACCTATTTCCTTGGTTCGCTCCGTTACAGCTACCAGCATAATATTCATAAGAGCAATTGCAGCACCCATTAATGTAATAAATCCTATTACAACGGCGGCTCCTGTTAACCAACTAAGCTGCTTAAGTAACAATTCAACAAAACTGTCGCTTTTATCGATGATGAAATTATCTTCTTCTGTTGTTTCAACCTTTCGTATTGACCTGAAAACACCTTCCCCTTCGCCAATTGCTGTTTCAAGTAATTTAACGTCAGGCACTTTAATGCCAATAGAAAAGGATGCGTTTGAATTATTGTTGAAAAAACGTCTTACAGTATTATATGATGTGATGACAACATTATCCCGGCTTCTTCCCAAAGTAGAACCTTTAGACTCTAAAGTGCCTATAACCCTGAATAAAATATTATTTATTCGCACTACCTGGTCTACAACACTCCTGGAATTGGTGCCAAATAATTTTACAGCTACATCTTTGCCTAATAAACAAACATTTCTACCTGTTTGAACATCCAAAGAATTAAGGCTCCTACCATCTTCAATATTGTAAGCATTGAGGTCCAGGTAATTTTCATCACCCCCGGTTATGTAAACAGTTGGATTAGTTTTTTTTCCGTTAGCAGATACGATGGCATTATTTGTTCCGCTTAATGAAATACTCACGAGTGAAGGAAATGCAAAGTCTGATTTAAAAATTTCCGCTTCATATTTTGAAATAGGTTTATCTGAATTAGATTTTTTTTGCTTTCTCTTACCTTTGAATTGTCTCTGAACACCGTTATTAAAACGAACCTGCCAGGCCGGCTTATAGCGCAGGCTAAAACCATTGGCTCCCATAGCTGAAAAACTTTCCGTAAATTTTTGGGTCATTGCTTCAATGGCTGTCCGGATGCCTATCAGGGCAGCAATTCCCAGTGCAATAATGGCAACTGTAAGACCTGTACGGAGCTTATTACTTCTGATGGTTCTGTAAGACAAGGAAAGTGTATCAAGGAACTTCATGTCTTAAAGTTAATGATTAATGATTAACGGTTAGTGGCTAATAAAGTAGAGCCTGTTAAGCTAATCCATTTGTGCTGTAACAAACAATCAGCTATCCGTTAATCATTAATAATTAATCATTAACCATTAACCATTAAAAATAAAGCTTCGTAAACAACCATTGTGGAAAAACACCCAGAACAATTATCGCTACTGCAGTAACTACGAGTCCCCATTTGAACGAGGGTGTTACTGACAGTGATTCCTGATTATTGTACTCTTTAAAGTACATAGCCTGTATAACACGGAAATAATAATAAACACTTACAGCAGCGCAAAGAACTGCGAAAATTACCAGCCATAAATAAGAACCATTTTTTACGGCGGAAGCCAGCATATAAAATTTAGCTGTAAAACCTGCTGTTAGGGGAATTCCGGCAAGAGAAAGTAAAAAAATTGTATTAGTAGCTGCCAATAAAGGTTGATGCTTGCCAAGGCCATTAAAACCTTCAAAAGTGTAATCCTTCATTCTCATTAGTATTGCAAATATACCTATGGTCGCAAGACTGTAAGCAGCGCTGTATAACAATATTCCTTCTTTAGCCAGATCATTAAAACTAAACAAAGCAAAGAACATGAATCCAGCCTGGGCAATACTTGAATAAGCCAGCATTCTCTTTACGCTTTGCTGAAATACTGCTGTTATATTCCCTACAAGTAAAGTAGCAGCAGTAACTATCGCAACCAGCAAGTGCCATCTTTCAGGCAAAAGGCCATAGCTTCCATCAAACAACCTGAGAAAAGCAATGAATGCTGCAACTTTAACAATGGTAGCCATAAATGAAGTAAAAACGGTAGGAGCACCATCATATACATCCGGCGTCCAGAAATGAAAGGGTGCTGCGGATACTTTAAACGACATTGAAATAAATAGTAACAGTAATCCTGCAATCAGTAACGGATTCATACCGGCGCTTAAGGCAACCGACATTCCTTCTATGGCAAAACTTCCCCTGGCGCCATAAATTAATGCAATTCCCATAAGCATAAGCCCAGTAGAAAAAGCACCCATCAGAAAATATTTCAGGGAAGCTTCATTGCTTTTAAGATTTTTTTTATCACTGCCTGTAAGAATATAAAGCGGTATGGAGATGATTTCAATTCCAAGAAAAAGCATCAGTAACGTTGTAAATGAAGATGCTACACTAACGCCGCAGAGAACAAAAAATATCAGGGCAAAATAATCAGATACATTCAATCCTACATTTTCAAAATCCCGGCCTGAAAGAAGAAAGTATAATAGTGTACAGGCAAATACTATTGAATTAAAAAGAAGTGTAAAGCTGCTAAAAGCAAGCATGTGATGTGTGTTGAATGTAAGGAGTTTAATTCCGTACAACTCAGACATATTTACAATCAATAACATAACCAACCCGGCAATAGCCAGGATACGAACAGTAGAATTATTTTTTGAAAAAATTCCGCTGAACATCATTACTACTCCCCAAACACCTGATACTATAATTGCATTCATAATATACTTTACTGGTCAAATCAATTAATCCTTTGCGAAAGGTTCAATATCTCACATTCATCCTGCTTAAAATTGCATCTGCTACATCATTTGTAACAGATAACATTGGTTTTGGAAAAACACCTCCTGCAAATATCAATACTACAATTATTAACAAAGCTACTTTTACATTCAGCGATATATCAGTACCGGCTGCAGTTAACGTAGTGGTATTGCCGTAGAAAACTTTTTGAATCATGTTCAAAGTGTATATTGCGGCTAAGATGATACTAAGCCCCGAAACAGCTGTAAACAGTACATTATATTTAGTAGCAGTTGATGATAATATACCATTGAACATCAAGAATTCGCCTATAAACCCATTAGTTAATGGCAAAGCAATGTTAGCAAGCGCCACCACTACCAGCAGTATTGCCAATCCCGGAGCCTTCTGTGCCAAACCGCCTAATTCTGACATTTTACGGGTGTGGAACTTTTGTTCAATGGCATTCACTACTATCCACATACCAATGATGTTGATACCATGATTAAACATTTGTATCATCACTCCCTGCATGCCACTTTTAGTTGTTGCAAATACTGCAGCGCACATTAAACCCATATGAGCAATGGAAGAGTATGCTACCAACCGTTTCAGATCATCCTGCTGTATGGCAATCAGGGAGGCATATATCATTCCTATTACTGCTAATAATGTTACTGTATCTCCCCATGCCCAGGCGCCCATCGGCACAACAGGCATCACCCAACGTATGAGTCCAAAAATTCCCATCTTAACCATAACACCGCTTAGCACCATTGTTACTGCAGTAGGCGACTGTTCATAAGTATCAGGCTGCCAGGTATGAAATGGAAATATCGGCATCTTGATAGCAAATGCAATAAAGAATAGCCAGAATAACCAGGTCCCGGTACTGTTGGGAAGTTTTAAGGCGTAAAAAGATTCAATAGCAAAAGATTGATTAGCCTGGAAATAAAGAAATATAATAGCAACCAGCATTAACAAGGAACCAACAAAAGTGTAAATAAAAAATTTAAAGGTAACCGCTATGCGCTTTTCTCCTCCCCATATAGAACAAAGAAAATAAACGGGCACCAGGGCAAGCTCCCAGAAAAAATAAAATAACAGCGCATCCTTTGCCAGGAAGACTCCCATTAAACCTGCTTCAGATAATAACATCAATGCATAAAAACGGCTGGCATTCCTGTAAGTATTGTTATACGTAGCAATAAAAATTAAAGGAAACGAAATAGCGGTTAACAAACAAACTACTTGTCCCATACCATCTAACTGAACGCGAAAACGGCTTCCTAGTGCGGGCATCCAATCAACATCGCAAACAAGACCTGCAGAATTACCTAAAATAAATAATCCTGCTAATGAAACGATGAGTGTAGCTATAGTAGCAATCAGCGATGCATTCTTTGCTCCATTGTCACTTTTTACAGCAAACAAAGCAATTCCGCTCAATAAAGGAATAAGTATCAATAAAACAGGTATCATATTTTGCTTAAAGTTCTATATGTTGATCTTTAATTGAAGTTACCTTTCAACAGCAATTCATTCATCATTGATCATCCTACTTCTTCAGGAAAAATTCCACAACAAAAAACACCAGGATACCACATACCATTAATAAGATATAATTACCTACCTGGCCACTTTGCAGCAAACGGATCTGCCGGCTTCCGTATTGAATGCTTTTACCCACCCCATTTACAATTCCATCCACTACATATCTTTCTAAAATCTTATTGAAGAATTCTCCTACTGCCCTAACTGGCTTTACAATAACGACATTGTAAATCTCATCCATATACCATTTATTTTCAAGAACTTTTCCAAAGCCAGCAGCATCCTGAATAGCAGGCTTTTTACTGAACTTAACATATCCCCATATAACACCGGTGACTGCTACAACCACCGAGATCAATAAAAGCATCCATTCAGTATTATGATCTATCGGATGAGCAAGTTTTAATTTAGCAGACTCAGCAAATACAGGAGCAAGGAACTCTCCTAAAGAATGACCATCTTTCATAAATAATTCAGGAATTCCTACAATGCCGCCAATCACAGATAAAACAGCAAGCACTATCAACGGAAACGTAATAGCAGCAGAGCTTTCATGCAAATGATGTTCCTGTTCATGTGTACCCCTAAAGTTTCCCTGGAATGTCATCGCATATAAACGGAACATATAGAAAGCAGTCATTAATGCACCGGCAACGCCCACATAAAAATATAAAGGGTTCACTTCATAAGAGGCTACCAGAATTTCATCTTTAGAAAAGAAACCGGAGAGAGGCGGGATACCTGCAATTGCAAGACATGCAAGTAAAAATGTTATATGGGTTACCGGCATGTACCTTTTTAATCCGCCCATAACGCGAATATCCTGTTCGCTGTGCATGGCATGTATAACAGAGCCGGCACCAAGGAAAAGGCATGCTTTAAAAAACGCATGCGTCATTACATGAAACACGGCACCGGTATAAGCACCAACACCTAAACCAAGAAACATATATCCAAGCTGGCTTACAGTTGAATAAGCCAGCACTTTCTTTATATCATTTTGTTTGAGGGCTATAGAAGCAGCAAGTATCGCAGTGGCCAATCCGATTATTGCAACTACCGATTGCGTTGCAGGCGCCATTGTATACAAAAGATTGCTGCGTGCGATCATATAAATACCGGCTGTTACCATGGTTGCTGCATGTATTAAAGCAGATACAGGAGTAGGTCCGGCCATAGCATCGGGAAGCCAGGTATACAATGGAATTTGCGCGCTCTTTCCTGTTGCACCAACAAACAATAACATGGTAATTACTGTGAGATCAGTTTTTGAAAGTTTCCCTGCATTTAAAAAAACCTCCTGATAGGTAAGGCTTCCTGTTTTGGATATAAGCCAAAACAGCGCTATTAAAAAAGCAAGGTCACCAATGCGGTTCATGATAAATGCTTTGCTGGCTGCATTGTTATAATCATTATTCTTAAACCAGAAACCAATTAACAAGTACGAACATAATCCAACTCCTTCCCATCCTATAAACATGATAAGGTAGTTGCCTCCCATCACGAGTAATAACATAGAAAATACAAAAAGATTCAGGTAAGCAAAATATCTTCCATAGTGTTCATTAGGTTCTTCATGCATGTATGATGTTGAATATACATGAATTAAAAAACCAACACCGGTGATGATCAAAAGAAACAAAGATGATAACTGATCTGCTAGGAAAGAAAATGGGATATGAATCTTATCATAACTTATAAAATCAAACAAGCTCACAACCTGCGTGTTTCCTTTACGTACTTCGATAAAGATCAGCAAACTAACAACGAAAGAAGCCAGGATCATACCACTACCTACAATCCCAATTAAAGATTTAGACATAGACTTTCGTCCTAAGCCATTTATTAAAAAGCCGGCCAACGGAAACAATGGAATCAGCCAGATAAGATGTAAAGTATTACTCATAAACAAAAGTCAGGTAAGAAATTTAAGTTTAAAGTAAGAAAACCATTTAGATTCATACTACTCAATCTTGTATCAGTTTTTCAGCCGGTTTAAAAAATTCACATCAACAGAATGTATATTCCGGTATAACATTACAATGATAGCCAACCCTACACTTACTTCAGCTGCCGCCACTACCATGATAAAAAAAACGAACAGTTGACCGTCAGTACCATTTGAAGCTACGCCGGCAGTGTTACTCCCTGTAAATGCCAGGTAATGCATTTTTGAAAAAGCCACCAGTAATACATTCACGGCATTCAGCATCAATTCAATGCACATGAAAATGATAATAGAATTCCGGCGGGTTAAAACCCCAATAATTCCAATGCAGAATAAAGCAAGTGAAAGAAATATATAATAATTGATTGGCATAATCTGGTTTTAAACTATTACCTAATCTTGTTCACAACCCGAACAATTTATGTTAAATGGGTTTACTCACACCTCATTCTTTCTTTCCCAGTACTACGGCTCCTGTCATTGCACTTAAAAATAGTACACTGCTAATTTCAAAAGGCACAACATAATCATTAAACAGTACCATACCCAGGTTTTTAATAAGTCCAATATCACCAGCACCGGTTTGTGCTATCTGGTTGTTATAATCAGCATCCTTTAAAGCAGCAACGAAAACCAGCAACAAACATCCTCCGGCAAGGGCCCCTGCCACCTTAAGCCATTTCTTTTTTTGAGGTTCTACATCTGCATTAAGATTCATCAGCATAATAACAAAAAGGAACAATACCATAATGGCCCCGGCATAAACAATAAGGTTTACAATAGCCAGGAACTGTGCATTCAACAATATATAGTGACCGGAAATAGCAAAAAATGTAACGATGAGGTATAGTACACTATAAACCAGGTTTTTACTAGTAACAACCATTAAAGCACTCCCTAAGGTAATAACCGATAAAACCCAAAACAACACCTGTGTTATATTCATTGGAGCAGATGATTATTTAAGAAATCGTCTTCTAAACTTTTCTTGTTGCCCTGTTACCTAGCGCCTTTTCAAATGCTTCGGGATCAGTTTTAGGATCAGGTATCAGCAAATCACTTTTATTATAAATAAAACTGCTACGGCTAAAATTAGATGGCGCAAAAGTTTCGCTCAGGTAAACGGCATCTTTAGGACAGGCCTCTTCACACAAACCACAAAAGATACAACGTAGCATATTAATCTCATACTTTGCTGCATACTTTTCTTCACGGTATAAATGTTCTTCACCAGCTTTTCTTTCGGCAGCTTCCATTGTGATGGCTTCTGAAGGACAAGCAACAGCACACAACCCACACGCGGTGCAGCGTTCGCGACCTTCTTCATCACGATTTAAAATTTGCAGCCCACGGAAAACTAGGCTGAAAGGTCTTTTTACTTCAGGATAACTTATAGTTGCTTTTTTCTTGAAAATGTGTTTAAAAGTAATCAGCATGCCCTTCATGATGTTCCAGAGATAGATACTCTCTAAAAACGTCATCGGTTTACGCTCCATTACTTTAACCCTGTTTGTTAATGCCTCCATGTTATTTGTCCCTTATTTCTTCCCGGGAGTAAATTTAATAGTTTCGCAAAAATATAGGTTAAAGCGTTACACCCCGTATATTCATAATAATATAAAAAGGTATAGTACCATTATCTATTAAGCCACAATATCAAACCTCCGGTTATCAGCATATTTACTAAAGCCAGCGGAATCATAACTTTCCAGCCAAGATTCATCAACTGGTCGTAACGAAAGCGTGGTATGGTCCACCTTACCCACATAAAAAAGAAAATAAAAAAGAAAACCTTTGCCAGTAATGCAATCACACCAACCAGCGCAGCAATGTTCGGACTTAATGCAGCTTCGTTTACAAACGGCATATCATAACCGCCGAAGAACAATGTTACCATTATAGCACTGCTAATAAACATGTTAATATATTCAGCAAAAAGATAAAAGCCAAGTTTCATTGAAGAGAATTCCTGGTGATAGCCAAAATTCAATTCGTTCTCAGCTTCCGGTAAATCAAATGGCGTACGGTTACATTCAGCAAAAGCGCACACCAGGAAAATTAAAAAACCTAAAGGTTGGTAAACAATATTCCACCAGTGACCGGGTACCATTTGCTGTTCTACTATAGTCTTCATGCTTAAAGAACCCGTTAACATCAACAACGCGATTAAGGAAAGGCCCATGGCTAATTCGTAAGAAATAATCTGAGACGCTCCCCTGATAGCAGCTAGTAAAGAAAATTTATTGTTTGATGCCCAGCCACCAATCATGATTCCATAAACACCCATACTTACTACACCAAAAACATAAAGGATACCGATATTAATATCAGCGATCTGCAAGGCAATAGACCTTCCGAATACTTCAAGTTGGCTTCCCCATGGTATTACTGCGCTAGTCATCATAGCTGTCATCATTGCAAGACAGGGACCTAAAACAAAAAGAAATTTATTAGAGCTGTTGGGAATAATCTCTTCTTTCATGAACAATTTTAATCCATCTGCAAGAGGTTGCAGGATACCAAACGGGCCAGCTCTGTTAGGTCCGATACGATCTTGTATAATTGCAGCAACCTTACGTTCTGCATAAGTGGAATACATGGCAATTAAAAGTGAGGCGCTGATAATTACTATTATCAATACCAGTTTTTCAATTATTATTCCCCAGTCAATTGCTAGTAGGATCATCTTTGTTTATGTGTTTTTGCTGTCAGCTGGTAGCTATCAGCTGCCAGCAAAATATTAGATTCATATTTCTAATTCTTAATAAATTATTTATCTTAACATGTTTCATGTTGTCTCATACTTCATAGCTGCCAGCTATTCTTTCATATGCACCTCATACAGCTCCTCAATATTCCAAAGAATCTCCTGGTCGTTAAAGCTTCCGAATTCTGCGGCCCAGGTTTTTACTTTCTCAAAATCAAGACCGTTGTTTTTGCAAAACTGCTCCGTTAATTTTAGTGAAGGTTTTCTTTCTTCCTCTATAAACTTATCTAAAAAATCAAAATACTCTTTTAGGAAATGTTTCCGCATAGGCAGTATAGAAAGCAATCTTTCCTGCTCCCTTTCTTTTTCCTTTTCAATTGCGGTTTTCTTAATTTCCTTATTCATAGATTATGTTGATGAATCCAGCAATTTTGTTCCAGCTATATAATCATCTGAATGCGGTGGACCTGGTATTTCGGACAAATAAATTTCAGGTTTGTTTACATCACTAACATTATGAATCTTCATCAATATTTTAGGATCTCTTCCGTTCATTACCCGTGGTAAGGTTTCACTCGGAATTTTAAGATCTACATAATGATTTTGTGAAATTACTGAATGACGGCTAACCTTGGTCGGCCCTTCAATAATCCAGTCGCTGGTTTGTTTTTTATCAAAGCGGCAGGTATTACAGATCCAGTCTTTTACCTCCCCCCACTGGTCCTTGCGTGCCGTAACACGGAACACCTCATCACCCCTGTTCCAAATAGTAACCTTGCTGCTACATTTCGGACAGTCCCGATGCGCATCTACTGGTTTAAGGAACCAAACACGGTTCTTAAACCGGAATGTTCTATCTGTTAAAGCGCCAACCGGACATACGTCAATCACGTTCCCGCTGAAATCATTATCAATAGCCCTGGAAATGTAGGTAGATATTTCTGAATGATCACCCCTTTCTAAAATACCATGCACCCGGTTTTCTGTAAGCTGGTCTGCAACATAAACACATCTGTAGCAAAGTATACAACGGGTCATGTGGAGTTGTATATAAGGTCCAATATCTTCCGGATCAAATGTTCTTCTTTTAAATTCATAACGGGTACCTGCATCGCCATGTTCATACCCAAGATCCTGTAAGTGGCATTCACCTGCCTGGTCACAAATTGGGCAGTCAAGCGGATGATTGATCAATAAAAATTCTACCACCCCTTTTCTTGCATCAATAACTTTTTCACTGGTGATGTTCTTAACCACCATGCCATCCATAACATTGGTTCTGCAGGAAGCAACGAGCTTTGGCATTGGCCTTGGATCCGCAGAAGAACCAGCGGCCACTTCTACCAGGCAGGTACGGCATTTACCACCGCTTCCCTTGAGTTTGCTATAATAACACATTGCAGGCGGAGCTACTTCGCCACCTATCAGCCTGGCTGCATTCAAAATAGAAGTCCCCGGCTCCACCTCGATATTTATATTATCGATGGTTACTTTTATCATTTTTTTTTCTTCAGCCATAATTTCTTTTTTCTAAGGCTTGTGACATAAAGCGTACAATTTAGCAGTTATTCTTACTAGTGTTAAGTTAACCCTAAAGTGACATGTTCTGCTTTTAACCATTAGCTGTTAGCAGATCAATGTATATTAAGTTTCCTCCTGATAGCTGAAATCAAATACGTGCTGGTAGCAAAAATTAATAGTTAGTTTATAATTAATACTATCATCTATCATACCACTGCAGCCTGCATTGAATCAGCGTAATGTGCCAAGCCAAAATTCCGTGTCAGGCATTCTGCAGGATTCAAAACATGCCATTCGAACTCATCCCTGAAATGACGTATGGCGGCAGCTACAGGCCATGCCGCTGCATCACCCAGTGGACAAATAGTGTTACCTTCTATCTTTCGCTGAATATCCCACAACAGGTCTATATCACTTATTTTACCCTTCCCGTATTCAATATTTTTAAGGATCTTTTCCAGCCAGCCTGTACCTTCCCTGCATGGCGAGCATTGTCCGCAACTTTCATGATGATAAAAACGTGCAAGCGTTAAGGTATGACGAACCACACACTGGTCTTCATCAAGCACTATAAATCCTCCTGATCCCATCATCGAGCCGGTTGCAAAACCGCCATCAGATAAACTCTCATAGTTCATCAATCGTGCCTCACCCTTAGCTGTTTTTAATAATAGATTGGCAGGTAAGATAGGAACGGATGAGCCTCCGGGGATACATGCTTTTAATCTTTTACCGTTTGGAATACCACCGCAATATTCATCACTGAAAATAAACTCTTCCACGGAAATAGTCATATCGATCTCGTAGATACCTGGCTTGTTTATATTACCACAAGCGCTTAATAATTTTGTGCCGGTGGATTTTCCCATTCCTATTTTAGAATATGCTTCGCCCCCATCATTGATAATAGGTACGATGGCTGCAAGAGTTTCTACATTGTTTACCACTGTAGGACTATCCCATAAACCTTTAACTGCGGGGAAAGGTGGCTTAATGCGGGGAAGCCCTCTTTTGCCTTCAAGGCTTTCAATTAAAGCAGTTTCTTCTCCGCATATATACGCACCTGCACCCCGGTGAACATATATCTCACAATCAAAACCAGTTCCTAAAATATTTTTACCCAGCCAGCCATTTGCTTTTGCCTCATCAATTGCCTGCTCCAGTATGTCGGTTATCCAGGCGTACTCACCGCGTATATAAATGTATGTTCTATTACTTCCTAAAGCGAATGATGAAATAATAAGACCTTCTACCAGTAAGTGAGGAAGGAATTCCATCAGGTACCTGTCTTTAAACGTTCCTGGCTCACTTTCATCCGCATTACATACAAGATAACGGGGAACACCCTCGGGCTTAGCAAGGAAACTCCATTTCATTCCAGTAGGGAAACCTGCACCACCACGGCCTCTCAGACCGCTTTTTTTCACTTCTTCTACAATATCTGCAGGCGACATTTGGAAAGCTTTTTCTACACTACGATAACCACCTTCCCGGCGGTACACATCATAGGTACGAATTCCTTCAATAGTTGCTTTTTCTAATAATAGTTTTCTACCCATAACTTAATGCCAAGTGAAAAACATTTATAAAATACCAATGCTATTTAATTATAAACTAATTAAGAATTTGCTATCAGCTGTCAGCAATCAGGAAATCAATACCGTAGATATTTTTCCTAAGCTGATTACTGACAACTGATAGCAATAACATTATTTATAATTACATAACCCCTGCCAATTAAATTAATTTACCTTACTAAAATTGCCACGGCTGTTTTATTTATTCCAGGTATTTTTTAATCAGGTCAAAAAACTGATCCGACCAGCCGCTTTGGTGATCTTCCATCTCTTTTAAATTTGGAAAGTGCGTGTGCTCTAAAACAATTCGTGTTCCGTTTCCCTGCGCTTCCAATGTAAAATCAACAGTAGAAGCAGGAATTTCTTCCGGCCAGTTTGATGGTTTCCAGGTATATGCTAATTTACTTTTAGAAATCATTAGCAGTTTTCCTTCTATCCAACCATCAAACAATACTACTTTTCCACCCACCCTTTTTTCAACTATAGCTTCTGCTTTGCTCCAATCAGTAATCAATTCACTTTCACTCAACAAACCAATTACTATATCTGGCGGAGCTTCTAAATAAAATTCCAGTATAAACCCCGTAGATGCCATTGCTTGCTGTATCTTGGTTAAGTTACCCTAATAACCTCTATTAACTTCAGTCAGCACCTTATTCTTTCTTTTTATCATGATTAAACATCCACTTAACACTAAATTTATCTGTTAACATTCCGAATGTTGCGCCCCAGAAGGTATCTTGCAAAGGCATGGTAATTTCTCCGCCTACGGAAAGTTTAGTAAATACCTGTTGTAATTCATCTGCATCCGGCATATCAATAGATAAATGAATATTGCTGTTTGTTGCTGCCTCTTGCCCTGGCATAGAATCACTAACCATTATCGTATTACCACCGAATAAAAATGTTGAATGCAAGATTTTATCTTTGTGACCTTCCGGTGTATTGTTCATCGGTGCTTCCCCAAACCGGTTTATATCTTTTATTTCCCCATTTAAAACTTCCTTGTAAAAGTTCAATGCTTGTTCTGCATCGCCTGAAAACATAATGTAAGGAATCAATTTCATATTGTTTGATTTTATGTATTGCCTTATCCTTTTGCTATCAGCTATCAGCAGTCAGCTATCAGCTTTAAACAAAAAATTTTATTTAACTGATTTCAATACCAATGTTAAAAAATACATTCGAATTAAATAAAGTATTTCTAATCATAAATTTCAAAGGTGCTATGCTTCCTCCTGATAGCTGACAGCTGATAGCCAAATATTACACACTAATTATTCTTTGCCGCATTTTGCCTGCATTCCTCAATTATAGCATCTACTTTTTCAGGCGTTAAATGTTCCCTGAAGTTTTTTCCAAGCTGCATCATTGGCGCATAACCACATGCACCAAGACATTCCACTGTTTTTAGTGTAAATAACCCGTCAGAAGTAGTTTCACCAACGGCAATATTAAGCTGCTGTTTAATATAACTGATAATCTCATCGCTTCCATTAACCATACAGGGCCCCGTTTGGCATACTTCAAATAAATACCTGCCAACAGGCTTCATGTTGTACATGGAATAAAAGGTAGCTACTTCATACACTTCAATAGGCTCGATATTAAAAAGAGTGGCAACATAGTCCATCACAGGCACATCCAGCCAGCCACCAAATTCGTCCTGCGCTAAATGGAGCACCGGGAGCAGAGCGCTTTTATGTTTTCCTTCCGGGTAGTGTGCCATTATTTCAGTTACCTTCTTTAACTTCTCATCAGAAAATTTCATTGCACCTAATTAAAAACTATACAAAATATTGTCCAAACTTACAAACCACAATTACCTCATACTTAGCCGTCCATTTCGCCTGCTATAAGATTCAAACTACTCAGTGTTACAATCGCATCGCTGAGCATGCTTCCTTTTACGAGTTCATTATAAGCCTGATAATAAATGAAACATGGCCTGCGGAAATGCAAACGATAAGGCGAACGGCCTCCATCACTGATCAGGTAAAAGCCCAGCTCACCATTACCACCCTCAACTGAGTGATACACTTCACCAACCGGTATATCAGTTTCTCCCATTATGATCTTAAAATGATAGATCAATGCTTCCATCTTTGTGTAAACGTCCTGTTTTTCGGGAAGATAATAAGCTGGTATATCTGCGTGAAACACTTCTGCCGCTGCACCTTTAAATTCCTGAACTTTTTGATATGCCTGGCGAATGATGTGTAAAGATTGTTGCATTTCTTCATTACGTACCATGAAACGGTCGTAGTTATCACCAGTGTTACCTACAGGAACGATAAAATCAAAATCTTCATAGCTACTGTAAGGACTATGTACCCTAACATCATAATCAACTCCTGCAGCCCTGAGGTTTGGACCGGTAAACCCATAACTCAATGCTCTTTCAGCGCTGATTCCTCCCCCACCTATTGTCCTTTCCATGAAAATGCGGTTACGCATAAAAAGGTTATTGAACTCATCCAGTACCTTTGGATATTCTGCTAAAAATTTTTCTAATTTTTGAAAGGCAGTATTAGAAAAATTCCTTTCAAATCCTCCTATCCGTCCCATATTAGTAGTTAATCGAGCACCACATACTTCTTCATAAATTTCATAGATCAGTTCGCGATATTGCATCACATATAAAAATCCTGTATAAGCGCCTGTATCTACACCTACTATCGAATTGCAAATTAAATGATCTGAGATCCGGGCAAGTTCCATAATAATCACACGCAGGTAATCTACTCTTTTAGGCAATTTTATCCCTAAAAGCTTTTCACAGGTTTGGTGCCAGCCCATATTATTAATAGGAGAGGAACAGTAGTTCAATCTGTCTGTAAGTGGAGTGATTTGATAAAGTGGGCGGTGTTCGGCTATCTTTTCAAAAGCGCGGTGAATATAACCAATAGTTTGTTCAGAGTCTACAATGCGTTCACCATCCAGTTCCAATATATTCTGAAATACCCCATGGGTAGCCGGGTGGGTTGGACCCAGGTTAAGCGTGGTAGTCGTTTTTTCTATACTCCCTTCCGGTAATTTTATATGATATTCAGACATAATTTAAGTTCTAAGTTCAAGGTATAAAGTTTAAAGTTGCCGGAAAGTCATTGTCAATATCTTGAATTGATTTAAAGCTTTGAAATCAATGCAACATACTTTAAGCTTTAAATCTTAAACTTTAAACTATCTTATCTTCCAAACATTTCATCATCTTTATCCCTGCGGGTCTGATCTTCCATTGGAAACTCTTTCCGCATAGGAAAATAATCCATTTCGTCAACATTCTGAATGCGCTTAAGATTCGGATGACCAATAAAGTTTACACCAAAAAAATCATAAGTTTCCCTCTCCATCCAGTTAGCAGCTTCATATAAAGCAGAAGTGGTAAATATATCAGGTTTTTCTATGTTTGTGTACACTTTAAAACGCAGGCGAATATTATCTACAAGGTTATGAAGAAGATATACTACAGCTAACTCTTCCCCGGTTTTTTCAGGATAATGAACCGCACACATATCTGTTAAAAACTGAAAACGTAACTTGGGATCATCATAAAGGAATTGCATCACTTTAAGGTTCAGCTCTTTAGATGTAGTGAACGTTAGCAACCCATAAGGTTCCTGCCAATTTGTAAGCTGGTCACCAAATTTCTCAGTAAGGCTTTCCTTTATTATTTCATTTGTCAATGCCATTATAGTACTATTGAATTCCGTAACTGGACATCAATTCTTTGTATTTGTCACTTGATCTTCTACGCAAACTTTCTTGCCCTATCAGGCTTTGTATTTTTAAAATACCATCAATAATAGCCTCGGGCCTGGGAGGGCATCCAGGCACATATACATCAACAGGAATAATCTGGTCTATTCCCTGAAGTACTGAATAACTATCAAAAATACCACCACTACATGCACAAGCTCCCACTGACAAAACCCAACGAGGTTCAGCCATCTGCAAATAAACCTGTCGCAAAACCGGACCCATTTTTTTTGCTATAGTTCCCATAACCATTAAGAGATCACATTGCCTGGGTGAAAAGCCAATCCTCTCTGCTCCAAATCTTCCAAGATCATAATGTGCTCCCATCGTAGCCATAAACTCAATTCCACAACAGGAAGTTGCGAAGGGTAATGGCCAGATTGAATTCTTTCTTGCCAAGCCAACCAAGTCGGCGAGCTTAGTTGAAAAGAAACCATCACCAGTATGACCAGGCGGCAATTTAGCAACTTCTATAGGCTTGCCACCTTCATTTTTAATATTATATTGAACCGGACGTGCCATAATAATTTCTCCACACCTTTATAAAAGGTAATTTAGTAAGCAAAATTCAATCCTTGCTAATAACAGCTTAGATATCAATCTTGTTGTAAAGGCAAGCATATCTTTAATATCAGATCTAAATAATTATTCTGATTAATCTTCCCAGGATAAAGCGCCCTTTTTTAATATATAAAAAAAACCGGCCATAAAAAATGCAGTAAACATAATTACTGCAATAAATCCATCCCATCCCAACATTCTGAAATTTACAGCATAAGGATAAAAAAAGATCACCTCAACATCAAACAAAACAAATAATATGGCTACCAGGAAATATTTAATAGCCATGGGTTGGCGGGCATTTCCTACACTTTCAATACCACTTTCAAAATTCTCCAGTTTCTCATCAGTGTTTCGCTTCGGACCTAGCAGATGTGTAACTGCCATCATCACACCAACAAACAATACTGCAAATAACAATTGGATTGCGATTGGAAGATAATTCATTGAACTATTAACATCAGTAGTATTTGCCTGAAGTAGAAACAAATGCATGTGAAATAGTTATTTAGCAACAAAAATAGGGTAGCAGGTTCAAATAACCACTTACAAATTGAAATTCACCAAATTAAAATCCCCTGTTATTTAAATAACAGGGGATTTTAGGTAATTATAGATCAAAATATTCAGTTACTTCTTAGCCCCGGGTTTTTTTGCCGCTGGTTTAGCACCTGCAGATTTTGCAGTTGATGCCTGCCTGGGAGCGGAAGCAGGTTTCTTTAAAATATCAATATATTTTTGAGCATCAGCATTAGATGGATCTAATTCCAACACCCCCTGTAATTGAGCAATAGCGGAATCTTTATTTTTAGTAATGTTTGCATAATAACTGGCCAGATAAGAATGAGCCTGTAATAAAGTGGACTTATATTTTTCTTTTGCAGTATCCGCAAAAACGATCAGCTTTTTATAAGGTTCAACAGCAAGACCTTTTTGTAATGTAGTATCCTGGGCAGCAGCACTCTTAGCGCACCATAAATAACCAAATAATTCAGTGGGATACTTTGTTGAGTACACACCACAGAATATACTATCAGCTGTTACATAATTTCCTGACATATAATGGGCATAACCTAAATCATATAAGTCCCTGTTAGAAGGATCTTTTTTAGAAGTATACATTTTAGTTAGCCATCTAGCTTGCTCTACACGATTACCTGACTTAGCAGCAAAAGCTGCGGCATCTGCCATAAGCTCCATTTTTGAAGCTTGTGCCGTATCAAGGTCTACAGCAGTTTGATAACTACTTAAGGCCTCAGTTTCACTACCTGGAAATTTACTTAAAAGTTTAGCTCTAAAAACGTAATCCTGGGGTACAAACCCGTCTTTTGTCTGTTTGGTAAAATACTGGTCTAAAAACGATTTTGCATTTGTAGAATCTTTCAGTTCATCATAGCTATACGCTACCAACTTATAATATCTTGAATCAGCTTTGTCACTTAACTGCGTAATTTTAGCTTTTGCTGAATCAATACTTCCCTGATAATTTCTGGCAGCAAAAAGAAGGCTAATCCTGTCATATTCATCTGATGGTTTAGAATCAGTAACTGCCAGGTACTTATCGAAATATTCTTTAGACTTATTAATATCCCTTAAAAAATAATAAGTATACAGCTCATAATAAGCCGGCCCGTAATTAGGATCCAATGTGATGGCTTCCTGGTAGGCAGGAATAAAATATTCAGGATTATTTTGCGACTGATAAACTTTCGCAATCCTGTACTTAACTTCAGCTAATTTCGGATCAAGAGAAAGGGCCTTTTGAAAGGCCGTTACAGCGTTTCCACCATCAATCAATTTACGGTATGCTTCTCCAACGATTAAATAACTGTCAGCATTTCTTGGATCCTTTTTTTCACTGGCTAATGAATTTATTTTTTCAATAGCATAATTGGCATCTCCCAGATTAGCATATACATTAGCTCTTCCAATAGCATTCAGAACGTTAATGTCCTTACCTTTTGACAAACTGATGGCTGTTTCAAATCTCTGGCGAGCTTCACTGGTTTTATTCTCCATTAATTCAATCTGACCAATACCAGCCAATAACAATGGAGCACTGCCGTTAGATGCCAATGCTTTCTGATACAAATTTTTAGCAGCGATAGAGTCTTTTGATTGAATCAAAGCCTGCCCTAGCCAATATACAGCATCTATATTATTTGGGTTGGCAGCTAACAACTTTTCAAATTGCGATTTGGCGCTAATATATCTTTGGTAATATAAAAATTTCCTACCCTGATCAATGTTTTGAGCTAAAAGGGTATGAAATGTAATAATAAATAATCCAACACTAGTTAATTTCTTCATAATCACTTCCTGTTTTTAGATTAGTAAATTAGTTAAAATCTGATTAATAAAAAATTATTGATTAATTATAGAGTTTCTTGTTTCAAATGTCATCTGAGCGGGCCACAGATAAGCTCTTCTAAAAATTAATTGTCCTCTCTCATTGATCAAAAAATTTACAAAACCGCTGCCTAAGCCTTTATAATTTTCTTTCAAAATATATTGCAAACCGCGGACCAAAGGATACCGTTTTAAAGCAATATTAGCCTGATACGGTTTTACGTAAGTTTCTTTTTCACAAATAGTGCACTGCAAAGAAGTAACTTTTATTTTTTGTGAAAAGCTTAACAGATTACCGTCTTCCCTGTTGCCTATCCAACTTACCCCTATAAATCCTACAGCATCCTTGTTTTTTTCAACATAATCAATAACTCCTGAACTGGTTGTAGCAGCCATAACATTGCTGCCAAATGAATTACCCTTTAACAATGAATCCATTACAAATCGTACAGTGCTTGTAGCGGAAAGTCCATCCATCACCACTTTATATTTATAACCACTGGTTCCTTTAACTAATGAACGCATATCCGACATATCAAACACAGAATCTTTAGCTGCATTATTTACAATAACTGCTATAGCATCATATGCCATTTTTCCTTGTATTGGTTTGAATTTTAATTTATCTGTCAATTGATTTTCTTCACCAGTTGTTAAAGCACGTGTAACCACTATCATCCGTATAGAATCATTATTCAAGTCTTTAAGGCATTCAGCCTCAGGCTTATAATGAGTAATAATTTTAGCATCGGGGTAAGAGGATTCAAAAACCCTGATCTGCGAATCTATTATAGGCTTAAAAGATTCATCTACACTGATATTTATGGTACCGGTTTTTATTGTATCATCAGGATATTTAACTGAATCATTATTGCCACAACTTACTATAAGCAAAATCGTAAAAAGTCCAGCGGTAAGCCGGTTTAATTTTTCAATAATATTTTTATTGCCTTGCTTCATTCAGAATAATAATTTTTCTTAAATCCCCTGTAAATCCGCCATGACCCATATACTATACACATTCCGGCAAATAAATATCTAAAAAAAGGGTCAATGTTAAACTCTATGCCAATTCGAGGCGCTATTAATAAAAATATTCCAAAACTCAATATAATAAGCCCCATACCAAAATCCATAACAGAACGCATTGTCACATAATTCTTTGCTCTTTTTTCGCTTTGATCGGTTTCCATAAAATCTTGTTTTATTTAGATTTAAAAGAATGTTATTAATCAGTAAAAAATTAATAGGATATTAAAATCATATGTACTGATAAGTCACAGGAAGCAAGATAATAAATTTTCATCTTAACAAAATATATAGCTGTTAAGAAGCAGCTTCAAGAAAAAAAGAAGCAGAGCCCATATCAATACCTCCTTTAAAGAACCTAAATTATTAATTCAAATATGATAATGCAAATTATGATGCATCTTTGATTTACATTCCATAATACGTTAGTGTTATGTCTATCTTAAATTGTTGTTTTGCTATCAGTCGTCAGCTATCAGCAATCAGGAGGAAATACATTACACATTAGCGTTTTAATAGCAGAAAGCTATTCATAAGAAAACTTACAATTTACTAACACTACTTACCTGACTACAATTTCAAAATCACTGGCCTATCTTTACATTTATGAAAATTTTAATGGTTTGCCTGAGAAATATTTGCCGCAGCCCCTTGTCAGAAGGCATACTAAAACAAAAATCAACAGCTGTAAGTTTAGATTGGATATTGAAAGTGCAGGAATATATAATTTAAAGTGGGGGATTTACTATTAGCAATTCAATACGCATTTCAAACTTAACTTAACAAACATCTGAATTTAAAATAATGAAACCCAGTCTTCCACAAGGCACCAGGGATTTTACACCTGATATAGTAAGAAAACGAAATTATATTTTTAACACAATAAGGAATGTTTTTGAATTATACGGTTTTCAGCCGATTGAAACGCCGGCAATGGAACATCTTGAAACACTGATGGGTAAGTATGGTGAAGAAGGTGATAAATTAATTTTTAAAATTCTAAATAATGGATTAAATGATCCTAAAAATATTAATAAATCTAAAGTAGCTTTTGAAAATTTGTTGTTGGGTAAGAATGATAAAGATTTTACTGAAAGAGCGTTAAGGTATGACCTCACTATTCCATTTGCAAGATTTGTAGCCATGAATTCTGGGCAGTTGACTTTTCCATTTAAACGCTACCAGATTCAACCGGTATGGCGGGCTGATCGTCCTCAAAAGGGACGTTACCGTGAGTTCTACCAATGTGATGCTGATGTTGTAGGTAGTAATTCTTTGATCAATGAAGTGGAATTTGCTACTATATACCATGATGTATTTTTGAAATTGGGATTACCGGTAGATATCCGCATTAACAGCCGCAAAATTTTAACTGCCCTTGCCGAACTATGCGGTGATGCTGACAGCATGATGAACATAACAATAGCTATTGATAAGATGGATAAGATTGGAATAGCAAAAGTTAAAGAAGAATTAGCTGCAAAACAATTGAATGAAGCACAGATATCTTTGATAGAAATGTATTTGCTGATTGAAGGAACTAATGAAGAAAAGATCCGGGATGTTAAAATGCTTATGGGTGATAACTTAACAGCATTAAAAGGCATTGGTGAGATTGAATATATTCTGAATCATTTGCCCGTATCAGCGGTTCAAAATATTTCTATTGACTTTACGCTGGCTCGCGGACTGAATTATTATACCGGTATCATCTTCGAAGTGAAAGCAAGAAACGTTCTGATGGGAAGCATCGGCGGCGGTGGAAGATATGATGACCTGACAGCACTTTTCGGTGTTCCTAATGTACCTGGCGTTGGAATATCATTCGGCGTAGACAGGATCTATGATGTGATGGAAGAGCTTAAGCTGTTCCCTGAAAATGTTGATTCCGGCACCCAGCTCTTATTTTTTAATTTGGGTGAATCTGAAAGCAGGTATGCATTTGAAATAATGCAGCAATTAAGAGCTCATGGCACCCGGTGTGAATTGTATCACGAGCGGGCTAAATTTGATAAGCAATTTAAATACGCCGATAAAAAAAACATTCCTTTTACTGTTATTATTGGCAGCAAAGAAATGGAAGAAAATACCTGTGTGTTAAAGAATATAAAAACCGGTAAGCAGGATATGTTGAGTGTTAAAGAATTAATGTCTTTAAGCTTTTAGCTGTCAGCTATCAGTACTGGTATGATGCAAGCGTAATGTTTCTCATTACTAAGCAATCTGCCAAAAATACTTACAAAGTGCCTATTTTCTGGGTATCTTTGCCGCTATGTCAAACGACAAAAAAAATATAAGGCAACTGAATTTAAGTGAGCTGGAGCAGTACTTTGAAGCTTTGGGAGAAAAGAAATTCAGAACAAAGCAGGTATATGAATGGTTGTGGAAGAAACATGCACACAGCTTCGAAGACATGACAAATCTAAGCAAAGAGTTACGATCGAAGCTTGAGGATAATTTTTCTTTGCCCGCCTTAAAAATAGATGCTATACAATATTCCTCTGATGGCACCGTAAAAAGCAGTTTCAAAACACATGACAGTCATCTTGTAGAGGGTGTATTAATCCCAACAGAATCCCGCTACACAGCCTGCGTAAGTTCTCAGATAGGTTGTTCCCTTAACTGCAAATTCTGCGCTACCGGTTATATGGAACGCAAGCGTAATCTTGATTTTGATGAAATTTATGATGAAGCTGTTCTTATAAATCAACAAACCGAAAAAACATATGGAAAAAAACTAACCAACATCGTTTTCATGGGTATGGGGGAGCCTTTGCTGAATTATAAAAATGTGCTTAGGGCAATTGAAAAAATCATTTCTCCTGATGGACTTGGGATGAGCGCAAGGCGTGTAACAGTTTCTACTGCCGGCGTGGCAAAAATGATCAGGCAGCTGGGTGATGATAAAGTAAAGTTTAACCTGGCTCTGTCGCTACATGCTACTAATGATATCAAACGGAATGAAATAATGCCTATCAATGAAACTAACAATATAAGAGTACTAATAGAAGCATTAAATTATTTTTATGAGCAGACCGGAAATGAGATTACGTTTGAATATATACTGTTTAAAGATTTTAATGATTCCATACGTGATGCTGAAGAACTAATAAAAATATTCCGCCAGGTGCCAATGCATCTGGTAAATATTATTGAATACAATCCCATTGATGCGGCAAAATTTGAAAAGCCTGAAGAAGAAAAAGTTGAAAGGTTTATGAATCACCTTTCAAAAGCAAGGGTAAATGCCCACCTGAGAAGAAGTCGGGGAAAGGATATAGACGCAGCTTGCGGTCAACTGGCAAATAAGGTTGGAGTTAAGATGTAGCTTTCAGCCGTCAGCTATCAGCTTTCAGCTTTCAGCTAGTGACTCTGAATATATGAACTTTTGTTTTTGCCAAGACATCTTAAAGTACTTCATTCTAAAAGAATCTCAATAATCCAGTTTAATATTTGAACCCATATTTTTGCAGTAAAAGATCAGTTCCTAAATTACCTTTCAAGCAAACGGCTGACAGCTGATAGCTGACAGCTGATAGCCGAACTACTGTTGCAAAACAGCAAAACATCAACAATGAGCAAGAACTCACAATTTGAAAAATTTATCAACAAAACAAGAGGAAGCGCTATTAAAGAGCAATTCAAACAAGAAAAAAAAATTGCTAAAAAAGAGCGGGCACAAGCTATTGAAAAAAGGTATGAAGAAAAAAGACGGTTAAAATATGCTGCTTCCGAACCTACACCAAAAGGACCTGAGAATAAAATAAAAGAAAAACATCCACCAATTAAATCTAACCGGGCCATCTCATCCAAAGAATCGCCGAAGCAAAGTACTTCAACCAACACAGGTACACGAATGCCCCTGAATAAATATATCGCACACAGTGGCATCAGCGGAAGAAGAGAAGCTGCTGATTTAGTAAGGTTAGGAGAAGTAACCGTTAATGACAAAGTTATTACTGAACCGGGAACAAAAATTTTAGAGAACGATATTGTAAAAGTTAAAGGCAAAAAAATATTGCCTTCAGAGCATTTCGTTTACATTTTGCTGAATAAACCTAAGGATGTTATCACTACTACCGATGACCCCCAGGGAAGAAGAACAGTGCTGGATTTAATCAGGAATGCCACTAACGAAAGAGTATATCCTATCGGAAGGCTTGATAGAAACACCTCAGGGGTGCTATTATTCACCAATGATGGTGAACTGGCGCAAACTCTTTCCCACCCCAAACATGAAATAAAGAAAATATATGAAGTGAAACTTAATAAAGATCTTTCAAAAAATGATTTTGAAAAAATACTTGATGGTATCACTTTGGAAGACGGATTCATTGCTCCGGATGCACTGGCTTATGCCGATTCTAAAAATAAAAGTGTTATAGGTATTGAAATTCATAGTGGCCGTAACCGTATAGTAAGAAGGATTTTTGAAAAACTTGGCTATGATGTAATTGGCCTCGACAGGGTTATGTATGCCGGCCTCACTAAAAAAAATGTGCAACGTGGTAAATGGCGATTACTTGCAGAAAAAGAAGTAAGGATCCTTAAACACTTTAATAAGAGCGGAAAAAATTAATAGCATTCCATTATGAAAAATGAACCGGAAATCATTTTTGAGAATGAAGATTTTATAGCAATCAACAAACAAGCCGGGATGCTATCAATTCCTGACAGGATACAATCTCAGGCTTCTTTAAAAGATATACTCAGGGAACGATATACTGATATATTTACAGTTCACAGGCTGGATAAAGAAACAAGTGGAGTAATAATTTTTGCAAAGCATGAAGCAATGCATAGGTATTTATCGCAGCTATTTGAAAATAGGGAGACAGAGAAATATTATACTGGTTTTGTAACCGGCATCCTTGCAGAAAAACAAGGTGTCGTAAACATTCCCATTATTGAGCATCCTGTTAAAAAAGGGCTGATGACCACTGCAACCAAAGGAAAGGATTCAGTAACAGCTTACGAAGTGTTAGAAGAATTCGGTCCGCTTTCTTATGTGCAGTTTACAATTTATACAGGTCGTACACATCAGATTCGCGTACATATGAAATACCTGGGTCATCCTGTTGCCTGTGATGAATTGTATGGAGATGGGAAGCTAATTTTTTTATCCTCTTTAAAAAAGAATTTCAGATTGTCGTTAAAGGATGAAGAAGAAAGACCAATCTTATCAAGAATGGGATTACATGCGGGAAAATTGGTTTTCAAAGATATATCAGGAACATGTTATGAACTGGAAGCACCTATTCCCAAGGATATGAAAGCATTATTGCAACAGTTGCGCAAACAAAAAGAACGCTGAATTAACAGTTCATAGTTCTAACATTTCTGTAAACTATGAACTGTAAACTATTTAATAAGATTCAATCTACATTCGGCTGTGGAGTATAACGTAAATATGGTTTTACTATTTTTACACCTTTTGGAAACTTCTTTAATGCATCTTCAGTTGAAACAGCCGGAACTACAATTACGTCTTCACCTTGTTTCCAGTCTGCCGGCGTAGCTACACTGTAATTGGCGGTTAACTGTAATGAGTCAATTACCCTGAGAACTTCTACAAAATTTCTTCCGGTAGATGCAGGATAAACAATCATTAACTTTATTTTTTTATCAGGACCTATAATAAACAGAGAGCGAACAGTGGCTGTTAAGGAAGCATTTGGATGAAGCATTCCGTATAAAGTTGCAACTGTTTTATCTTCATCTGCTATAAGTGGAAAATCAACTGAAACATTTTGAGTTTCATTGATATCTTTGGTCCAGGAATGATGTTTATCTATCGGGTCAACACTTACTGCTAAGGCTTTTACATTTCTTTTCTCAAACTCACCTTTTAATGCTGCTGTTTTACCCAATTCTGTAGTACACACCGGAGTAAAATCTGCTGGATGCGAGAATAGTACACACCAGCTATCACCAAGGTATTCATAGAAATCAATTTCACCAATTGTAGTTAAAGCTTTGAAGTTGGGAGCAGTGTCTCCTAATTGTAAACTCATATCTAAAAAATTTAATTTGCTAACGAAGGTATTTAAATTTCCTAAAAAATTTTAAAGTAATCATAAACCTCCCACAGCTTTTATTAAAAGAACTTTGATCAATCTAATTTTAATAATGTTTTAAGTTCATAAGACGAAAGGCTCAATGCGACTAATAAAATTGGGAACGACCTCATTATTATTATGCTCATCGAACCCTATCTAAAAACATCCAGCAACCCTTGCGGAAGTACCACATGTACCTGTTTCTTTTTTTTATCAATCCTGTCAAGTGTTTGTTCGTGCAAGGGAATTAATGCCTCCTTTCCGTTTAAATCTATTCTGCAAAGTACCTGGTGATGCTGCTCTATAACTTCCAGGATTTCACCCAGGTCATTACCTTCCTCAATTATGCGAAAACCAAGTAATGAAATAGCAGAGGATTTAGATGCGTATTTATTAAAGTCTTCTTCTGTAAGCCAGATTTCTTTTTGATTAATTCTTCGGGCCTCTTCTTTTGTAGTAACTCCTTCTAACTTTAAATAAATTTCCGTATCTGTTTTTATCTTACTGCTCTCAACGAAAAATGGCAGCATCTCATTTTTCTCCTGTTCAAGAAATATAACGGACAGGCCCTTTAATGAGGTCTTCTTTCCGAGATGGTGCTTTAAAATTATTTCTCCGTGTAAACCATAGGAAGCCACTATTTTTCCAATGCTATTGTACTTTGTCATAATCGGGATTAGGTATATTAAATTGCTATCAGCTTTCAGCAGTCAGCTATCAGGAGGAACAATATATGAATTCAATTTCTGACCGCATATAGTTGACTGTAAATTGCAATTCCGTCAATTTAAAAAGAACATAACACTGGCTTATATTTAATATATAAAAATCCCGGTAAAAATTTTTACCGGGATCAAATATGCGGACCAAAGAATTTTTATCCTTCAGTGTTAGTATTTTCTTCAGGCTTTTTTTCTACTCTTCTTACAGGAGCCTGATCTCTTCTTCCTGTATTCCTGGATTTACGATTATCATCCTGACGACGTTTTACCTGAACTTCGTGTTCTGAACTCCATTTGGTAAATTTTTCCATTGCAGTTGCATCATCAAACAAACCTAGTTTAACACCACGCAACAGGTGTTTCAGGTATAATACTCCTTTAAAAGAAAGAATCCTGCGAACAGTATCAGTAGGTTGAGCGCCTTTATGAAGCCATTCGAGGGCTTTCTGACGGTCTAACTGTATGCTGGCAGGAACAGTTTGTGGATTATAAGTACCGATCTTCTGGATGAACTTGCCATCCCTCGGTGCCCGGGCATCAGCCACTACCACAAAATAGAACGGTCTTTTTTTAGACCCGTGTCGTTGTAATCTCATCTTAACTGGCATCTTAAATAGAAATTTAAATGCGTGAAACAATAGGGATTCTCAATAAAAAAATAAGATTGCAAAGTTAGCAATCCACCCGAATTTACCAAAAATTGAATAAAATAGAATAAAAATGCTTTGTTAACGCCGTCCAAAGCCCATTTTTCCACCCATAGGCATTTTATTCATCATCTTCATCATTTCTTTCATTTGATCAAACTGCTTTATAAACGCATTTACTTCCATGATCTCTTTACCACTACCTTTTGCAATGCGGGTTCTTCTTTTTTGATCTAAAACATCAGGGTTAGCCCTTTCAAATGGAGTCATTGAATTAATGATCGCTTCAATGCCTTTAAATGAATCATCGCTGATGTCTATATCTTTAACAGCCTTACCTATCCCCGGTATCATTCCCATCAGGTCTTTCAGGTTACCCATCTTTTTTATTTGGTCCAGCTGTTGCTTGAAATCTTCAAAATCAAATTGATTTTTGCGGATCTTTTTCTCCAGTTTGCGGGCCTTTTCTTCATCATACTGTTCCTGGGCTTTTTCAACCAGGGTTGTAATATCACCCATTCCAAGGATTCTCTGAGCCATTCTCTCAGGATAAAATACATCCAGCGTTTCCATTTTTTCACCGCTGCTTACAAACTTGATAGGCTTATTAACCGTGTACTGAATAGAAAGCGCCGCACCACCACGGGTGTCGCCATCCAGCTTGGTTAGTACGACCCCGCTGAAATTTAATCTGTCATTAAAAGTTTTGGCTGTATTTACTGCATCCTGGCCTGTCATAGAATCCACAACAAAAAGAATCTCCTGTGGGGATACAGCAGCTTTAATATTAGCAACTTCATTCATCATCGCCTCATCAATTGCCAGGCGGCCGGCTGTATCTATAATAACAACATTCTTGTTTTTACTTTTTGCTTCCCGGATTGCATTTTGAGCAATCAGTACTGCATCTTTAGTATCGGGCTCACTATATACGTCAACATTAATTTGCCCCCCAAGTACTTTTAACTGTTCGATAGCTGCCGGCCTGTAAATATCAGCTGCTACCAGTAAAGGAGACAATCCCTTTTTAATCTTAAGATAGTTAGCCAGCTTGCCGCTAAAGGTGGTTTTACCGCTACCTTGCAAGCCTGCTATCAATACCACCGCCGGATTGCCTTTCACGTTAAATTCACTTTCAGTGCCGCCCATCAGCTCCATCAACTCATCCTTTACCAGTTTAACCATCAATTGTCCCGGACTGATAGCATTGATAACCTTTTCCCCTAAGGCTTTATCCTTCACCTTATCCGTAAATTCTTTGGCAATTTTATAATTTACATCTGCATCTACTAGAGCCCGCCTGATTTCCTTAACAGTAGACACAATATTTAATTCTGTTAGCCTTCCCTGACCTTTTAATTGCTTAAAGGCTATATCTAACCTATCACTTAAACTTTCAAACATAAAACACTAATTTATCTAAACCTGTGAAAATGAAAAGTGAATATAACATAGAAGTCATATTCACCTTAATTTATATTGCGAATTTAGGATTATTTCTTAACCAAGGGTATCACATACTGATAATAAATTAATATTAAATACTCAATAATCAATGTTCAATAGAATGCATAAGCCAACTTATCAAAGTTTTTATTGATATTGATCATTGCTTGTTCAATATTGAGTATTTTTTGAAGTAAAGACATCAATTATTACACTATCACACCCCCAAATAAGGCCGCAGCATTCCACTCCTTGATGTGGTTCGTAATTTAATAATAGCTTTATCTTTAATCTGGCGAACTCTTTCACGGGTGAGGTTAAAACGTTCACCTATATCTTCCAGGCTCATTGGATGATCCATGCCAATTCCAAAAAAATAGCAAATTACATCCTTCTGCCTTTCTGTTAACGCTGTTAAAGACCTGCCGATCTCTTTTTTCAACGATTCAACATGCTCAATATTGTTTTCTGTTCTTTCAGCATTCGGATTTTCCATAACATCCATCAGCGTTCCTTCTTCGCCTTCAGATAAGGGAGTATCCATACTTACATGACGCGCTCCAATACCAAGCGATGCAGAGATTTCATCAGTATCCAGTTCCAATATCTCTGCCAGTTCTTCCGGTGAAGGTTCTCTTTCATATTCCTGCTCCAGTTGTGAATAGGCTTTTTGAATACGATTGGTTAAACCCACTTTGTTAAGGGGCAGGCGTACGATACGCGACTGTTCGGCAAGGGCTTGCAAAATACTTTGGCGGATCCACCAAACAGCATAAGAAATAAATTTAAAACCACGGGTTTCATCAAAACGCTGTGCTGCTTTTATCAGGCCAAGGTTGCCTTCGTTAATGAGGTCTGGCAGTGATAGTCCCTGATTTTGGTATTGCTTGGCAACAGACACCACAAACCTGAGATTTGCTTTAGTAAGTCTGTCCAAAGCCCTTTGATCACCCTGCTTTATAAGCATAGCGAGTTTTACTTCTTCTTCAGGGCTGATTAATTCAACTTTTCCTATTTCCTGTAAATATTTTTCGAGACTTTGAGATTCACGATTAGTAATAGATTTCGTGATCTTGAGCTGACGCATACTCATAGATGGCGGTTTAAGGTATTATAAGGGTTATACGAACGGTTAATATTCAGAGTTGAAATAAAACGCAGAATAAAGGATTTTCTTACTTACAATATAATATATTCCTTAGAAGTAAGAGTAGCAATATAATAATACTTATAGGGAGATCCAAATATATTTCACCTAAACACCTGTTATTCAAGGAAATTAAGGTATTTTGTTTAATGACTTATTATAAAAATATTAACAACACTTACATAATTAAAATTTTGCAGTATAAAATATTTTTCTATTATTGCACTTATTGAAAACAATTAGAATTATTGAACCGTAGATGAGCAAAAAACAACTTTTCACTTTAGAATATCCAGTAAGATGTTCCCCTTCTATTTTATATGAATTTCTTAGTACACCTGCAGGGTTACAGGAATGGTTCGCAGAAAAAGTAGACGAAAGAGATAGCATATTCAGTTTTTCCTGGGATGGCAGTGTAGATAAAGCAGAGGTTTTAGAAAGCATTGACGATAAATCTATTCGCTTTCATTGGCTACATGCACCTAAAGAAGAATTTTTTGAATTTAGTATTGAAAAATCAGAGGTTACAAACCAAACAATTTTAATGGTGAAAGACTTTGCTGAAAAAAAAGAGATAAAGGATCAAAGCCAATTATGGAATTCTCAATTAAAAGATCTATTTCACCGTATTGGCAGTTAATGCCTTATTAATTTAACGAGATATAGAAATAAGTTGAACAATCTCTTTTCCATATCAACCCAAGGTCCGATTTCTACCTTGGAAACTAATTTAATAAAGTCTGCTGTAGGTAATTTTTGTAAGATTTCCTGGTGCGAAAGATATTGCAGCTTTATATAATTTGAATCCAGGATATTATGACTCCACTCATTCCCTGAAAACGAAATATAGAATGAGTGCCTATTAAGCTGATCTAAATGAACGATCATATTTTGTAAAACTATTTCCTGCCAGCGTCCTTTTGTGTGTAATGTAATACTATAATAATTACCCCACCAAAAAAGTGTGCGTATTGCCAGTATGTCTTCTTTACCAAAAATCCTCGGGTAATCAAGAATTACATATGGAAGTCCCTGATATTTCTCGCCCCTGGAAATTTTCATGCTGTTAAGCCTTATACTTTCTTCATGCCTCAGCTGATCCGCTGCAATTTGTTGCTGCATTTGAACTGCCAGATTTCCAAATCCATGGCTTATTTTTTCAATAATGTTGTTCTTTGTTAAAATCCAATCACTGTTTTGCATCAATAGCAATTCATCTTCCGAAAGGTGTATTTTTGTTTTTTCCATTATGATCTGATTTCCGGCATATCTTTTATAACAAATGTTAGTGGCAGGAAGGAAGTATTGATTATGGAAAGTCGAAAATCTAACAAAACTTTATCTCAGGTACTTTCTAAATAACAGCTCACCAGGTTTAATGAAAAAATTAGATGCCCTTATATTAAAAGCTTTTATAGGTCCCTTTATTGCCACTTTTTTTATTACTTTATTTGTATTAACGCTTCAGGTTTTCTGGCTGTACATTGATGATCTTGTAGGCAAAGGACTTGATCTTATAACCATCCTAAAGTTTACAAGTTATGTCTCAGCCTATAATATACCTTTAGCCTTACCACTGGCTATCCTGATATCTTCTATAATGACTTTTGGCAATTTAGGCGAAACTTTCGAACTAGTTGCTATCAAATCTGCTGGTATTCCGCTTATAAGGTTTATGCAGCCTCTTTTTTTTACCACCCTCATTTTATGCGGTGCAGCCTTCTTGTTCAATAACTATATCATTCCGGTTGCAACACTTAAAATGAACACCCTGAAATATGATATTATAATGACTAAGCCGGCATTTGATATTAAAGAAGGTGTTTTTTATGATAAGATTGAGGGATTTGTAATTAAAGTCGGTAAAAAAGAAAAAGACGGAACCACTATAAGGAATATAATTATTTATGAGAAAAATTATGATTTACAGGATATTATTACAGTTGCCAGAAGTGGCGAAATGAAAGTTAATAAGTCAAATTTTTTAGAATTCAACCTGAAAGATGGATGGCGTTATGAAGAAAGAGGTGAACATTTAACTACGAACACAGATTATATACGCCTTGGATTTAAAGAATACCATAAGGTATTTGACCTAAGCTCCTTTAAATTAAATAAAACGGAAGACAGTGTTTTTAAAAACAATTATCAAATGCTCAGCATCCGTCAATTAGATAAATCAATTGATTCACTTAAAAGATATAATGCTTCTTTCAAAAAAAAACTCTTTCCGCAGATTGCTCCGTATTTAATGTTTACCCATTATCTGGATACCGGTTGGGTATCTTTTAAGGCAACAGGAAAGCAACCAATAAAGTCAATAAAAGAACTTATTCCAGATAGCCAGAGGTCATATATTCTGGATCGTACCATTACACAAATTGGTAATATCAAATCTAATATTGATGTTACAAATATTGAGTACCAGGCCAAACAAAAAGAATTACTGCTTCATCTTATTGAGTGGCATCGTAAACTAACAATGTCAATTGCCTGCCTGGTGCTCTTCCTGATAGGAGCTCCTCTTGGTTCCATTATCAGGAAAGGCGGGTTAGGTACTCCTCTCGTATTTGCAGTAGCTTTTTTTGTAGTATTTTTCCTGCTAAATAATTTCGGATTGAAGCTGGTAAAAACAGAGGTATGGGATCCGATTCCAGGTATGTGGCTTGCAACATTTATTTTATCCCCTATTGGATTTTTTCTCACCTATAAAGCCATGCGTGATTCGCAATTGTTTAATCAGGAATATTATTACAGAGCAATAAGAAAACTGGCTACATATTTTGAAAAACTTCTCGTGAGAAAAAAAACATCTGCAGTTTCTTCCACCACAGGTTGATCATACTTCTTATAAGCCCGCTAACTTAAGGGCTTTAATTTTTAAACATTCCTTGTGACCCTTGTGGATAGGCTTTTCAAAAGTGGATAGAAGTTTTCGTACAGTTTTGTAAATCTTGGAGCTACCCATCCCCTCTATTGGAGGGAACGTTATGTCCGCAGGACATAATGGGGGTGGGTACACCGGGCGTGTTGCTATTTTGGTCTTCATTGTTGTGCATAGTGCTGACCTCTCCTGATGTTTGTCGCTAAATAATTACAGTCAGTTACCCACTCCAGTTTGGCTTTCGGCTCAAACGTCCCCTTACGAAGAAGGGATGTAGTACTATCTTTTTGACATTCATTTCAAAAAAACTGTACGAAGGAGGCTATGGACTTTTGAACAGCCTACCTTGTGGATTTACTTTGCGATCCTCGTGATTAAATAAAATCCAAGACAACAAGAGTTTTTATAACCAAAATGGGCACAAAGTTAATTCACAAGGGCCGCAAGGGATGTCTGAGCAAATTATAATTACAAAAAAATCATCATAAATTGGCAAGTCATCGACATTAATAAACTTATTTTTGTTTTTCCCATTAATTATAAAGCTAAATAGCATGCCTAATACAGAGATCTGGAAAGAATACCAGTCTGAAAATAAAGAACGTTTTCTAAGTGAGCTGCTTGAACTGTTACGCATACCAAGTGTAAGTGCTAAAAACGAACATAAGGCCGATATGATAAATTGTGCTGAGAAAATTAAACAACGCTTACTGGAAGCCGGTGTTGACAGCGCGGAAATTTATCTTACAGATGGCCATCCTATTATTTACGGTGAAAAAATAATTGATGGTGACAAACCTACAGTTCTTGTTTACGGACATTATGATGTGCAACCTGCTGAACCACTCGAGTTATGGCACAGTGGCCCTTTTGACCCTGTTATTATAGAAGGTAAAATTTTTGCACGTGGAGCCTGCGATGACAAAGGGCAGGTATACATGCATATTAAAGCCCTGGAAACTATGGTTAAAACGAATTCTCTTAGCAATAATATAAAATTTATTATTGAGGGTGAGGAAGAAATAGGTTCACCTAATCTTGCAAAATTTGTAAGTGCGCATAAAGATCTTTTAAAAGCGGATGTTGTTTTGATCAGCGATACATCTATGATCAGCATGAATAATCCATCCATTGATATTGGAGTGAGAGGATTGTCTTATATTGAATTAGAAGTTACCGGACCAAACCGTGACCTTCATAGCGGTATATACGGTGGGGCCGTTGCAAACCCCATTACTATTCTTGCAAAGATGATCGCATCCTGTCATGATCAGAATAATCATATAACTATTCCGGGGTTTTATGATGATGTTGTAGAAGCTACGCCCGATGAAAGAAAACTCATGGCACAAGCTCCTCATGATGAGTCAGCATACAAATCAGACTTGGGTGTAAAGGAACTTTGGGGTGAAAATGGATACTCAACAATTGAAAAAACAGGGATAAGGCCAACACTGGAGGTAAATGGCATTTGGGGCGGATACCAGGGACAAGGTGCCAAGACTGTTCTGCCATCAAAAGCTTACGCGAAGATTTCGGCCAGGCTTGTACCCAACCAATCTTCTGGAGTTATTACGCAAAAAATGCTGAACTATTTCAGGAGTGTTGCACCCTCGGGTGTAACCGTTAAAGCTGAGGTGCATCACGGCGGTGAACCTTACATCACACCAATTGATTCAGTAGCATATAAAGCTGCAGCCAAAGCTATAGAAACTACCTTCGCAAAAAAACCGATCCCCGTTAGAGGAGGTGGAAGTATTCCTATCTGTGCATTGTTTGAAAAAGAACTGGATATAAAGATTGTTTTTCTCGGTTTCGGCCTTGACAGTGACAACCTGCACTCACCAAACGAAAAATTTGATGTTTTCAATTTTTACAAAGGCATTGAAACAATTCCATATTTTCATATGTACTTTACCGAAATGAAAACAATTTAAGTAGCGCTTGCATTTCTCAAGATTTGCTATCAGCTATCAGCCGTCAGCTATCAGGAGGAAACGTGTTATAGGCTAACTCCTGACCGCTGACAGCTGAAAGTAACAACGTTCATTACAAACACTAATCTATTCGTAAGAATGCATTCCGCAGAGAAACTAAGAATTGATAAATACCTATGGGCAATAAGGCTCTTTAAAACCCGTTCGCAAGCTGCTGAAGCCTGCGATAAAGGAAAGGTAAAATTAAATGGAACTGCAGTTAAAGCTGCAAAGCCGGTTAATGCCGGAGATGAATTTGAAGTAAAAACTGAAGCCAGGCGTTGGATTATAAAAGTTACCGGATTACTTTTCAACCGTGTTCAATACTCCGAAGCAATCAAATGTTATCTTGATATTACTCCTGAAGAAGAACCCGGACTACAATACCAGGCGCCCTCATTTAATACGGGTAAAAGGCAAAGTAAAATCGGCCGCCCTTCTAAAAAACAACGCAGGAACATGGACGATATGTTTGGGGAATAAGATTTTAGCTATCGGCAGTCAGCTATCAGCTGTCAGGAAGTTATTGTGTAATATATTTTATCCTAATAACTGATAGCTGACTGCTGATAGCAAAGGGACACTAATTTAAAAGGCTGTTTAGTTTCTCCACATTTATTATCCTTATCTTACCTTCTTTAATTTCAATTAATTTTTCAGATTTAAAATCGCTTAATGTGCGAATGAGTGATTCAGTTGCCGTTCCAACATAGCGTGCAATATCATCCCGTGAAATATCTATCACCTGCTCCCCGCTTTTTATTATATTTAATTTAGAGTGAAGGATCACTAATGCTTTTGCAATTCTTTTCCTCAGGGAACTATAAGCAAGGTTTAACAGGCGTTCTTCCTGATCTTTTACATTTTGAGTTATGAGCTTTATAAATTTACTGGTTATTGTCAGGTCACTATATACTGATGACAGAAAATCTTCCTTTGGAATTAATATAACCTCTGCTTCTTCCAGCACTTCAGCATTATCATCATAAGATTTGTTTTCCAATAAAGACAGGTAACCAATAAAATCTCCTTCTGTTGCCAAATGAGTTATGTATTCTTTTCCATCATCATTCAATTTAAAAATTTTAATCTTGCCTTTTTTGAGGTAGTACAAATACTTAGGCCGCTTATTCTCACTATACAAAAATTGTTTTTTAGCTACTGTTTCAGATTCGTGCATGGAAAGGTCTATATTGAGTAATCCTCCACTGCATAAGTCTTTCATCAGAGCGTTAGCGCCTTTTTCATCTGAAGTATACCGTCCTTGCAGGATCTCATATTTTTTAATCCTTGTTTCTATGGCATTCAGTAATTCAATATCATCAAAGGGCTTGGTTATAAAATCATCAGCACCCATTTCCATTCCTTTACGAAAATCGTTTCGTTCTGTTTTAGCTGTAAGAAAAATGAAAGGTATATATTCCGTACCGGGATTTTTTCTAAGAAGATGCAATACACCATAACCATCAAGCTCAGGCATCATAATATCACAAATAATAAGAGAAGGTTTTTCTTTCATGGCTATTTCAAGACCCTTTCTTCCATTCTCCCCAATTAATGTAGCATACCCGGCAAGTTGTAATATCTCTGCAATATTTTCCCTTATTTCCGTATGGTCATCAATTATAAGAATAGTCCTCATTATAACATCTTGAAAATTCAAATATACACCGATAGCTTTAATACATACTTATGATAACCGCCATAAACAGGTAATCCAAATCAAGAAAAGAAAAAAGTAAGCAATACTACTTAATGCATTGTAAGGCTAAATGATTATCAGAAATTATATTTTCTCTTTTAACAAATCAATGTGGTTGACTTAAGAAACTAATATTCAATATTCAACTATCAATATTATTTTTTAGTCAACCACATTGATAACTAAATTAATCCTGAAACATTATACTAATTCTTTAAGGCTTGGTAATCCTACATTGAAAGTAGTTCCCTCATTTAATTCGGTAGAAAGTGTAATACTTCCCTCCAGCATATTTACATAACGTTTTACTATGTGTAAACCCAAACCGGTTCCCTGAATATTCACAGCATTCTTTCCCCTGTAAAAAGTTGAAAACAGGTGTGGCATATCTTCTTTGGCAATACCAATGCCCTGATCTTTAACCTGAAGTTTCATAAAGGTGGATGAATTGTCGACAGCTATTTCTATAGTTTTGTGAATTTCAGAAAACTTGATAGCATTGCTTAAAAGATTAATCAGCACATTTTTAAGCAACCTTTTATCAGTAGCAAAAAAACTTTCTCCTTCACAAGAAAATTTAAGCTGCTGACCCATTTTCAGATTAATTTTCATTTCGTCAAAAACATCCTGTAAAAACTCTTTTACATCAAAAACCACCACTTCAGTAAACACCCTTCCTTCTTCAATTTTACCCAGGTTCAGGAAATCTTCTAACATATCATTCAAATGTTTTACCGAATCTTTAATCCGCCTGATATGTTTTTCCCGGTTAGCCTGTTCTTCATTTAACTGGTATTTGGATAATAAAGAAGCTGATGATAATATAGTGCTTAAGGGAGTTCTGAATTCATGAGAAGCCATTGAAACAAAGCGGGATTTTATTTCATTAAGTTCCTTCTCTTTACTCAACGTATCACTTAATTCTGTTTGAGATTTTTCCAGTTCCTGGAGGGCTTCCTGAAGTATCAGCGTTCGTTCCGCCACCTTGTTCTCCAATTCAATATTCATGATACGAACATCATGCGTTATTGTTTCTAATTGTGTTTTCTGCTCTATAAATCTGTTTTCAGCTTCTTTGCGTTGGGAAAGATCTACTATAAATATTAATATAAAAAGCTGTTCCTGCTGTTTATAACTATTTAAATGCACCTCTACAGGAAATTCATCGCCTGATTTTTTTACTCCAACAATTTCCCTTCCGGCATGTTCTTCTACTAAAGATTTAATAACATCAGACCTGTACTGATTAAAGATTGAATGATAATGTTGGGGAATAAGCATATCAAAATGTTTGCCCGCCATTTCAGTTGCACTATAACAAAACAGTCGCTGTGCCTCAGGGTTTCCAAGAATAATTTCACCTTTACTGTTAGTGAGAATAATACTTTCTTTAGCAAAATCAAACAGGGCGATCATCTGCTTTTTTTCTTTATCAAGCGAGCGATATAGCTTCTTGATGTGCAACACTACAAACATGATGATAAGGGCAATTAGTGCATTGCCTATTTGTTTAATAATCCTTTCTGTTTGAGGAGAGTTTTCAGCCAGTTGTAATGAAAGTAAAATCATAAGAACGGCAAATACTCCAAATATATATGTATAGAGATCGGACTTGAGAAATATTGTTAAGAGAAGCACCAGCAAGAGACCGGTATTATAATAAACGAATGAAGGATAGTAGTATTTAAGTAGCGCTGTACATACTGCTCCGGCAATACAGCCAGCTAAAATCAACGTCGACCTTGATTTAAACATAGTAGTGATATCAGATTTATAAAGCTAAAATTAACAATAATTTCTCTATGAATGAAACGTAATCAGCATTCATTCTAGTGTTATATCAACCTTAATTGTCGCTTTTGCTATTAGCCTTCAGATATCAGCAATCAGCAGTTCTATGTGTATTAAGCTTCTACCTGATAGCTGATGGCTGATAGCATTAATACGCCACCTTATGCTTGACACAGAACTTGTGTAATATCAATGATGAACTGAATCACAATTTTGCTACGAGCAATACGATAGAACGCTTGCGGCAGAAACCAATTATATTTGACTAATGAAAATTGATATTATTTCTGTAGTGCCTGAACTACTTGTTAGTCCGTTTTCTCATTCCATACTTAAGAGAGCTAAGGAAAAAGGATTACTGGAATTGAACGTTTATAACCTAAGAGATTACACTTATTATAAGCACGGCCAGGTAGATGATTATCAATTTGGCGGTGGTGCAGGCATGGTTATGATGCCCGAGCCGCTTGTGAATGCTATTGAGTCATTACAAAAGAATGGTCTCTACGATGAGATTATATTCTTAACACCGGATGGACCACCACTGGTTCAGAAAACAGCAAACCAGTTATCATTAAAAAATAACCTGCTTTTAATCTGTGGGCATTATAAAGGCATTGATGAACGCATTAGGGCTCACTATGTAACTAAAGAAATATCTATAGGTGATTACGTACTTAGCGGTGGTGAACTAGCGGCTGCAGTACTTGTAGATGCCATCGGGCGGCTGATACCGGGAGTATTAAATAATGAAACTTCAGCATTAACGGATTCTTTCCAGGACGGGTTATTAGCGCCACCTGTTTTTACAAGGCCCGCCGACTTTCGCGGTTTAAA